>ENA-OQVM01003000-OQVM01003000.1-marine-metagenome-genome-assembly--contig:-NODE-3000-length-18822-cov-60.329421_pt1 | contig 18822 bp, 10 predicted proteins | sample MGYA00237776_ERZ505498 | MGnify/ENA primary metagenome ERZ505498 (study PRJEB26159, sample SAMN06265151) | marine metagenome | isolation source: Helgoland LTER site | place: Germany:Helgoland, sampling... | reverse complement strand
TCTGTCATTACCAAATTGATTTCTGGTCTTGTAGTTTCAGTTCTCTGAAAGTTATCTGTTCCTTGATGACTTTGCATCGCTTCAGTAAAATTGAAGGTATTAGAACCATTTGAACTCACAAAGAATCCTTGAGCGGGAGCAATAAACTTAGAAACAGCATGATTAACTTGATCATATGAATCTGTTGCTTGATTCCAGAGCCAAAGTGTGTCTTCTGTTAAACTAGCTGTATTGATGGTTAAAATGTTGTTAGTACCATCTGCAGGTGTATTTGCAGGAATGTATGACGGATATGGATTCCCTATTAAGTTAAAACCATTGGTATTAGTTGTAATAGCAACCCCAATATCAGCAACAGGCATTGCACCAGTAAACGAAATGTTTCCAGCAGTAGCTAACCTTACAGAATATCCTTGTCCAGAATTTAATGTTCCAGTAGAAGCTGTAGTTTGATAACTCCATGCAGTACCGTCATTTATATAAGGCGCAATACCTATATTAGGATCCGTACCTGTAGCAAAGGTATGATTTGAAATTAAATCTTGAATAGTTTCTCCAATTACTGGAGAAGAAACCATATACCAATTGGTAGTTCCTAAATTTCTTTCATAAGTTATAGTACCTGTAAAGGCGTCTTGAGCAATTAAAGTTGCACCAGATTCTATATAACCATTATCTATAGTAACAGCAGCAGAAGCTGTTGGATAATTTGTAATTCCTGTGCCAGGTATTCTTACGTTTGAAGATCCTGTAGGAACAGAGTTAGAACTCCAGTTTGCAACTGTAGCCCAATCGTTATTAATACTTCCATCCCATACATTTGCATAAACATATTCTGTCGTTGGCTTCCAAAATATATTGTTATTAGCAGAACCATTCCAGTCGTCCATTATATAAACGGAGTAGCCAGTAATATTTTCATTATTTAAAGTGATATCAAAAACTTCAGCACCATTGTTAATTGAAATATTCATCGTTGTGGCAGTGCTTAAAGTGAATTTAAATTCAAAATCATCATAGCTAGTGGACCCACCAATGGATGAGGCATTATGGTACCTGCAGTTGAAACTACCTCCCAAGGATCATAAGCTCCGCTATTTCCATTTAAATTTACTTGAACAGCATAATTATTAATCCTATCATCCCAAGAAGCTGTAGCGGAAGGACTTGAAAGCAATGCCAAACCAATAACACCATAGGCTTGTGTAGCAGAAACGGTAATGGTAAAAGAATCCCCTACAGCCATCGTTGTAGCTGTACCTCCAATAAGTCCAGTTTCTGTAAAGTTTCTAAAAGCTACAGATTGTTTAGCGGCACTATTTGCCCACATACCAAAATTATCAGTTCCGTCATCAAAATTACCTCCACCGTCTGTAAAAGTGGCGTCATAATTTGCAATCCTGTGTGGGTAGTTAACAGTTGTTTGAGCTCCTATCGTAAGCGTTGAAGCAATAAACACTAAAATGTAAATTTTTTTCATGAGTTTAAAGATTTAATTCGTAATTGATTTTTATATATAATACTTGAGTTAAAATGATTAATATTTAAGGAGTTTATGTGTTGTTGTTCCCCTTTAAGACTTTATATGTACTAAGTATATGCCAATTTTTAAATTAGAAATATCAAAATATTCCCCAAATGAATAGTAATAAAGTAATATATTTTCTATCGTAATAATTTTTAGTAAACTTTATAAATACTTAAACAAATAAATTTTCTTACCATTAATTATTAGTAACTTCAATTATGCATAAAAAAAGATTAACTGTCTTTATTTGTACCGCTACTTTATATACTTTGACATTTTAATTAGTTTTAAAGATTTTCTTCTTTCAATTCAGCTATTTCGAGCTCTCTAAAGTATTTTAACGACACATTTTAATTATAATTTAATTTAGATGTGTTGTTGGGTATAAGCAGGTAAAATATATAACCATAATTTTTTACGCGTTTAAATTTAGACTAATTAATAATTAATTTTTTTGTAAATATTTGGTTGTTAGTTTTTTTAATACGAACAAAATAGATACCTGTAGTTAAATCGGACACTAAATAGGAGTTGTTTTCAACTACTTTCTTAGTGTATTTTTTTACCTGTTGTCCTGTAATATTATAAATACTTAACTCTAAAACTTCATCAGAAAGAGAGAAGTGTGTAGAAGTTGGATTTGGATACAGTTGTAAAATATTGTTATCAATAGCAATATCATCAGTAGATAGTGTTGCTGCCTGATTTCCGAAAATTTTAAATTCACCAGGAGCTAAATTTATGGTAGCTGCACTGTAAGTTGTGTTTCCTGTGCTGTCCATCAAATCTACCCAAGCTCCTCCAATAGGAAAATTCGTATTTACGGTTTGAGAAACGACATCAAAATTTGCTAAAATAACCACATTTCTTAGTTGCGTAGTTGGAATGTTTGTATCGAAAATATCAATTCTTGGCGTTAAAGAACCAGAAGTAATACTGTAATCTCCTTCAAAAACAGGTTCGTTAACTTTTAATGCATTTATTCTCGCCCAATCATCGTAAATTTTCTTTCTATTGGCATTTGTAAGCCAATTATCAGTCCATTGAGGTTGGAGTTTTGTAGCTAATTTACAGTCACCATCCGTTCCTCCAGGTTCATTTACGATTCCATTATCACACGTAAAAATGGATTTTTCCATACCTAAATCTCCAAAATGCCAAATCATTTTTGGACCAGGGATTGTTAAGGTAACAGCACCTAGAGCAGACATTCTAGATAAGGCTGTATTTAAGTCTTTTACATTATGAGAAGGAGTAGAGCTGTTACCAAACGTTACATTTTTATACATTAAACGCTCTTCATCATGGCTTTCTGCATACCCCATTAATCTTGGTTTTGCAAAACCTCTTGCTTTATGGCCCATTCTATTGAAATTTTTATTTCCAGAATTCCCCATGGTTAACTCATTATATTGATCTGTCATTTTACCCCACAACATAATTCCTTTTCCTTCATTTTCTCTGTGATTTGCCCATTGTTGCTCTTCATTATCAGAGCCTAAGTGTTCAAAAATCACATAATGATTTGGGTCTAAAGACCAAGAATAATCTGCGTACGTTTTTAAAACATCAACTCTATCTTGTTGGTAGTTATTTGTACAACCTTCATCACCGCCAGAACAATTTTGTGTGAATCCTTTTGTTAAATCCCATCTAAAACCATCAATTTTAAAATCTTCAACCCAATGTTTGATCACTCTTCTTGTGTATTCTTGTGTTAATGCACTTTGATGATTTAAATCTTCACCAACATTATAAGAATGTCTTGCATCTTGATTAAAATAAGGACTGTCTGAACTAATAATTTTTGCAGAAGAATTGTTGTTGTCTCCTCCCCAACCATTGTTGTCAGGATCGTTCATCCACATTCTAACTAAAGGATTTCTACCAAAAGCATGATTTAAAACCACATCTAAAATAACAGCAATTCCATTTTGATGACATGAATCGATAAATTCTTTCAGTTTTTCTTCGGTTCCGTAAAACTTATCTAGAGCCATGTGAAAAGAAGTATTGTAGCCCCAACTTTCATTGCCTTCAAATTCCATTACTGGCATTAAATGAATAGCATTGATATTCAGATTTTTGAAATAATCAATTTTATCAATTAAATCTTGATAATTTCTATTGGCATCAAAATCTCTAACTAAAACTTCATAGACTACTAAGTCTTCTTTTTTAGGCTTTTCGAAATTAGTTACTTGCCAATTATAAGGCGTTTGTCCAGTTTGTAAAACAGTAACTTCTCTTTCCTGTCCTGCAGGATATTCAGGCATGTTTGGATACGTAGTTTCAGGAATCCAAGGATCATCAAAAGGAGATAAAACTAGCGTAGAAAAAGGATCTGCAGTCTTCACCAAACTTGGTGAATTGGTTGCCGGAGATTGATCAAAAACCCAATATTGATACGTTTCTATTTTTTGTGATGTTAAGCCAGAAATTTCTATCCAAAATTTTCCTGAAGTTGCATCTTTTTTCATGATATACGCATCAGTAGGAGTGTAGTTGTTGAAACTACCAGCTACTTGGACAAAATCTTTTCCAGGTGCATTTAAAACTAAAATAATTTTTGTAGCACCTGCAACATAATTGATTCCATCAATCATTCCTGCTGGTAATGCTTCATTTACAACTGTAGGTACAATAGTTACGTTAAATTTATATTCGCCAATTTCAGTAGATCCTGGAGGTGTTCCTACAACTCTAACTTCGCCACTTTCTGTAATGTTTGTAATGGTAGCATTACAGTTGGGAAAACCACAACTTCCTGTTGTAACAGAAACATCATTATAAAAAACTTCGATACTACCTTGAACAGTAGTGGAGCCTTGAAAATCTATTTGTGCAGTAATACTTAAATTATCTCCAGAATTTAGAACAATTAGATCATTAGTTGGGTTTGTAACACGAACCTGAACAATTCCAACAGGAAAAATAAAGTCTGCACAAGCTGCACCCTCATTTTTTTTCAATTCTTGAGTTCCATCTGCATTTCTAAAAACCATTCCTAATTGCGCTACATTGTCAATTTGAGTTTGTGTTAAATCGAAATACGTTTCAGGCGTAATTGTAATACTGTAAGTACCATCGTTATTAGAAGTCATTTCTCCAACACCATCATCCATTCCCCAATTACCAATAACATCGAAGCCAAAGGCATTCGTTTTGTCACCAATACCGGCATGCATATATACTTTTGTAGGATTGCTAAAACCATTACAACTATTTGTTGAATTTACATCCACAGTAATTGTAACAGGCTTATCTACCTCAATTGCATCTACGCTTAAAGTTACTTGAGCACTAGCTATTAATGAAATGAGAAATAAACTTAAAAAAAGTAATGTTTTTTTCATAAAAAATTTTAATAAAAAAAAAAGGCTACAAGTTTTTACTCATAGCCTTTAAATTAGTATTTAGTTTATAGAAATTGTCTTGTTTACGGTATCTACAGTAAGTGTGTAAGTACCAGGAGTACCCACAAATTTTAAGTTTGAATCACCATCTGCTGCATTTTCAAAGTTGGCACCAATTGTATAACCTTCTCCTTCAAAATAAGGAAAGTTATAGCTTGGAGAACTCCACTCTAATGTTCTATCTAAAAAGAATCTAAATGCATCATTTGCAAACGTTACCTCACCAGAATAGATTCCTGCACCTGTACAAGGTAAAGCAACAGGAGAAGCCCAGCCCCAACCAGCATCAGGAACACCCGCGCCAACTAACCATAATTGATCTAAAGTACATTGAGATTGCTCTGGTCCTAAAGTAATTGTTTTATTAATATCATCTATTTGTAAAAAATAAACACCAGGTGTACCAACAAACTTAAAGTTTGAATCACCATCATTTGCATTTTCTAAATTAGCATCAATAGTATACCCTGCATCTTCATAATAAGGGTAATTGAAGTTTGTAGAACCCCATTGAGTAGCTGTATCCGTAAAGAATCTAAAAGCATCGTTTTTTAAGTCGATATTCCCTTCATAAACACCAGTTCCTGTACAAGCAATTTGAACTGGATTGTCCCAATTCCAACCATTTGCACCAGCACCAACTACCCAAAGTTGATCGTAATTACAATTTGGACCAACAACTGCAGGACCTAAAGTAATTGTTTTAGCATCTGTGTTTATTTCGATAAAATATTCTCCAGCTGTTCCTTTAAACAAAAAGTTATTATCACCATCCATAGCATCTTCAAAATTACTATCAATAGTATAACCTCTATCAGCATAGTGTGTAAAATTATAACTAGGTGAAGCCCATTCTAAAGCTTTATCTATAAAGAATCTAAAATTACCTCCATTATCTGGTGATAAGTTTATGTTTCCTGAATATGTTTTTCCTTGTAATAATAATTCAACAGGAGAATCCCAACCCCATCCAGCATCTACAGCACCAGCACCAACTATATAAAGAGCAGGAGGTAAGGCAACGTCATAAGGAGTTATTGAAAGTGTAGTACTTTCTGATTCTCTAAATAAATTTCCAGCAGCAGTTTTTGCAATCGCCTTAATTCTAAAATCGAAATTAATTGCAGAACCTGCAATACCATCATTATCTAAAACATACGCATTTAATTCGCCATGTTTTATTTCTAAAGAATTTTCTCCTGTTTCTCCTAAAGTAGTAACATTTGCGAAATTTGTTCCAGTTGCTGCAACCTCTAACTGATAACTAACCTCAACAGTTGAAGTACTCGTAATTTCCGGATCTTCCCAAGTAACTGTCATTGCAACAGTATCTGGATCTATATCAGAAAGTGTAAAAGTATCTCCTGAATTAGGACTTGTAATATTTGGAACTTGTACCGCAAATTTAGATACTTGAAATAAAACTACATTAGAAACAGCTGCACCAGTAGTTACTCTCATATACACAGCAGTTGCAGAAAAAGATTGTACACCAGCATTGTCCAACATAGTATTTAATTCTGCCACAGACATTGAAAAGTTATTCTTATCTGTACTGCCTAATGCAATAGGGTTTGTAAATTCTGCATCTGTAGACATTTCTACTGTATAAGTTGCAGGTGCATTTATCTCATCTACCCAATTAATTGTAAATGCAGGGTTGTCTGGTAGTTCAAAATTCAGGAAAATAGTACTAATACCTGGAGTATTTAAAACAAATGCTGCATCAGGACTTGTTATTGTTAAGCTTTCTTCTACTTCACAAGAACCTAGTAGTAAGGTTAATAATAGTAATAAGTAGCTTAAATTTTTTATATATTTTTTCATTTTTTAACTTTTAAAATTAAATTGATATTATAAATTTAATGGGATTAAAATATACTGACCTGTTAAATCATTAAACCACACATCATAATCGTCTTCAACTATAACAGGAATTGAACCACCACCATCAGTAGCTACTCCAGAAAAAGAAGTTGAACTTCCCCAATTAGAACCAGCACCAGTAACAAAATTTACATTACCAGGAGTTAACCTAACATTATTTGCGTACCAAATATGACCATCAAAAGCTAAAGCTGTCATAGCAACATCAGCAGTACTTGTTCCTTTTAAAGTTAAACTAGCAGGACTTGTAATACCTGTAGCGTCAAATGCTTCAAAAGTAAATGTCTTACTAGCAAAGTTTATTTTAAAACTATAGTACCCAGCGGCAGTTATCGCAGAATTATTATTAGGGAAAGCTCCTGGATCAGAACCTCCTCCTGGATTAACATCAATAGTAGAAGCGTCATTAGTTCCCCATTGTGGTTGCCATAAACCTTTAGTTTCTAAAAGTTTAAATTCTCCAGTTCCAAAATATCCTGTATAGTAAAAGGTATTACTATCATTAGGATCTCTGTATATAGCAGGATTGTTGTTGTTGTTATTCCAATCAGGAGAAGTTGCATTCCCTACTAAATAATAATCGTTAAATGTATAATTAAAGTAAGGATATACATTAAATTGTATTGCGTTAGATACAGAAACTTCAGTGTTCTGAGAACCTAAAGAAGCGACAACTCTTGCATAGATTGCTTTCCATTCGAAAGGATTTAAACCGGCATTACCGGCTGCTGCATTTACTTCATTAACAGATAATGTAATTGAACTATTTCCTGTTATTGTTGCTGCTGTTACCGGTGCTGTAAAAGCATCATCACTAGAAAATTGAATTGCATAATTAATAGACGCTTGTTGCCCATAATTTGCTTCATTCCAATTTAATGTTACGGCAGGGTTGCCTGTATTTACGGCATCCAATTCTAAATCTGTGAAACCAAGTTCTGCTAAAACTGGAGCAGTTGGTGCTGAAATTGTAAATATTTCAGAAGTATCATCACAAGAATTGAAAACTAAAAGTAGGATTCCAATGATTGTAATTGCTGAAAATCTTTTTATATTTTTCATCATTTGTATTTTGTTATTAGTATTAGTACCCTGCATTTTGAGTTAAGTTAGGGTTAGAAGCTAAACTTGCTGAAGGTATTGGATAAAGGTTCATATGAGCAGGCAATGCAATACCATTTGTACCATTTCCTTTCCAAGCCCAGTTATATGAACCACCTGTGAATTTACCAAAACGTATTAAATCTTGTCTTCTGTGAGCTTCCCAATGTAATTCTCTTGACCTTTCATCTAAGATAAAATCCAAAGTTAAATCTGAAATAGTAAGATTGTTTTGTGGGTTGTTCGCTCTTGTTCTTAAAGAGTTGATGTAGTTTTCTGCGTCTCCTGCAGATGCGCCTGAACCTCCTCTTAAATGAGCTTCAATATACATCAAGTAAACATCAGCTAATCTAAATAATGGAAAATCCGTATCTACAAATGTTTGGTCTGCACCATAACTACCTGTTGAAGTTGCATTAGAGTATTTCTCGATAATATATCCTTGATCTTTATCAGAAATATCTGTAATTTCTATACTTCTTGTTCCTGAAATTAAAGTATTTCTTGTATCGTTAATGAATATACCGTCATTAAACAATTGTGCAAATTGCTTTCTAACTCTAAGGGCTCCACCCCAGCCACCAGCACCAACACCAAGTGCAGTACCATTAGCTTCTATACTACCAACTTCACCATTAATCATAACAGTTGTTGGACCATAGTTTTGCGTGTAAGTTCCATCAGAAATTAAAGGAAAAATAATTTCATTGTTTGCTGAGTTTACATCATTATCTGCCATGAAGTTGTGCGCATACTCAGTAGCTAATGTATATCCTCCTGTAATAATTTTCTTTGTGTAATCTAAACTTTCAGTGTATTTTGCTTCTCCAATATAAACTTCTGCATTTAAATACATTTTAGCTAAAATCATCCAAGAAACTCCTTTGTCTGCTCTACCGTGTTCGTTTTGTCTTGGATCTTTTAAATCTGCTTCAATTGCAATTAATTCAGCTTCAATAAAATTAAATAATTGACTTCTGTTATAGGCTAAAGGTTGTGTATTAATTTCATCTTCTTCAGTTGTAAAGTTTGCTTGACCAAACAAGTCCATCATATAATAATATGACATTGCTCTTAACAACCTTGCTTCTGCTCTGAAAGCAACTATAGTTGTTTTTGTAGCAGCAGAAACATTTCTTTCTGCTAATTTTGCATCTGTAGTTTCTCTTAAAAAGTTATTTGCAAAAGCTATTGTTACATGACTTCTACCAAACATTCCTAATATGATTGGGTCATCAGAGTTCCAAATATTACGTTGTATTTCACGTGTTCCAGGGTCATTTTCGTAAGACCAAATCATTTGATCTGCAGATAAGGTTTGTAAGTATAATAATACTCTACCAAATTGACTTGTTCCTGCATCTAATCCATCAATATTTGATGAGCCAGGACCATCAACACCCGTTAAAGAAAGGTTTGCATATACACCTGCCAATAATTCTTTATAAGCCGTTTCATGTGCAAAGAATTCTTCACCTAATAAATCTTGATCATCTTGTGGTGTAATGTCTAAGTCTTTTGTACAAGAAGACAAAGCAATCACCATGATCAGAAATATTGTTGCTATTCTTTCGATTTTAAATATTTTTTTCATTATTAAATTTTTATAAATTAAAATTTGATATTAGCTCCAATCAAGAAAGTTCTTGGTCTTGGGTAAATAGTGTTATCAATTCCATTAAACACTTCTGGATCTAAACCAGAGTAGTTTGTAATGGTAAATACATTTTGCATACCAGCCCATAAACGGATGCTGTTTGATGCAAATTTTTTGATAGGTCTATCAAGCGTATAACCTAAGGTTATGTTATCCATCTTTAAGAAAGAACCATTTTCTAAATAAATATCAGAAATGATAACATCTGAAGTGCTATTAAAATTTGTATTTAATACGGATGAAGGAATGTTTCCTAAAACAGCATTGTCTTGCAACAAATCATATTGTGCTAATCCAGAATTTACGTTGTTGTAAACATAATTACCTAAACTAGCTCTTAAGTTAAAAGCTAAATCAAAGTTCTTATAATCAATACTAGATTGAAAACCAAAAGTAAAATCGGCTTGTGGATTTCCTTTTAAATATTTGTCTTGAGTATTTATAACTCCATCTCCATTTAAGTCGGCATACGCACCTTCAATTGGTTGTCCAGCAGTATCATATAATTGTTTGAAAACATAAAATGAATTAGGGGCAAAACCTTCTCTATATAATTGAATAAAGTTTCCTGTTCCACCAGCAATACCACCTGTAGTAATATCTTGATTTAATGCTAATTCTTTAATTTCTCTATCTAAATAAGTAGCGTTAAAATTCAAATTCCAATTTAAATCTTCATTTTTAATGATATCTGCATTCACGGTAAACTCTAAACCATTTACTTGTAAATCTCCAACATTTTGTATAACTCTATTTGTAAAGTTAGAACCATCAGCAACTGGTGCATCCGCTAATAAATCTGTAGAATTTTTTTGAAAAGCATTTATAGAACCTGTAATTTTATTATCGAATAATCCATAATCTATACCTAACTCTATTGTTGCCGTATTTTCCCATTTTAAATTACTTCTTTCAGAAGGAATTGTAGATTGAATAGGGACACCACCAAATAAATAACCAGAACCTTGGTTTCCAAAACGATATTTGTCTAAGTATAAATCTCCAGAGATTCCATCTTGTTGACCATTAACACCATAAGAAGCACGCAGTTTTAAGTCTGAAATTACTTTATTATTTTTTAAGAAATCTTCATTACTCATTCTCCAAGCTAAAGCAGCTCCTCCAAAATCACCCCATCTATTTTCTGGACCAAATCTAGAAGTACCGTCTCTTCTGTAGTTTAAAGTTAACATATATTTTTCATTATATGTTAGATTTGTTCTTGCTAAGAAACCAACTAAAACAACTGGTGTAGAAACATAAGAAGTTGCACCCGTATCATTAGGGTTTCTTGTATTTCCAGTGCTATCTCCAGAACCATCAAAAGATTGATATGAATAACCAGCCATAACATTTGCTTTTAATTTATCAAAAGTTTTTACATACGTAAAGTAAGTATCAAAAGATTCATTAAGAACTTCATTCGTATAAGAAGAATCATAACCAACAAATAAATCTGTATAATTCGCAGGGCTATTTAAAGGACTTGTTCCTATACCGGTTCCTGTTGATTTATCAAAACCAGCATTAGCAGTTACCGTTAATTCTGGTAAAAAATAAAAATTATATTCCAATTTTAAATTACCATAATGTCTAAAAACATTAGAAGTATTGTTATTCTGTAATAAAGAAGCTACAGGGTTTCTTGTTCCATTGTTAACTAAAGTACCTTCTGGAGTTCTAGTTAAATGTTGATAAAACCCACCAAAAGGTGATGTTGCATCATACACTGGTTGTGTTGGGTCATAACGTAAAGCTGCATTAACTTGACCAGCATCTGCAAACCGGTTATCTTCAAAAGCTCTATTATAATTTAAAGCTATTTTAAAATGATCATCAAAAAAGGATGGATTCATAGATAAAGAAAACGTAGCTCTATCAAATTGTGATGTTAAAATGTTACCTTCAATTCCTGATAAACCTACAGAAAGTCTTGTTGGTATAGCACCAAAAATTTGACCTCTAGCAGTTAGATTGCGTTGCGTAGAAACTGATTTTTGATAAATTTCATCTTGCCAGTTTGTATTAGCTGTTCCTAATAAGCCAACCATACTTGGTTGTTTTTGAGCAACTAAGTTTCTAAAAGCATCACCATCAAAAACATTAACTCTATCTCTTATTTCACCAAAACCCATTTGAAAATCGTAATCTAAAGAAGACTCTTTTCTACCTTTCTTAGTGGTAATGATAATTACACCATTTGCACCTCTAGAACCGTAAATTGCAGTTGCAGAAGCATCTTTTAATACTGAGAAAGATTCAATGTCATTTGGGTTTATACTAGCTAAAGCACCTCTAGATCCACCAGCTGTTCCAGACATTGGTAAACCATCTACTACTATCAAAGGGTTATTAGAAGCATTTAAAGAAGAGCCTCCACGAATTCTGATTTGAGAACCAGCACCAGGACCACCGTCTGTTACAATGGTAACACCAGCAACACGTCCACTTAATAAGTTTTCTGGGGTAACAATGTTACCTTTCGTAAACTCTTTTGCTGTAATTGCTTCAACAGAACCAGTTGCATCTCTAACGGTAGTTGTACCGTAACCAACAACAACAATTTCATCTAATTGTTCAGAAGACTCTTCAAGTTCTACTGTTAGATTAAAGTTAGCGTTAATTACAACTTCCTTATCTGCATACCCCAGATATCTAAAAACAAGTGTGTCACCCGTTTTTACCTTTTCAATAGTAAAGTTACCATCAAAGTCTGTTTCAGCTCCTCTAGTTGTACCTTTTACTACTACACTTACTCCAGGTAAATATTCACCTGATGCTTTTTCTTTTACGACACCTTTTACTGTTTGCTGTGCAAACATTGTAAAGGATGTACTTAAAAGAAATCCAATTAATAATAATTTAATTTTTTTCATGTATAATTTGTTAAATAATAACTGTAAATTTGTTTTTTTAGCAATAAACTTACACTCCACTTAGTAAATATAGAATATAAACATGTTAATATATCATATAAAAATTGACGAAATCGGTTTCGTGTTAACAACTTTTTTTAGAAATTATTATTAAATTACCAAAGTTTAACAATTAAAATTGTCTTATTTCATAAAAATGAAGCAAAAAATTACTACAAAAACAATAGCTAAAGAATTAGGAGTTTCTACATCAACAGTTTCAAAAGCTTTAAGTGATAGTCACGAAATAAGCTCTGAAACTAAAAAAAAGATTCAAGCTTATGCTAATCTGTACAATTATAAACCGAACATTTTAGCACTGCAGCTTAGAAATCAAAAAACAAAAGTAATAGGCGTTATCTTGCCTAAAATTGTGCATCATTTCTTTTCTACGGTGATTATGGGTATAGAAGAGGGCGCTAATAAAAAAGGGTATAATATTATGGTTTGTTTTTCTAATGAATCTTATAAGAAAGAAGTAGAAACCTTAAAGGTATTATCCAACGGAAGTGTAGATGGTTTAATCGTTTCAATTTCTAATGAAACACTTGAAAATAAAGATTATAAGCATTTTGTAGATTTGGTTTCGGAAGAAATTCCTTTAGTATTATTTGATAGAGTTGTTGATGAAATTTTATGTGATAAAGTCGTTGTGGATGATGTAGGCGCGGGCTATAAAGCTACAACACATTTAATAGAAAATGGACGTAAAAAAATAGCTTTATTAACCACTCCTAGCCATGTAAATGTGGGAACTCTAAGAAGACAAGGTTATGAAAAAGCATTGATAGATGCCTACATTAGACCCAATAAAAATTTAATAGTTGAGATTGATGAAAAAAAAGATATCAAATCTCAAATTCAAAAAGTTTTCAAGGAAGATATTGATGCAGTGTTCGCTGTGAATGAAATTTATGCAGCAAACGCAATGAGAATAGCCAAAGAGAAAGGTTTAAATATCCCAAGTGAGATTTCAATAATTGGTTTTACGGATGGTTTAATATCCGAATATTCATCACCTTCTATCACAACAATAGCACAACACGGGTTTACAATGGGTATTCAAACAGTTGAATTATTAATTGAAAGAATTGAAAACGAAACTGAAGTTTATAAACCTAAAAAAATTGTGATTTCGAGCGATTTAAAAATACGAGAATCTACGAAACCGTCGTCGTAAAATTTTTGCTTATCGAACATATCTACGAAACCGTCGTCGTAACTTTTACACCTATTTTTTATCAACTTCATATAAAATATATATATTTGTTCCTTTATTAAGATTTATCAATAAATTACATTCCACAAAATTTATTAATTGATAAGTATAAAAACTTATCGCAATATTCATTTTACAATATTCGATAATGGAAAAGCGTAAATTAAGCTTCTGGCAAATCTGGAACATGAGTTTTGGATTTCTAGGAATACAATTTGGATTCGCCCTTCAAGGTGGATTTATGTCAAGAATTTTTCAAACATTAGGAGCAGTAAAGGAAGATATCCCATTACTATGGATTGCAGCGCCTTTAACAGGTTTACTTGTACAACCAATTATTGGTTATATGAGCGATCGCACATGGAGTGTAAAATGGGGTAGAAGAAAACCGTACTTTTTAGTAGGTGCAGTTTTCAGCTCTATTGCATTGTTTTTTGTTCCTCATTCTCCTGCATTATGGGTTGCAGCTGGTTTTCTTTGGATTTTAGATGCGTCTATAAACATCTCTATGGAACCTTTTAGAGCTTTAGTCGCAGATAAATTACCACAATCTCAAAGATCTTACGGTTTTGTTGTTCAAACATTAATTATAGGTATAGGTACTTGGATTGCGAGTAATTTGCCTTGGATGGTTTCTCAATTAGGAGTTAGTAACGAGGCAGCATCTGGCGTTGTGCCAATGTCTGTAAAAGTTGCTTTTGCAATTGGCGCTATGGTTTTTATGGTAAGTATTCTTTATACTGTTTTAAAAACAGAGGAATATCCGCCAGAAGACATGGAAGAGTTTGAGCTTGAAAAGGCAAAAAAGAACAATTTCATTCCGGATATTTTAAGCAACCTTGGTAGCATGCCAAGTACCATGAAAAAATTGGGCGTTATTCAGTTTTTCTCATGGTTTGCCTTTTTCACAATGTGGTCTATGGCAAATCCCGCGTTAACAGAACATATTTTTCACACACCAGCGCCAGTAGAGGCTACCTTTAATATGGCAGATACATTACAAGCAGAAGCATTTAATATTTCAAACGCAAAATTCCAAGAATCTTCCAATTCAGTTGGTTCTGCAATGGGAATTTACGGTTTGTCGTCTATGGCTTTTGCATTATTACTAACTTTTTACACCTCTAAAAGGAACATTAATAGAAAATATGTACACTTATTTTCATTGATTTTAGGAGGTATAGGTTTTTTATTAATGAATTATGCATCGCCAGAAAGTTTAAAATACTGTTTCGTACTAATAGGCTTTGCTTGGGGTAGTATTTTATCAATGCCTTATGCAATGTTGTCTAGTTCTGTAGATCCAAAGAAAATGGGTGTAATTATGGGGATTTTTAACATGTTTATTGTAGTTCCGCAAATTATTGCTGCCTTAGGAGGAATCAATTATGTATCGAATTTATTAGGGGAAGAAGCTATCAACGCTATGACTATTGCCGGAATTAGTTTGATAATTGCAGGTTTATGTAACTTATCAATTACAGATAAAAACGCAATTAGTTATCAAGAAGAAAATTAATATGAAGAAAGGATTTATTTTTGATTTGGATGGTGTCATCGTTGATACTGCCAAATATCATTACTTAGCTTGGAAAAAACTAGCGAACGAATTAGGTTTCGAATTTACCAGTGCACAAAATGAATTATTTAAAGGGGTAAGTAGAAAACGCTGTTTGGAGATTTTGTTAAAAATTGGCAAAAAAGAAGCTACACAAGTAGAATTTGATGCTTGGATGATTGAGAAAAATTTAGATTATCTAAAGTATATTAAAAATATGGATGCATCAGAAATTCTGCCAGATGTTCCTAAAATATTAGAATTTTTAAAAGAAAATAATATTCCAATTGCCTTAGGGTCAGCAAGTAAAAACGCACAACCTATTTTAGAAAAAGTGGGTTTACTACACTATTTTGACACTATTGTTGACGGAAATAATGTCACAAAAGCAAAACCAGATCCAGAAGTTTTTTTACTTGCAGCAGGGCAATTAGGGGTAGATGCATCAGATTGTATTGTTTTTGAAGACGCTGTTGCCGGCGTTGAGGCTGCGAATGCAGCAAAAATGGTAAGTATCGGCATTGGAGATAAAAAAGTGCTTTCTGAGGCTAAATTTAACTTTAGAGATTTCACAGAAATCAATATCAAATTTATACAAGAGTTGATTGATAAATAAGAAATAGAGAATAGAAAAAAGGGTCAATAAAATAGGGAAATCTATAATGTTTATCACTTTAAAAATATTTTATTAGAGAATAATTTGTTTAATTGTGAAACAGTCTAAAATTTATTTTCTAAAAACTTAAAAAAATAAAATAAATTACAGAACAAGAAAAAGTCTAATGACTTAATAATTTAGCAACTATGTTCTAAAATCATAAAAAAAATGAATCAAGATTATATCATACCAAATGAATGGTCTATTATAGAAGAAGGATTTAATTCAGATAAAGTAAAATCTTCAGAAAGCTTGTTTAGCATTGGTAATGGCGTCATGGGACAACGTGCTAATTTCGAAGAAAATTATTCAGGAGAAACGTTTCAAGGAAGTTATATCGCGGGTGTTTATTATCCTGATAAAACAAGAGTTGGATGGTGGAAAAACGGATATCCAGAGTATTTTGCAAAAGTTTTAAACGCACCAAATTGGATCGGAATTAACGTTCAAATTAATGACGAAAAACTAGATTTACATACCTGTAAAGAAGTGTTGAAATTTAAGAGAGAACTCAACATGAAAGAGGGTTGGTTGTCAAGAAGTTTTGAAGCTATTTTGCAAAACGGAATCAAAATTAAAGTGTATGCGAAACGTTTTTTAAGTATAGAACTAGACGAAGTTGGTGCAATTAAGTACCAAGTAACTCCTTTGAATTCGGATGCGAAAATAACTTTTTCTCCTTATTTAGATGCAGGTATTACAAATGTTGATACCAATTGGGATGACCAATTTTGGGATGTTTTAGACGTTTCTCAAAACAATCAGCAATCATTTATACAAGCAAGAACGATGAAGACACATTTTTATACGTGTACTTTTATGGAATCTAGATTGTTTATAAATGATGATGCGGTTATTATAGACTGTAATATAGAGAAAACATCAAATTATACCTCTTGTAATTATCAGCAAGAAATTAAAAAAAATCAAACTTTTACAATTCATAAATTTGGGGGATATGTAGTTGACAGAGATCATGATAAAGATGAATTAGTTGCTGCTGCAAAAGAGGTTTTAGACAAAGCAGTAAGTTTTGGTTTTGATGCATTGTTAGAAACTCAAAAACAATCTTGGGCACAAATTTGGCACATGTCAGACATTACAATTTCTGGCGATGTGAAAGCGCAGCAAGGAATTCGTTTTAATATTTTTCAACTAAATCAAACATATTTAGGAACTGATGCTTCTTTAAATATTGGTCCGAAAGGATTTACTGGAGAGAAATATGGTGGAAGCACTTATTGGGACACAGAGGCGTATTGTATTCCTTTTTACATGGTAACTAAAGATCAAAAAGTTGCGAGAACTTTATTAGAATACAGGTATAATCATTTAGAAAAAGCAATTGAAAACGCGGGAAAACTTGGTTTTAAAAACGGCGCAGCTTTATACCCAATGGTTACTATGAATGGCGAAGAAAGCCATAATGAATGGGAAATTACCTTCGAAGAAATTCATAGAAACGGAGCCATAGCATTTGCAATTTTTAATTACGAGCGCTTTACAAATGATACTACCTATATTCCAGAAAAAGGATTGGAAGTCTTAATTGCAATTGCCCGTTTTTGGCAACAAAGAGCTACTTTTTCTTCGGATAAAAATAAGTTTATGATCTTGGGAGTAACTGGTCCGAATGAATATGAAAATAACATTAATAATAATTGGTATACAAATTATATTGCAAAATGGTGTATCAATTATGCATTAGAAAATATAGAAAAAATTAAAATTGATCATAGTTCTGATTACATCCGCATTAAAGAAAAAACAACTTTTTCTGAGGATGAATTATCAAAATGGAAAAATGTAGCAGATAATATGTATTTTCCTTTTTCAGAAAAGCACAATGTTTACCTACAACAAGACGGTTTTTTAGATAAAGAATTAATTACGGTTGCAGATTTAGATCATAGTCAGAGGCCCATCAATCAAAAATGGAGTTGGGACAGAATTTTACGTTCACCCTATATAAAACAAGCAGATACTTTGCAAGGTTTTTATATGTTCGAAGATCATTTTTCAACTGAAGAATTAGAACGTCATTTTAAATTTTATGAACCATTTACAGTTCACGAAAGTTCGTTATCTCCTTGTGTACACTGTATTCAGGCAGCAAAATTAAATAGAATAGAACAAGCATATACGTTCTATTTAAGAACATCAAGGTTAGATTTAGATGATTACAATCACGAAGTAGAAGAAGGTTTACACATCACTTCTATGGCAGGAACTTGGATGAGTATTGTGGAAGGTTTTGGTGGAATGAGAGTGCTAAATAATATACTTTCTTTTGCGCCAAAAATACCGAAACAATGGAAATCTTATTCATTTAAAGTGAATTTTAGAAATCAGATTATAAAAGTAAATGTGCATCAAAATAAAACTGATTTTGAGTTAGAAGGAACTTTTGATTTACAAATTATAGTGAATGGAGAACAAGTAATAGTTTCTCCTGATAATTTGGTAACAGTATAAATAACTTACAAGAAATACATACTATTCTGCAAGGTTTAAAGAGCCTTGCAGTTATAACTTTTAACAACCATAGAAATGAAAAGTTTACCATTTATATTTGTTTTTTTATTTTTAGTTTCATGTCAAAAAAAAGAAATGGAAAGTAAAAATGAAACTCCTAAAACTCCAATATCAAATACTCTTTTAGAAAGAGTTGAGCCACCAAATTGGTTTATCGATTTTAAGGATACTTCGTTACAGCTTTTGGTAAAAGAAGAAAATATTGGAAACTCAAAACCTACAATTTCTTATGAAGGCGTTTCTATTATAAAAGTGAACAAAGCAAAAAGTAAAAACTATTTATTTATCGATTTAGAGATTGATAAATCAACCAAAGCAGGAAAATTTGATATTGTTTTTACATTTAAA
>ENA-OQVM01002982-OQVM01002982.1-marine-metagenome-genome-assembly--contig:-NODE-2982-length-18899-cov-14.340771_pt1 | contig 18899 bp, 9 predicted proteins | sample MGYA00237776_ERZ505498 | MGnify/ENA primary metagenome ERZ505498 (study PRJEB26159, sample SAMN06265151) | marine metagenome | isolation source: Helgoland LTER site | place: Germany:Helgoland, sampling... | reverse complement strand
AACCTTCCAAAGAAATAGGGATTATTAAAGAATTTATCAAAGAAGCTATTTTAGAAGGGATCATCCCAAATGAACCTGAAAAAGCGTTTGAATTGATGTTAAAAAAAGGAACCGATTTAGGATTAACACGCGCTGATGAAAAATAAATTTAGAACCGTCTCAAAAATTGCTTTAGTACTCATTTATTTAGTCATCGTAGCAGGTGCTGTTGTACGAATGACAGGATCCGGAATGGGCTGCCCAGATTGGCCCAAATGTTTTGGATATTTTATCCCTCCTACCGAGAGCTCCCAATTATTATTTGAAGCAAATCGTACTTATGAAGAAGGCATGATGATTCTAATGGATCACGAAGCCTTTTTAGTTGCTAAAACTGATTTTATATCTGGGGAAAAATTTAATGCATCCGATTGGGAGGTTTACAGCAAGCACGATTACACGACATACGACCCCGTTCACACTTGGGTAGAATACATCAACCGTTTGACTGGAGTTCTATCTGGAATCCCTATTTTAATTTTTACAGTCTTAGCGTTTTGGTTTTGGAAAAAAAACAAGTGGATTCCTCTTATTTCTGTACTGACTTTATTTGGCATGGGCTTTCAAGCATGGCTTGGAAAAACGGTGGTTGACTCGAACCTAGCACCCTATAAAATTACCATTCATATGGTGATGGCACTGCTAATCGTGGCTTTTATTTTGTATCTGATTTTCGCATCTAAAACCACTTATAAACCTCAAAAATATCAAAAGCGTTTTTATAACATTCTTCTTTTAGCACTTGTACTTTCGTTGGTACAAATTATTTTAGGCACACAAGTAAGACAGTTTATAGATGAACAAACAAAGCTTTTAGGGTTTCAAAAATCACTTTGGTTAGCATCGCCAGAATTGAACTTTTACATTCACCGCTCTACCTCCATTTTGGTCTTGGTGTTGAATGGCTATTTGTGGTATCTGAACAGATCAAATTCGTTAGGATTCCATAAAATAAAACTGGTCATTTATTGCGTCCTACTGGAAGCAGCAACAGGTATTTTGATGTATTATTTTGATTTTCCATTTTTAAGTCAACCTTTACATTTAGTCATTGCTTCCATACTGTTTGGAATTCAGTGTTACATACTTCTTGAATGCCTTCATAAAAAAAGAGAAAAACAGCAAGCATAAGAAAAATGCATCTTATATTTGTGTCATATTATTAACCTATGATTTTTAGATTTAGAATTGTCTTAGACAACGATACCAAAGAAGATATTTTTAGAGATATTGAGATCAGAAAGACCGATACACTCGAGGATTTACACAACTCCATCACACAATCCTTTGGATTTGACGGCAGTGAAATGGCCTCCTTTTATTTGAGTGATGAGGAATGGAATCAAGGGGAAGAAATCTCTTTATTTGATGTCAGTGAAGGTGGTAGCGACATTCAACTTATGAGCCAAACCGTCATTAGCTCAGTTGTTTCTGAAGGGCGTACAAAATTGATCTATATCTATGACTTTATGAGTATGTGGACTTTTATGGTTGAGTTGGGAGAAATTGTTGAAGAAGCAGATGGTACTGATTATCCTAATTTACTGTTTGTTCATGGTCAAGTTCCAGGTGAAGCACCCGAAAAGGTTTTTGAAGCCGAAGGAGGCGAAGATCATTTTGACGAGTTTGATGATGGCTATAGCACCGATGATTACGAAGAATTGGATTTTGACGAAAATTGGAATTAAAAGAAAATTCCTGTGTTTTCTGTTTGGTAATTTCGTTTTACAAAACTGAGTGAATTTCTTAAAATTTCACCCATATTTTTACTATTCTTAAAACGAATATCTCCAGTATATTCAAATATTTTTGTTTTCAATAAGGTTTCATGTTCAGGAGTTGAAAGGGTATCTGAAATCATACACTGAATCAAACGTTCAATACGGTTTTTGAAACTCAACAAGCGTTTGGCAACGATAGAGCGCTCTTCGAGTTTGTACTGATTGATAGATTGTTTTTCAAATTTTTGAGTCACTAAATCGACCATTTTAAAGTTCTCTTTAAAAAACTGCGGGCGATACACATTAAATTTACCTTCATAACATTGCTGATCAAAATCGATGGCACGAATCGTGTAAACAACATGATCAAAATCATGCGTGGGAACTATCACATAATTATACGAACGCATATCTCCTAACAACCGAATCATACACCGCTCATTAAATTTTACAAATTCCTTTGCAATCTGTGCCTTTTCTGGTTCAGTACAACTTGGAAGCATATTTGCTATAAATTCATCTCCTGGAATTCCACTAATATGTTCTTCAATTAAAGTATCTTCATACACCAAGAAATTTAAGTTGTGAGGCGACAACATATGCTCTAACTCTAAACCATAAATTCGTGATGCATCCGCTTTTTTAACATAAAAATATGCGTAATTATCATTGAGGACATTCCTTATTTTGATGCGAAACGGTTTAGAATTACCAAACGTACAATAGTCAATCGCATCCACATTTAGCAAGGGAATCGTGGTTTCATTACCATCAGAATGCAGCTTGGTATATATCTTTTTTAAACTTAAATCGATCTCTTGACGATCAAATTCACTATAGTACGTACGCACCCAAAGGGTGTCCTTGTCATTCTTGTCAAACACTTCTACCGACCCTTGAAAACGGAGTAAATCATCATAAAAAATAGGCAATTTAATCGTACGATTAAACTTTTGCAAGTATGCCTTTAGTGCTGTATTTACAGGGTATGAGGGTTTTCTAAGTGATATTTTTAAATCGTTTTTCATGTGATAACTTGAATTCCAAATTTAACTTTTATTTTTTAATTTGTAACAATTGACGGTAAACATCGTCTTATATTTGTTATTCATTAAAACTAAAAATGTGAATTCTATCCTCAAAATATCAAACCTTACAAAAAAATATGGCTTACTCACTGCGGTCAGTGATCTTTCATTTGACATCGAAAAAGGAAGTGTTTACGGAATTTTAGGCCCGAATGGCAGTGGAAAATCTACCACCTTGGGAATTGTTTTGAATGTTGTCAATAAAACTTCTGGTGATTTTTCTTGGTTTGGAGGTGCACTGACAACGCATCAAGCGCTTAAAAAAGTAGGCGCCATTATCGAACGCCCAAATTTTTACCCTTATATGACTGCCTACCAAAACCTTAAATTGGTTTGTAAAATCAAAAGCGTTTCTTATGATTCCATAGAAAAGACTTTAGAAATTGTAGGGCTTGACGATCGAAAACACAGCAAGTTTAGTACATTTTCTTTGGGAATGAAACAACGGTTAGCCATTGCTTCGGCGCTTTTAAATGATCCTGAAATATTAATTTTAGACGAACCAACAAACGGATTAGACCCGCAAGGGATTCATCAAATTAGAGAAATCATCAAAGATATTGCCCAACAAGGAACAACTATATTATTGGCTTCTCACCTGTTGGATGAAGTTGAAAAAGTGTGTACTCACGTCGTTGTTTTAAGAAAAGGTGTGAATCTCTATTCGGGGCGTGTGGATGAATTGATTTCAAGCTATGGGTTTTTTGAATTAAAAACGCATCAAAAAGACGACTTATTAAAACTTCTTGAAATACATCCAAATTTTTCTCACACAAAGGTTGAAAGTGATTTAATTACTGCTTTTCTTGAGACCCCTATGGAAGCTGAAGAATTCAACCGTTTACTGTTTAAAAATGGCATTGTATTGAGCCATTTAGTCAAACGAAAAGAAAGTCTGGAAGAACAATTTTTACAATTAACTGACAACCAATGAAACGATTATTAGACTTAGAACTTCAAAAATTATTACTCAACAAAACGAGTAAAATATTGATATTTATATCCTTTATCTTACCCCTTTGCGTCATTCTTTTATCGGCAGTGAAAATTAACTTTTTTGGTTTTTTTACGCTAGAACTCGGTGAATTAGGCATTTTTAACTTTCCTATTATATGGCACATTACCACCTTTTTTTCCGCCCTGTTTAAATTCTTTTTTGCCATTGTGGTGGTTTCAATGATTGGGAATGAATACAGCAATAAAACACTGAAACAAAACCTCATCGATGGCTTGAGTAAAAAAGAATTTATTTTGTCTAAGTTTTATGTTATTGTATTTTTCTCTCTCATCTCAACCCTGATTATTTTTATCATATCCTTAATTCTTGGGTTGATCTATTCGAGTTACAATGAATTTAGTATCATTATCCAGCAAATGGAGTTTTTAGTTGCCTATTTTGTAAAACTTGTAGGATTCTTTTCTTTCTGTTTATTTTTGGGCGTCTTGGCAAAACGGTCGGCATTCGCATTGGCATTTTTGTTTGTCGATTTGATTATAGAATGGATTATTTTAGGACTCATCACATGGAAAAGCAGTTATGAAGTTGCTCAAAAAGTACAAGACTTTTTGCCTTTAACTTCTATGTCTAACCTTATAAAACAACCTTTTCAGCGCATTGCCATGACAAAATTTCCATCAAACACTGATATTAGTTATGATTATGCCGTTCATTTTGACAACATATTAATTGTCCTTTTCTGGACTCTTCTTTTTATATTTTTATCTTATAAATTATTAAAAAAGAGAGATTTGTAGTATATTTCAGACCCATTAATTAAGTATTGTTTTTTGTGATAAAACAAGAAACTTAAACTAATTAGTTTTGATGAAATACGTTGCTCTATTTATTTTTCTAATTACATCTTTATCAAGCTTCTCTCAAGGAGAAGCTTCTCATTGGTATTTTGGGAATGGAGCAGGCTTAATATTTGACACAAATACGGATACGGTTTCCCCTACCAGTGCAGCTTCCTCTACAATAAACACAAACGAAGGCTGTTCTTCCATTTCTGATTCTAACGGGAATTTATTATTCTATACCGATGGTCGAAATGTGTGGGATAAAAACCATCAAATAATGTCAAATGCGAATTATAACAATGGCAATGGATTGCTTGGAGACCCCTCAAGCACCTCCTCTGGTTTGATCATTCCACGTCCGGGAAATCCTGATAATTATTATGTATTTACAGTAGATGAACCGCATCATAATAATGCATGGGCCTATCCAAATCAAGGCCCAGCAGATGTCAATGGAAATACGATTTCTGAGTATGATGACATTATGGGGAGCTCAGTACCAAATAATGATGATGGTTTTAATAACGGGCTCAACTATTCTTTGGTCGATTTGACGCTTAATGGTGGCAACGGGGATGTTGTAAGCACCGAAAAAAACAGACCTCTTTTAACCTATGACCCTTTAGATCCAGAGCAAGCGAGTTTTAAGTGTTCTGAAAAAATTACAGCTGTTGAGCATAATGATGGGCAATCGTATTGGGTTTTAAGTCATTTTATGGATGTCTTTTATGCCTTTCGTGTGGATGCAAATGGCGTGAATACAACTCCCGTTACCACTCAAATAAATCCCCTTATTACACTCAATGGATACCGCCGGAATTCGATTGGCTATTTAAAATCCTCCCCCGATGGTACTAAATTAGCGATCTGTCATCACGAACAAGGAACGACTCAGGGACAAAGTGCAAACAGTACGGGAAGTTTTTGGCTTTACGACTTTGATGACGCCACAGGAATCGTTAGCAACCCGATGAATCTCGGAAGTAATTCTGGCTTTTATGGGGCCGCCTTTTCAACAGACTCCAGTAAACTATATACGAGTGCTGGGAGTTCTGTCTATCAATTTGATTTAGATGCAACGGATATCTCTGGGTCTCAACAAACCGTTCAGCAGGGTGGTAATTCTATTTTTGCGCTTCAACTTGCGCCTAATGGAAAGATATACGGATCGGTTTTCTCCAACAGTTCATTCCTAGATGTCATTAATAATCCAGATGAATTGGGTGCATTGTGTAACTATGTAGCAGCAGGTCAAGCCTTGGCTCCAGGCACACAGGCTCGTTTAGGCTTACCTCCCTTTATCCAATCTTTTTTCTTAGCTAAAATTGAAGCTGATAATTTATGTTTTGGCAGTGCCACTCAGTTTTCTATTGATAGCAATGAAAATTTTGATAGTATTCAATGGGACTTTGGAGATTCTAGTGCAATGAACACTATCGATTCTCCAACGCATGTTTATGCAAATACAGGAATTTTTACAGTCTCAGCGACCCTTACTTTAGGTACTGAAGTGAATACCTTTTCAAAAACAATAGAAATTTTTGAAGTTCCAACGGCATTTAGCCCAAATGATGTTTTAGAATGTGATGATGATAACGATGGTGTAGCCGCTATAAACCTCAACCAAACTACGGATACCGAAATATTAAATGGACAACTCCCCCTTAATTACACCATTAAATATTACGAGTCGCAAGTAAATGCGGACACTGATATGGGTGCACTGGCAATGCCTTATCAAAACACAAGTAATCCACAGACTCTTTTTGCTCGAATAGAAAACAACTCAAATCAAGAGTGTTTTGATACTACATCCTTTTTGTTAACGGTATTTGATACGCCAACAGCAAATGCTGTTGCGAACAACGAAGTCTGTGATGATTTTGTGGACGGAGATGGAAGCAACGGCCAAAAAATAACGAACCTTCAAATTTTTGATATGGATGTGTTAGGATCTCAAGATCCTTTAAAATTTAGGGTGAGCTATTATCAGTCACAAACAGAGGCCGATACGAAAACAAATCCACACCCCTATTTATACTACAATGTCACCCCTATAACAGAAGAAGTATTTGTTCGAATTGAAACCATTTTAAATGAAAATTGTTTTGACACGACTTCCTTCAACCTAGTTATAAACCCCTTACCTGAAGTTATGGGTCTCAATCTGTCACAATGTGATGAAGACGGAATCTATGATGGACTCACAATTTTTAACCTCACGGAAATAAATACAACGCTTATAAATAATGTTCCTGACCGAGTTACAAAATTTTATACGAGCTTAACATCTGCTCAAAACTCAACGAATGAAATCGATGGAACGGCGTTTAGCAATTCTTCAAACCCACAAAATGTGTATGTGCAACTTATTAACTCTAACACAAATTGCTTTGATATTGCAGAACTAACCTTGGCAGTAAATGTCACCACAGGAACAGATACAACATTAGAGTCTTGCGATTCTGATGGTACCGAAGATGGACTTTTCAATTTCACCTTAACGGATGCCGATGCTGCGGTGCTTGCTGGCTTGCCTGTAACTTATACGCTCAGCTATTATGAAACCTACCAAGAGGCTCTTTTAGAAACCAATCCCCTCACGGCTAATTATACCAATACCACTCCTTACAATCAAACTCTGTTTGCACGTATTGAAAATGACAATAATTGCTATGGCATCAATCAAGTTGAATTGATCGTGCATGAACTTCCACAGATTGTTATTGAGGAGGAACGCATTTATTGCCTAAATACATTTCCTGCTATAATTACGTTAGAGGGTGGTGTCCTCAATGGATTTCCGAATTCATTTTTTTATGATTGGTCTACAGGTGCTACCACGCCTCAGATTCAAGTCAATTCAACAGGAACTTATACGGTCACTGTGAGCGATGCCAATGGCTGCTCGAAGCTAAGAACCATCACAGTGCTGCCTTCTAATACAGCAACTTTTGATTCCATAGAAATTGTAGATGCTGTTGAAGCTAATTCCGTCACTATTTTTGTGTCTGGAGAAGGTGATTACGAATATGCTTTGGATACGGAGTTCTTTGGATTTCAAGACTCAAATACATTTATTGGAGTTGGACCTGGGTTTCATACGGTATATGTGAGAGACAAAAACGACTGTGGGACGGTCAAAAAGAATATATCTGTGATTGGATTTCCTAAATTTCTCACTCCCAATGGAGATGGATATAATGATCGCTGGCATGTGTATGGAATCAATACTCCAAACCAAGCAAACAGCAAAGTGTATATTTTTGACCGATATGGAAAATTGCTTATTCAATTAAATCCTTTAGGTGATGGATGGGATGGTACTTATAATGGTGCTATTATGCCAACTTCAGACTATTGGTTTTATGTCAAACTAGAAGACGGACGCTTTTTTAAAGGACATTTTACACTAAAAATATAAATTGTTTTTTGATACTTAAAACGATCTCAATTACTCTCTTACTGTCTTTCTTAAAAATCTCAATTATTAAACAATGGAATCAATACACACAACGAAGTCAATAGCGAGGTGTGTGTGTGTTTGACCGGTATGGAAAACTGCTTATCAAATTAAATCCTTTAGGTGCCGGTTGGGATGGTACTTATAATGGCAAACTCACACCTACTTCGGACTATTGGTTTTATATTAAACTTCAAAATAACAAAATATTTCGAGGACATTTCACATTAAAACGCTAATATTTTGTAAGTAAGTTGTTTTTTTAAAAAAAAAGATGTAATTTAAATGTATATTATTTTAAGGAAGTTAAACTACCCCCATATGTTTAAATTATTTACAATATTCTTATTTTTCTCATGCGCCATGGTTTGTGCCCAAACTATAGCGATTGACTCTAGTATTCCGGTAGAGGAGCTTATAGAAACTCACCTTTTTGATGGTTGTATTGAAGTTTCAAATGTAAGCAGTTCTGTCAATGGGAGTGTCATTGGCTTAACGAGCTTTGGAACTTTTTCAAAATCAACTTCAAATTTTCCTTTTGATAATGGAATTGTTTTGTCTACTGGAAATACAAATTCTGCAGGAAATACGGTTATTACAGCAAACTTAAATGAGGGGGATACAAACTGGGGGACGGATTCTGATTTAGAGGATGAACTCGGCATTACCAACACATTTAATGCGACTTCCATTGAATTTGATTTTATTTCAGCTCTTGACAAAGTACGTTTTGAGTATATTTTAGCTTCCGAAGAATATCTGCAATCAGCGTATATCTGTAACAATCAAGATGTTTTTGCGCTCCTTATAAGAGAAGCGAGCAGTGCAGGACCTTATACAAACATTGCTAACGTGGGTCCTCAAAACGATCCTATTAGTCCTGGTTCTATACACCCCGAAATATTTGGGTTTTGTAGTGCTAAAAATGAACCCTTTTTTGACAACTACTCAGTAGGAGATACTAATTTTGATGGCCGTACAACTCCTATTTCATCAATCGCTAACATCACACCCAATATCCTGTACCATGCAAAGTTAATTATTGCGGATGGCGTTGATCAAAACTTTGACTCGGCTGTATTTATAAAAACAAGTGTTGTGATGCCCGAATTAGACTTAGGAAACGATATAAGTAACTGTGCAAGTTCAGTAGATTTGAATGCGGATATAGGTATTACTCCCTCTACATATGACTGGTATTTTAACAATGTATTGGTTTTAGCAGATGGTGGTACCACCTTCACAGCAACCCAAACAGGAAGTTATACGGTAAAAGTTACGATTCTCTTAAACCAAACGGACTGTATTCATGAAGACACCATCAATGTGACATTAAGTTCCGTACAAACTATAAATCCTGTGTCTGATTATGCGCTTTGTGACCCCAATGGCGATGGGTTTGAAAATTTTGATCTATCCACTAAAGATTCAGATGTTTTAGCGGCAGCACCCCCCGCTTCCTATGCCATTTCATACCATTTGACTCTTGCAAATGCAGAAGCAAATATGAGTCCAATTACAACAAGCATCCAAAACAGCAGCAATCCACAAGTTGTTTATGTACGACTCGAAGATACTACGGGATGTTTGGCGTATGCCCCTATTAATTTAGTGGTCAATCCCATTCCACCACTTCCAACTCTTATGCCGTTTATCGTATGTGACAGTGATGCAGTAAGAGATCAAACGACTGCTTTAGGTTTAACGTCTTTTGACCCCACCATTACCAACGGGGATGCTAATCTTGGCGTAAGCTACCATGCATCACTAGTAGATGCTTCATCAGGAAATAACCCACTCGCTTCTAATTTTAGTGCTTCATCGTTACAATTGTTTGCAAGAATTTTTAATATAAACACAGGCTGCTCTAATGTGACTCCTATTGATGTAGAAGTGTATAATACTCCCGAACTCTATACCGAGCCAATATTTTTAGATGCCTGTGACCCTGATCATGATGGATTTGCAAGCTTCAATTTAGAAACTGCTCTACCCCTAGTAATAGCAAACTTAACAGGCTTAACTGCTAGTTTTTATACTTCGATGACAAATGCACAAACGAAAACAGATCCAATACCCGATCCAACAAATTATACAAATACAACTACCACAGAAGAGGTTGTATATGTGCGCATCGAAGATGATGTGTCAGGGTGTTTTGGTGTGCGATCCTTTGAAATTCATACCAATTTATTGTTATCAGAAACAGATTTAAGACCCATTACTTTTTGTGATGAAGATGGCGATGGCATGCATACGTTTGATTTAGACCCTGTAAGTGATCTAATTAAAAATATGTTGCTAGGACTCACCATCACCTATTACGAAACCCAAGACGACCAAAATAATAACATCCCCATCACAACACCCACATATACTTTTACGGGGCCTTCTGTTACCTTATTTATAGATATTGAAAGTAGCAGTTGTCTGGAACAAACTGAGATTGTTTTTGACTTGATAGACGTGGTGCAATTCGGCAATATTCCAGACCAAAGAATTTGTGATACGGATGATGATGGTTTTACGGTTTTAAACCTCAATAACTTTGATGCTGCTGTAACAGGAAATCAATCGGGCTTTCAAGTGCTTTATTTTGAATCTCTTACAAATGCTGAAAATAATATTGGAGCACTCCCAAACAACTATATAAATATTACGAATCCTCAAACTTTATACGTGAGTGTTACAGAAAGTGCTACTGCTTGTGCAGATACCAGTTCTTTTGAAATAACAGTGGTTCCTGCAGCTGTCATCAATCCGCCTTCTCCTATTGTGATTTGTGATGATGATGGGGATGGCTTTTTTATTATTAATTTAGAGGGGTTAATACCTTCTTTAACTTCTACGCCGAATACCGTTGATTTTTCTTTTTTTACAAGTTTAAATAATGCAAATCTAGAAATCGATCCTATAACCGCGACTACCGCATTTGATGCCCAAACTCAAACGCTATACATTCGCGCAGAAGAAAATTTAACAACCTTAAGATGTCCCGTAATTGTTCCTCTCAACGTCATTGTAAATACGCTACCCATTATTCCTACAATTGAAAATTACGATGTTTGTGTCGACAGTTCTACCAACCCTACTTTCTTAATGAACACAAAGGATAATGAAATTCTAAACGGACAAAATGGCAAAGAAGTATTCTATTACGAAGATGCTGGTTTCACACAATTAATTGATAAAAACCAACCCTATATTGGCAACAACTTTCCACAAACAATTTTTGTGAAAGTTGATAACATCACAGACTCTAATTGTTTTTCCACCGCTTCTTTTTCAATAAACATCATACCCTTCCCTGTTTATAATGATACTATTAATGTGGATGTTATTGGGTGTGACACTAATCAAATAGATGGGAAAATAGACATTGATTTCAATACGATCATCAATACGTTGACACAAGGCATTACCCCTGCTCCAATGATTTCGTTTTTTACGACCTTAAGCAACGCCGAAAACAACACTGCTGCACTTCCCTTAAATTATGAAAATACCAGCAACCCACAAACCCTATTTATTAGAATTGAAAACAGCAGTAACGGATGCTATTTAACAGATAGTTTTGGGATTAATGTATTGTCAACCCCTAACGTTAGTCAAGTTAATAACCTCACTAAATGCGATACGGATTATGATGGACTCGGTATTTTTAATATAGAAGATTTTGAAATTGAAATTTTTGATGTTCGACAAAATTTTCTCATTGCAACTTATTATGACAGTTTACAGAATCTTGAAAATGGATTTCCTGAAATCCCAGATGTAACCGCATTCCAAACTACTTCCAACCCTCAAATAATTTATATAAAAGTATTAAATACAGCGACACAATGCTTTACTTCAGCTCCCTTAACACTGACTTCAATTTTACCCCCTGCTATCAATCCGATATCTGAGTTTGTGATTTGTGATACGGACACCAATACGTTTGAATTATCAGAAATAAATACGGTTTTAACATCAGTAACTCAAAATATTTCAATCCATTATTTTGATTCCTTAATGAATGCAGAAAACAATCAAAATCAAATTACAATTTTAAACTATCAATCAAGTAACACTCCTCTTTTTGTTCGAATTCAAAATACCTTAACAAATTGTTTTCATATTCACAATTTCAACTTCATTGTCAATCCACTTCCGATCGCCAATCAACCGCCAAATTTAGAAGACTGTGATGATGATTTTGTTGGAGAATTAGAGTTTGACATATCTCCACAAACCCTTTTAATTTTAGGAACTCAAAGCCCTTCTAATTTTACCGTCTCTTATTATGAAAACATGGCTGATGCTGAAGTAGGCAACAACCCGTTAAACCTAACGTTTACAGTTGTTAATACAAAATCTATTGTCGCTAAAATTGTAAATAACACCACACAATGTGAAAACTATACGTCATTTACTATAATCGTGAACCCAATACCAATAGTTGATATTCCTAAGCAAGTAATTTGTTTGGATAACTTACCGCTTGTGGTGAGTGCTGACACATTTAACAATGGGGATACTTACTTATGGTCTACGGGTCAAACTACTAGTGAAATTATTATTAATACGATTGGAGCCTATTCCGTAACTGTGACCACCGCAAAAGGCTGTGTAAACAGCTCAAATTTTGAAGTGATTATTTCTGAAGCAGCCACGATAGAATTTACGGAAGTATTAAATTTCACAGACCCTAACTCTATTACGGTTACTATAGAAGATGGTATTGGGGATTACCGATATCAATTAGATAATGGACCTCTGCAAACTTCAAACTTTTTCAACAATGTAACTTTAGGGTATCATACCATTACTGTAGTGGATTTAAATGGCTGTCGCGAAACTACCAAAGAAGTACTTGTGATTAATGCACAAAAGTTTTTTACTCCTAACAATGACACTTATTTTGACACTTGGAATATTGTTGGAATCGAAACACTCCCAGGCTCTGTTATTTATATATTTGATCGTTATGGAAAACTTCTTATTAATTTAAATCATGATTCAGGAGGTTGGAACGGTACCTATAGGGGTAATGAAATGCCTGCTACTGATTACTGGTTTTTGGCGAAAATAAAAACACCAACCGAAGAATTTGAATACAAAGGCCATTTTACTCTAAAACGATGACTTGAAAATACTCAAAAATTGACATATTAGTAAATCCCCAAATTTATGAAAATCAATATTAACTTATTTATTATAGCAATTCTGCTATTTAACCTATTGCCCGCTCAAAACATTTCTTTGTTCAACCAATTAAATGGACATTTAGATTACACAGCGATTGGTAACACCCTTAATAAGTCCGAAAATAACGGTTCTTCGAACTGTATAATTAACACGAATTCTTCAGCAACCTTAAACTTATCTCCTACACAAACCGTTGAAGCCGCTTACCTCTATTGGGCAGGCTCGGGGTCTGGCGATTTTAATGTGACTCTAAACACCACCGATATCACACCCTCACGAACCTTCGCTTATAATACAAGTCCTAGACGAGAATTTTTTGCAGCCTTTGCAGATGTGACCACTTTAATTCAAACGGAAGGAAACGGTTTATATACCCTTAGTGATTTAGAACAAAACGTATCGACATATTGCTCTCCTAGCACAAATTTCGCTGGTTGGGCCATTACCATCATTTATTCAGACCCCGCACTTCCCTTCAATCAAGTAAACGTCTATGATGGCTTAGAAACTGTCCCTCGTAGTATCACAATTCAATTGGACAATCTTAATGTCATAGATACCACAGGAGCAAAAGTAGGTTTTATAGCATGGGAAGGCGATGCTGGCTTGGCTTTCAATGAAGTATTACAAATAAACGGTATAACCCTTAGTAATCGGCCTCTTAATCCCGCAAACAATGCCTTCAATGGCACCAATAGTTTCACGAACGATTCCAATTTATACAATATGGATATAGATGTTTATTCTATAGAAAACGCTATCAATGCTGGTGATACCTCTGCAGTCATACAATTAACTTCTGGGCAAGATTTAGTAATGGTGAATAATATCATCACCGTATTAAATAGTCAATTACCAGATGCGAGTGTCACTATTGACTCTGTTGACCAACGCTGTAACCCTCGTGAATTAACCATTGAATATACTGTAAGAAACCTAAATTCTATGCGATTACTGCCTGCAAATACGCCCATCGCATTTTATATTGACACTGTTTTAGTCGCCCAAACACAAACGTCAAACGATATTCCTGGTGGCGGAACCGAATCTAATACGCTCACTTTTACAGCAAATCCTTTGCTTTTGGATCCTATTAATCTTACAATTGTGGTAGATGATAATGGTTCGGGAACTGGAATTATCTCAGAAATTAGTGAAACAAATAACTCCGCAGTCATATCTATTGTTGCCGATCCACTTCCAATCGCCAATCAACCGCCAGATTTAGAAGATTGTGATGATAATTTTGATGGAGAATTAAAATTTGATATATCTCCACAAACAGCTCTTATTTTAGGAAGTCAAAATCCTTCTAATTTTACGGTTTCCTATTTTGAAAACATGGGAGATGCTGAATCGGGAAACAACCCCTTAGAATTAACGCCTATAGTTGTTTATACAAAATCCGTTGTCGCTAAAATTGTAAATAATACAACGCGGTGCGCAAACTACACGTCTTTTAACCTTATCGTTAACCCTTTACCCATAGTTGACATTCCTAAACAGCTTATTTGCTTAGATAACTTACCTCATTATGTAAGTGCTGAAACATTTAACAATGGGGATACTTACTTGTGGTCTACGGGTCAAACTACCAATAAAATTAGTATTGATACGACTGGAACATATTCCGTAACCGTAACCACCCCAAAAGGTTGTGTGACCAGCAGCAGTTTTGAAGCGAATGTCTCGGGTGCAGCTATGATTGAATTTACAGAAGTATTAAATTTTACCGATCCAAACTCCATCACTGTTATGGTAAAAGGTGTCGGGGATTATCAATACAAATTAGATGATAACCCCCTTCAAACTTCAAATTTTTTCAACTATGTAACTTTGGGGTATCATACCATTACTGTGGTGGATTTAAATGGCTGTAGCGAAGTGACCAAAGAAGTATTAGTCATAAATGCTCAAAAGTTTTTCACCCCCAATAATGACACCTATTTTGACACTTGGAATATTATTGGAATCGATACACTCCCAGGGTCTGTTATTTATATCTTTGATCGTTATGGAAAACTTCTTGGAACATTAGCATACAATTCAGGGGGATGGGATGGCACCTATAGAGGCTACGAAATGCCTGCTAATGATTACTGGTTTTTGGCAAAAATCAAAACGCCGACCGAACAATTTGAATACAAAGGCCATTTTGCTCTTAGACGCTAACTTTAAAGTAATCAAAATTAATATATTTGTAGAACCATCAATTTTATGAAACATAAACTAAATATCCCTTTTTTTAGTATAAGTGTAATGCTAATTAACCTCTTAGCAGCTCAAGACATTTCGTTGTTCAATCAACTAAATGGACGCTTGGATTATACAGCAATCGGGAATACCCTTAATACTTCCGAAAACAACAGTGCTGTGGACTGTGTCATTAATACAGCTTCTTCGGCAAACTTAAATTTATCTACCACACAAACCATCGAAGCTGCTTATCTGTACTGGGCGGGATCAGGATCGGGCGATTTTAATGTGACTCTTAACACCACAGAAATCACCCCCTCACGAACCTTCGCTTATAGCTTGGACTCGTCACGAGAATTTTTTGCAGCCTTTGCAGATGTCACCACTTTAATTCAAACCGAAGGAAACGGTTTATATACCCTTAGTAATTTAGAACAAATAAACATTTCATCTGACTATTGCTCTACAGGGACAAATTTTGCGGGCTGGGCCATTACTATCATTTACTCAGACCCTAACCTTCCACTCAATCAATTAAACGTTTATGATGGCTTAGAAAGTGTCCCAAGTAATATCACCATTCAATTGGACAATCTTAATGTCATGGATACTAATGGTGCTAGAATCGGTTTTATAGCTTGGGAAGGCGATGCTGGTTTGGCAGTCAATGAAGTCTTACAAATGAATGGCATCACACTTAGTAACCCACCTCTTAATCCCGCGAATAACGCCTTTAATGGCACCAATAGCTTTACGAACGACTCCAATTTATACAATATGGATATCGACGTTTATCCCATAGAAAACACCATTAATGTGGGGGATTCATCTGCAATCATACAATTATCTTCTGGACAAGATTTAGTAATGGTCAATAATATCATTACCGTATTAAACAGTCAATTACCAGATGCGAGTGTCGTTATAGACACTATTGAACAAAGTTGCAATTCTCGTGAATTAACTGTTGAATATTCTGTAGAAAATCTGAATTCCACACACTTTCTGCCCGCAAATACGCCCATCTCATTTTATGCCAACGCTGTCCTCGTTGCTCAAGCACAAACCCTAAACGACATCCCTATTAATGAAACGGAGTCAAATACAATTAGTGTTACGGTTGATCCATCACTTTTAGATCCTGTTAACCTTACAATTGTAGTGGATGATGACGGTACTGGGGCTGGAATTATCACTGAAATTAGTGAAACAAACAATACGGCTAACACCTCTATTGAATTTTTAGAATCTCCTGATCCGACTCCTTTAACTACTTTAATAGGTTGTAATTTCGGAAACAATGAAGCCGTTTTTAATTTACGAAATGCTTTAAATGAAATAGATTCTTCATTCGATTTAGAAACCGCCATCTTTTATCAATCCTTAGAAGATTTGATTGATGACCTAGGTGCGTTGATAGATCCCTCACAATACATCAATTCGAACGGAGTTGACACCATCTATTTCAGAGTAGATGCAAACCCCTGTTATGAAATTTTTTCAGTGAATTTAGAGGTCAACGAATGTGACCCTAACATCCCTCAGGGTTTTTCACCCAACGGAGATGGCTTTAATGACTGGTTTAACATAGATGGGCTCTACGATGTGTTTTTACAACACGAACTCTTAATATTCAATCGTTTAGGAGCTATTATTTTTAAAGGGAATAACGATCTTAAATGGGATGGAAAAGCCAATTACGGCCCGCTCAAAGGCGACAACCTCTTACCTGTTGGAACCTATTTTTATGTATTGTATTTGAATGTTCAAAATGCAAAACCCAGATCTGGTTGGGTTTATATGAATTATTAATCTGTTTTTAAAAAATATTTTTAGACTCTCTTTGCTCTAGCGCTTTCTTTGCATTAGCTTTGCAGCTATGCAATTTAAGCTTACTTCTGATTTCAAACCCACTGGTGACCAACCGACTGCTATAAAACAATTAGTAGCTGGAATTGAGTCCGATGAAAAATACCAAACACTTTTGGGAGTTACTGGGTCTGGAAAAACATTCACGGTCGCCAATATCATTCAAGAAGTACAGCGACCTACACTTGTGTTGGCGCATAACAAAACCCTTGCCGCACAACTGTATTCAGAATTCAAACAGTTTTTCCCTGAAAATGCTGTTGAATATTTTGTATCCTATTACGATTATTACCAGCCAGAAGCCTACATTCCTGTTTCAGGAACCTATATAGAAAAAGATTTATCCATTAATGAAGAAATTGAAAAGCTGCGCTTAAGCACCACTTCTTCCCTATTATCGGGGCGAAGAGATGTCATTGTCATTGCTTCGGTTTCGTGTTTGTATGGAATTGGGAATCCTGCTGAATTTCAGAAAAATGTCATCAGCCTAAAAGCGAATGAAGTCATTTCAAGAACTGCTTTACTGCATAAACTCGTTCAAAGTTTGTATTCAAGAACGGAAAGTGAATTTAACCATGGAAACTTTAGAATTAAAGGGGATACAGTAGATGTATTCCCTAGTTATGCCGATCATGGGTTTAGAATTCACTTTTTTGGCGATGAAATTGAAGCCATTGAAGCTTTTGACGTTAACAACAACAAAGTCATCGAAGTCTATGAAAGTGTAACCATATATCCTGCAAATATGTTTGTGACCTCGCCTGATATTTTACAAAATGCGATCAAAGACATTCAAGATGATTTGGTTCTACAACACGACTATTTTAAAGACATTGGAAAACACCTTGAAGCGAAACGTTTGAAAGAACGTACGGAGTTTGATTTGGAAATGATTCGCGAATTGGGCTATTGTTCAGGAATTGAAAACTATTCACGCTACTTGGATGGGCGAGCACCAGGCACCCGTCCCTTTTGTTTATTAGATTATTTTCCGAGTGATTCATTGATGGTGATTGATGAAAGTCACGTGACCATATCTCAAGTCCATGCGATGTATGGTGGCGATCGGAGTCGTAAAGAAAATTTAGTTGAATATGGCTTTCGCTTGCCTGCAGCAATGGACAATCGACCTTTAAAATTTGAAGAATTTGAAAGCCTTCAAAACCAAGTATTGTATGTCAGTGCCACCCCAGCCGATTATGAATTGGAAAAATCAGGTGGTGTTGTTGTCGAACAGGTTATTCGACCAACGGGATTGTTGGACCCTATTATAGAAGTACGGCCGAGTTTGAATCAAATTGACGATTTGATTGAAGAAATTCAACAACGCGTCGAAAAAGACGAACGAACATTGGTCACTACTCTAACCAAACGAATGGCAGAAGAGTTGACCAAATATCTGGCACGTATTCAAATTCGCTGTCGTTATATCCATAGTGATGTGGATACCTTGGAACGGGTTGAAATTATGCAAGATTTACGTAAAGGGATATTTGATGTGCTTGTAGGGGTCAACTTATTAAGAGAAGGTTT
>ENA-OQVM01002975-OQVM01002975.1-marine-metagenome-genome-assembly--contig:-NODE-2975-length-18924-cov-22.811057_pt1 | contig 18924 bp, 17 predicted proteins | sample MGYA00237776_ERZ505498 | MGnify/ENA primary metagenome ERZ505498 (study PRJEB26159, sample SAMN06265151) | marine metagenome | isolation source: Helgoland LTER site | place: Germany:Helgoland, sampling... | reverse complement strand
AGTATTAAGCAATTGCAGTTTAAACCACCAATGCACACGCAAGCAGGACAGTGCAGCAGCTCAATCCCGAAACATTTCAACACAAACACAGCAAAACTGCCCTGTAAAAAGTCAGCACTTCTCAATGACCCGGCCCTGCAAATGCCGCTCAAACACAGTGATCAGGTTTAAAGTTCAAACACACTAAATCAAAACACGGTGTTTGCCATTTTTGCCAAACTACTAAATCCAAACACGGTGTTTGAATTATTACACAATACAATCAATGGCTTAATTCTTACCGACGCAGGGCTTTGGGGAATTCTCCACGCCCAACGTTGTCAATATACTGCCCAGCAGTACGCAAATATCGGTTGGTTTGGTTCGCAATGCTGGTACGAGCTTGCTTGTTGTGGCGTTCAATTGCTGCAGCACTTTGCGTGCGTTTATCCCCGTATTTATTTAGAGGTAAAATATTGGGTTTAAACCCAGCCAATATGCCTAGATCGTATGCTGATATGGTAGGTTTGGCGCAATGCAAATCCCAGACCTTCATAGCTTTATGCAACGTATGCGCTGACACATTGGTGTAAATTGGATACTGTGCAGTGGATTGCCGTTCCTGTGTTTGGACAGGCATAATGGCATGAGCCCGAAGGTGTAAGGCTCGAATTTCCTCTTGGATTTGGCTGAAACTCTTTTGTGGGTCAATTCGGTAAAGCAAGTTTTGGTCACTGCTAATTGGGCTTTCTCCATCCAATATGCTGCACTGTTCAGCAAATAAGATTTGATGACTGTCCCACCAAGTCAAAAACCCCATATTATAAATGTCCCCGAAGTCACGATACAGCTTTGACAGCAGCCCATTTCCACCCTGTATGCAGGTCTTATGGTACAGCGAATTCCTTTTTAGGAACGCCCACCACCAATAATACAAAGAAGATTTGTATGGTTCTGCATCACGGTATGGCAAGTTCCGTCCCGCTCTAAACCTTCGGCGTGAAGCCATGTTTAATACTGGTGGCGCTGTCTTAAAGCTCAGTATGTGCCGTGTTGCATTGGCCTTGATTATGACCATAAGTCCATCTCCCCCCGGTGGAACATGGAGTCAAAAATACTGATTTTGTTTCCTTATAACAGTTTCAATCTGGCGGCTTTAATATTGAGTTGTTGGGGCGCGCAGTTGAACGCTTCTCAAATTCCTAAAATCCAGATGGAACCAAATAAGCCCAAAAGGCTTTTAATAGTAATGAAAGGAAACACTATGTCTGTTCAGACACAACTTAAGACTGATATCCACATGCGTCTCGAAGCAATGCACGCTGCCCGAGCAAAGTGGGAAAATGGAACTCTGCTTGCAGCGAACGATGAGTTGTATGGCATTCTAGAGAACGTCTATGCACTTTATGCCGAACTAAAAGCTGAAGTAGGCAAGCGTCGCGCTTTTACTGCTTTGCTCACTGATTTGGAGATAAAGACGCAGGCTAATACCAGCCTTGCGCTCAAAGTAATCCGCTATGTCTTTGCGGGCCAAGGTCGTCGTGAGATTGCTTATTCAAGTGTTGTTGCCATTGCACATGACATGAAGAGCCCAGAACAAAGCTTCACAAGCTATGTGCAGGAATGTGGCGGTATTGAAGAAGTGCGCCGTGTGCCAAAAAGTTTGAAGTCTATGGCTATGTCCAAAGACGACTTCAAAAAGCTGGCCCTTGAGGGCTTGCTAGAAGTGCACGTTGGGGTTTCGACATTCGATCTACCAACCTTCATTCAGCCCAATACTGACTATGAAGAAGACTATGCGGTAGCTCTAGTGCGGTGCAACGACAACGGCACCGGCACAATTGTGTATGGCTGCAATGAAGCAGGTATCATTGACGCAGTTCTAGTATCATCCGGCAAAGACCTTGATGAGCGTGCGCAAGAAAGCCTCGCCAAACTCGATGCCGGTGATCTCGCCTCTAAACGTGCACGCGACGTCAAGGAATTTGCCTCCAAGATGATCCGTGTGGGCTCTAAAACAACCATATCGGCATCAAGTGACGCCATTCACACCAACGGTGCCGCAACGCACACATATGGTTAATCCAACGCGATCAGTGGGGCAGCCCTGCGTTGCCCCACTTGCTTAGCAAACGATAAAAGGATTTGAGCATGTCATTTGATCTCAATCACCTCCCACAGACCTTTGCCGATTTAGTAATTACTAACCCCCTTAATGCGGTTGTGATCAAGTCTTACTGTGAGCAACCGCCCGCAAAGCCGCTGTTGCTTGCAGGCGCTCCCGGTGCTGGCAAAACAGAAGCAGCCCGCGTGATCGCTCACAGCCATTTTGCGCGTGAGAACATCCAGCACATGTACTGGGAATATAACGCAGCTAGCCTTGGCAAAGACTTTGAGGCCAAGATTATGGCTGAAGTAAACCACCAGATGTTTGGCAATCATGACAAAGCAATCATTGTGATCAACGAGATTGATGAGATGGACCTGCGCAGTGTGCAGCCAGTGTTTCGCGAGTTCATGGACGACAAGCGTCATCTAATTCGCTTTATCGCAACCACAAATCACAAGAGCCGGATGATGGGGGCCATACTTAGCCGGTTCCGCGTTTTAGAATTAGACTCGCCATCTAACGCAGATTGGGTGGATCGTGCGCACACAATCTTACAGGCCGAGGGGCTTCGCCCAACAATACAGGACGTGGCTCAGATGCTACAAAGCTTTGATGGGAGCGCACGGGATCTAATTGATCTTTTGGAAGAGACCGTCATCGCCAGTAAGGCTGCGGCCCAATGACAAAAGCCTTAGACACATACAACCAATGCATCGCGGCACTTCATCTAACCTGTCAGATCGCCAATGAGTATGAGTTGCGGCTCTGGCATCTTGTTGAGGAGGCCGCAAACACCTTAGATGCCGATCTTGAGGGTGATGATTATGCCTGCTCAATCGAAGCTGCATCATCACGCATTCCGTTTAAATGCCAGATCGAGATCAGACCGCACAGCACATTGCAAAAAATCGATACCGACCTTTATGTGGTCCAGGTTCAATCGCAATTTGTATTTTCGCAAGAAGCCCATGATTACTTTTTGAGGGGTGGCCACTCAGAGATATTTGACGACCATGTCCAAGAGCTCTCAGCAAGTTATGCAGCACCCGCAATTGTGTTGGGAGCGGTTGATCATGCGCTGCTGATATCACAGCAAGCAGAACTCAAAGACTTTAAATTAGATGGGTATTACGAAAGCTATGTGCGCCAAATAGCGCCGGACCGGCATGCTGAACTTAGCGCGCTACTGCCTTGGCTTGAGTATTTCTGGAAGCGGTTAAATGCAACTAAAGGGCGAACCCAATTTGTCACTTTAGTTGGCCAACTGCAGGCAATATTAACGCAGATTGACCGTATCCATAAATATGACTTTGCCGCCTACAAACTGTTGCTAATTATGGCCGGGGACTTCTCGCCTTTGCTCAATCACCTCAACAAGCCCCCCAAAAGAGGCGTTGTGAAGTAAACTGAAGCGCTCATGCTTCTTTAGGAGCTTGTATCCCCCTGAGCGCAAGCACACAGCCCATAACCTCATAGAACATACATAGTATGAGGTTTTAGCTTAACTCATTGTAAAATATTATCTTCAGGCGAGGCGTCTTTTCGGTAGGAAGACCAATACCTCAGACTTTATACTCAAAGCTAACATAACGTTAGATTTTGAGGGGAGTTTGCAATGCGCCAGGCACAAACACTAAATGAGGCTCAACTGCGCAGGGTTATACACTACTGCCGTAGCAGACGTCATCCAGTTCGTGATGAGACCATTATACTGGTCAGTTTCTACGCAGGGCTCCGAGCCAAAGAAATCGCAGCGCTCACAGTGGGCAACGTGTTTGATGAGGACGGTGCTGTTCGCACACAGTTCATCTTAAGCGCACAGCAGAGCAAAGGTGGGCAAACACGCACAGTGTATCTTAACCAGCGCTTGCGTAAGGCTTTGCGAGAGTATGGAGACTACATACGCCTCGCAGATCCACAGCGTCCGCTATTTGCCAGTCAAAAGGGCGGACACTTCTCAGCCAACACAATGTGCCAGCTATTCTTAGACATATACAAAGCAATTGGTCTCAAGGACGCCTCAAGTCATTCAGGTCGCAGGACATACATAACGCGTTTGGCCAACAAGGGAGTTGGCGTGCGATTGCTTGCAGCGCTTGCAGGGCATTCCCATATATCCACGACACAGAGGTACATAGATGTGAACTCTGAGCAATTGAGCGAAGCTGTGGAGCTGCTTTAGCAATCAGGCCTTAGCGGACCTTTGGGCAAGGTGCAGAAAATGGCGGCTACGAGCCCACACCGGAAGTGTCAAATTCGCGCGGCGTGTGCTCGAAGCGCGAAAAATGCGGCAGGTGCATAAACATCTGCGTTGCCTTGCTACTGGAAAACCGGCCCTTCATACAAAACGCAGCGAAACCATTCCGGCAGGCTCACATGTTGCGGTCGTTCTGGTCGTTCGCTGCAATTGCACCAATTTAGCGTTTGAACCTCAATAATAGGGTTCGCAGAGAGCACTGGGTGCCACTCTGCATTTTAAAGGCACACCTTTCGTGAATTGTGTGGTGTCTTGAGGCCTTTGTTGGCAGGGAGAAATTTCACTGGCAGCAATGGAACCGGTTAAGTACGAAGATCCAAATCAGGAAACTTTTGCATCTAGACTTGAATGAAACGAAGCACTTTATTGACCGCCCCAGTAGGTAATGCTGGTTCGCGACGAACCGCAGGTCAGGCAATTTAGACAACTGGCAATATGAAATGCCGTTTGGACATCTCACTTCGCAGAAAGTAGTATCTCCATAAGTTCGTGTTGCGAAAGAACGAAAGGATTTCCGCTCATCGATGATGCTTTAGACGCAGCTTCGGCAACTTTAGAATAGTCCGCCAAGGATAACCCCAACCCTTCCAAGCCGGGAAGACCCATTCTCTGGGACCAGCTACGCAACGCAGTAATACCCATCCCTTTTTCACCCTTTGCAAAATAGGTGTCAATTTGATGTAAAACCCAATGCAAGCGAACAGATACTTCCGTATGTTCCTCTGCTTTGCGTAGATGCGATTCAAGGACAGCGGGAAGCAGTGCACCGCAAATTTCGCCATGGGGAGCATTGGTTTCTCCGCCAATAACGCCTGCGAAACCATGTATGGCCCCAAGGCCCGCATTCGCTAAGGCCAACCCACCACATGTACTGACCCAAGCCATGCCGTCCCACGCTTCGGGCGTGTCATATTCCACCAAATCTCTCAGCGCACTGAGGCCATTCGAAATGGCCTCATGGCACAAGGCGTCGGTCATCGGATTGGCTTTGATCGAAAGATACGGCTCAATTACCTGAGTGACCGCGTCGAGCCCGGCCGCAAGAGCCACCTGTTTAGGCGCACCCTGCATGAGGGAGGGGTCAACGATGGCAACGTTGGGCACCATCCTTGGGTCGCGGAGGCTAACCTTGATACTATGATCAGGTACCAAGATAACCGCATTTTTTGTGACTTCCGCACCGGTCCCTGCCGTTGTTGGCAGGGCGATCATCGGCAAGGGTGCGTGATCTAGGGGGCGACCGTCGCCAACGACTTCGAGGTAAGTCTTGGGATCGCCTTTACAGGGGATCAACGCTGCCAGCGCTTTGGCAAAATCGAGGACGGAACCGCCGCCAAGCCCTATCACAATATCCGGTAAGACCCCGTTCAACTGGCGCAGCGCGCGTTCGATATCGGGCAAGCTGGGCTCATTCGCGCAACTGACCCTTTCGATCGTCAAACCCGCCGCATGACACGCATCAATCAACCACTGCGCGCGCCCAACATTTGCGCCATGTACCAACAGAACAGAAGTGCCGAAAGTTGCGGCCAGTACCGCCGTCTTCTGGCTTTGACCCCGTCCAAAGTGGATCGCTTGCGGGCTGAAAAAGGAAAACATCGCCTAAACGCTCATTGTGGCATGGACGGCTCTGCCCCATGCCGCGTATTTTTTGGCACGGAGGCTGTCATCCATTGCGGGTATAAATTGTGCTTCACAGGCCCATGTCTTGGCGAATTCAACTTGGTCGGGATAGACGCCGGCGTGCATTCCTGCCAACCACGCCACGCCAAGGGCTGTGGTTTCTTGGCTCGAAGGTCTGTCGACGGCAGCTGAAATGATATCAGACAAAAACTGCATCGCCCAATCGTTGGCAGACATGCCGCCATCGACTCGCAACGTAGGTTGTACGCCAGGTGCCTGCCAGTCCGCCGCCATCGCTTGCAGCAGATCCCGTGTCTGGTAGCCAATGCATTCGAGCGCGGCCTTTGTCATTTCAGCGGGTCCTGTTGCGCGAGTCAGGCCGAAAGCAGCCCCTCTGCAATCAGGGTTCCAATAAGGGGCACCCAGACCAACAAAGGCCGGAACGAGGATCACGTTTTGTTGTGGATCTGCCTGTTCGGCCAAGGCCTGCGTCTCAGACGCGTCCTGAATAATCTGCAGCCCATCCCGCAGCCATTGTACGACCGCGCCCGCGACGAAAATCGAGCCTTCAAGCGCATAAGTCGGGTTGCCATCGAGCTGATAGGCGATTGTGGTGAGTAAACGGTTGCTCGACATGACAGGCGTATCGCCAGTGTTCAAAAGCGCAAAGCACCCCGTGCCATAGGTCGATTTTATCATACCAGGTTCAAAACAAGCCTGCCCGATTGTGGCGGCTTGCTGATCTCCGGCAACGCCATTGATGGGAATTTTAACGCCAAACAAATCCGACCGGGTGTTGCCAAAATCAGCGGCACAGTCTTTGACCTGCGGCAGCATCTGCATGGGAATATCAAGGAGCTTACAGATCGTGCTGCTCCACCGGCCTTTCCGAATATCATAAAGCATTGTGCGTGCGGCGTTGGTAGCATCCGTGGCGTGGGTTTTCCCGCCGGTCAGTTTCCAAATGAGAAAGGCATCAACAGTGCCAAACAGCAACTCGCCGTTTTGCGCGCGGGCTCGCGCGCCATCCACGTGATCCAATATCCATTTCAGCTTGGTGCTTGAGAAATAGGGGTCGAGCAAAAGCCCCGTGCGCTCCGTGATCATCGGCTCATGACCCGCATCTCGCAGTGCTGCGCAGGTGTCAGCACTGCGGCGGTCCTGCCAGACGATCGCGTTATGCAGCGGCTCGCCAGTTTGCTTGTCCCAAACGATGACGGTTTCGCGCTGATTAGTGATGCCGATTGAGACAATTTGCGAAGGCGATATGCCAGCGAGGCTGACGACTTCACGACAGGTAGATAGCGTCGTATCCCACAAGTCTTGAGGATTGTGTTCAACCCAGCCGGATTGGGGAAAATGTTGCGCGAATTCTTCCTGCGCACTGGCACATGCAGCCATCGTCGCGTCGAACAATATCGCTCGGGTTGATGTCGTGCCTTGGTCAATTGCTAGGACATAATTCATGAAGGGCCGCCGGTGGTTCGAGGTGAGATCAGCGGCCCTTCTTATAGGGCCGCTGAACTTGGACGTGTTCATAAAACCATTTGAATTGGAGCCAATCACTTGGTTCCAAAGCAAGGGTTTACTGCCAGGATTTGATCAGCTCGTCATAAGAGATCGTTACCGGTGCTTCGTCTTCATTGGCCAGTTTCGCTTTGGGCGAACCTGATTGAGACAACCAGTAATCGGGATCTTTCTCTTCGTTCATAACTGGACCAAGGTCGCCCTGCACACCGGCACGCTCCAGACGGATCAGAACTTTTTCCTGATCTGCGCAAAGTGAGTCGAGTGCTTCCTGAGGTGTCTTGGCACCGGACATTGCGTCGCCGATGTTCTGCCACCACAGCTGAGCCAGCTTTGGATAGTCAGGAACGTTGGTGCCGGTTGGCGACCATTGAACCCGTGCTGGTGAGCGGTAGAATTCGATCAAACCACCCAGTTTTGGCGCACGCTCGGTAAAGCTTTCATGCTGGATCGTAGATTCACGAATGAATGTCAGACCAACATGGCTTTTCTTCACGTCGACAGTCTTGGACGTCACGAACTGCGCATAGAGCCACGCAGCCTGAGCACGATCTACAGGTGTGGATTCCATCAGCGTCCACGAACCGGCATCTTGGTAGCCGATCTTGGTGCCTTTGGTCCAATATGCGCCGTGTGGCGAAGGTGCCATGCGCCATTTTGGCGTGCCATCTTCGTTCATTACGGGCAGATCAGGTTCTACTGATGCCGCAGTAAACGCCGTGTACCAGAACATCTGCTGTGCAACGTTACCCTGCGCAGGAATTGGGCCTGCCTCAGAGAATGTCATACCAGCAGCAGCCGGAGGAGAGTATTTTTCCAGCCATTCGATTGCCTTGGTTACAGCATAGACTGCCGCTGGACCGTTTGTGGCACCGCCACGCGCGACACAAGAGCCGACCGGCTGCGACTTGTCGTTGACGCGGATACCCCATTCGTCAACAGGCAGGCCATTCGGCTCACCTATGTCGCCAGCGCCAGCCATGGAAAGCCACGCATCAGTATAGCGCCAACCCAAGGATGGATCTTTCTTGCCATAGTCCATGTTGCCAAAGACTTCGCCTTCTACACCGAGGCGTGATAGGTCACGACCGGTAAAGAATTCAGCGATGTCCTCGTAGGCAGACCAGTTGACCGGAACACCCAGATCGTAGCCATATTTGGCTTTGAAGTCCGCTTTGTTCTGCTCGTCGTTGAACCAATCATACCTGAACCAATACAAATTCGCGAACTGTTGGTCGGGCAGTTGATAGACCTTACCATCCGGACCCGTGGTAAACGACAGGCCGATAAAATCGGCCAGATCAAGATTGGGGTTGGTCACTGCAGCGCCTTCACCAGCCATCCAGTCGGTCAGGTTACGCGCTTGCTTGTAACGCCAGTGGGTGCCGATCAGGTCACTGTCATTGATATAGGCGTCATAGATGTTTTCGCCTGACTGCATTTGCGTTTGCAGTTTTTCAACAACGTCGCCTTCTCCGATCAGATCATGCGTCACCTTGATGCCGGTTATGGCCTCAAACGCAGGTGCCAGAACGGTGGACTCGTATGTGTGCGTACCAATCGTCTCGGACACAACATTGATCGACATACCAGTGTAAGGGGCTGCCGCATCGACAAAAAACTGCAGTTCAGCCTCTTGATCAGCACGTGACAGCGTCGAAAGTTCCCCGATTTCGCTATCAAGGAATGCCTTGGCGGCCTCCATATCAGCGAACGCAGGTGCGGCAAGCATGCAAGCAGCAAGGCCTATCGCAGTGGTTCCTTTAAATCGCAAGTTCATTTTTGTTCCTCCCTAGATGTGAACAGTTAAGGTGGTCCGGTTCTTGCTCGCCGGATCACCCGTTCGATTAAACCCAGCGGAAAACCGCTAAAGCGTAAAAGAAGCAGACGATCAGCGCACCCCATTGCGGCGCACTGAGTAGTCCAAGCCAAGCCAGATTGATAAAGGCAGAGCCCAGCAGCGTGATGAATAGTCTGTCACCACGGGTCGTCTCAATCCTGAGGATGCCGTTGCGCGGGACCTCCGGAAACTTGATCGCAAGCACTGTGAACGTGACCAGCGTTATTGTGATGATGCCGAAGAAAACGGCGGTCGGCCAAGTCCATGCCATCCATTCCATAGTTATTTCTCCTCGCTTAGACGCGGCCCAGGGCAAAGCCCTTGGCGATGTAATTGCGGACAAAGTAGATCACCAAAGCACCCGGCAGGATCGTGAGAACCCCAGCCGCAGCCAACACCCCCCAGTCGATGCCAGCAGCACCCACCGTACGTGTCATTGTGGCGGCGATTGGTTTTGCGTTTACCGATGTGAGCGTGCGGCTGAGCAGCAGTTCGACCCAGCTGAACATGAATAGAAAGAACGCCGTTACACCGATACCAGAGGCCACCAGCGGAGTGAAAATACGAATAAAGAAGCGCGGGAATGAATAGCCGTCGATATAAGCTGTCTCGTCGATTTCCTTTGGCACGCCACGCATGAAACCTTCTAATATCCAAACCGCCAGCGGCACGTTGAACAGGCAATGCGCCAGAGCGACGGCAATATGCGTGTCAAACAACCCTACTGAGCTGTAGAGCTGGAAAAACGGCAGGGCAAAGACCGCGGGAGGTGCCATCCGGTTGGTCAGTAGCCAAAAGAACAGGTGCTTATCGCCCATAAAAGTATAGCGGCTGAAGGCATAAGCCGCAGGGAGCGCCACCAGCAGCGAGATGACCATGTTCATCACCACATAAGCCATGGAGTTGAGATAGCCTGTATACCAAGACGCATCCGTCAGGATCGTCAGGTAGTTGTCAAAGGTCAGGTCACGGGGCCACAGTGTAAAGCTGTTGAGGATCTCCGAGTTGGTTTTGAGGCTCATCATCACCAGCCAGTAGATCGGCAACAGCAGGAACAGCAGGTACAGGCCCATAACAATGGCATTGCCCCTGATTGAGGGCAGGCCCAAACTGCGCTTGGTCGGGGTGATTGTGAAGTCAGACATCAGTGGCCATCCCTTTTATCGAGGTTCGTCATCACCGTGTAGAACACGTAAGACACCAGCAGGATCACAAGGTAATACATGATCGAGAACGCCGCAGCCGGACCAAGGTCAAACTGCCCCAGCGCCATCTTGACCAGATCAATCGACAAGAAGGTCGTTGAGTTGCCCGGTCCCCCACCCGTCACCACAAACGGTTCGGTGTAGATCATGAAGCTGTCCATAAAACGCAACAGGATCGCGATCATCAGCACGCCCATGATCTTGGGTAACTCGATAAAGCGGAAAACTTTCCAACGGCTGGCCTGATCAATCTTGGCTGCTTGATAATAGGCGTCCGGGATGGACTGCAAACCAGCGTAGGCCAAAAGGGCGACCAGAGAAGTCCAGTGCCAAACGTCCATGACAATTACTGTGATCCAAGCAGCATAGAAATCTTGGGTATAGTTATAGTCGATCCCCAAGGCAGCCAGCGTATACCCAAGAAGGCCAATATCAACACGGCCGAAAATCTGCCAAATTGTGCCGACGACATTCCAAGGAATTAGCAATGGTAGCGACATTAGGACCAAGCAAAACGAGGCCCAAAAGCCCTTCTTTGGCATGTTCAACGCGACAAAAATGCCGAGTGGGATTTCTATGGCCAAAATGATTGCGGAAAACGTGATCTGTCGCCCAAGGGCATTCCACATGCGCTCAGATGCCAACATCTCTTCGAACCATTCAAGGCCAGCCCAGAAGAACTTGTTGTTCCCGAATGTATCCTGCACCGAGTAGTTTACGACGGTCATCAGCGGGATGACCGCAGAAAATGCCACCAGCAAAAGCACCGGCAAGATGAGGAACCATGCTTTTTGATTAACTGTTTTGTTCATGTCAGGCCGCCTTCGGCGCGACGCGCCAGCTATCTGAATAGACGTTGATACCTGCCGGATCAAAGACCACGCGGTTCATATCGGGCGAAATTTCAGCACCTTCAGCAGCAAGGACGTTAATCTCGGTGCCGTGGAAATCGGCGCGCACGATTTTATGGCGGCCCACGTCTTCGACCCGTTTGATCGTCACAGGCAGACCTTCGTCGCCCGCACTCAGTGATGTGAATTCTGGTCGAACTCCCAATTCAACCTTACCGTCAAGCGACCCGTAGCCTTTGCCCAGTGAAATCTGCGTGCCTTCAAGCATCGCCTTGTCACCGTCCACCTGCGCGGTCAACACATTCATCCCGGGCGAGCCGATAAAATAGCCAACAAATGTATGCTCTGGTTGTTCAAAAAGTTGTTGGGGTGTCCCCATCTGGACAACACGGCCATCAAACATCACCACGACCTTATCCGCAAACGTCAGCGCTTCGGTCTGGTCATGCGTCACGTAGATCATCGTGTGCCCAAACTCATGGTGCAGGGACTTCAACTGCGTGCGCAATTCCCATTTCATATGCGGGTCGATCACGGTCAGCGGCTCGTCAAACAACAGCGCATTCACGTCTTCGCGCACCATGCCACGGCCGAGCGATATCTTTTGTTTGGCATCCGCCGTCAGGCCCCTTGCCTTGTGATTCAGGGTGTCTTCCATCCCGATCATTGCGGCAATCTGTTGCACGCGCTCTTTGATATAGGCTGGATCAGCCCTACGATTGCGCAGCGGAAATGCCAGATTATCGCGTACCGTCATTGTATCATACACCACGGGAAACTGGAAAACCTGTGCGATGTTGCGCTCGGTTGTCGGGGCCATCGTCACGTCACGGTCATTGAACAGGATACGCCCTTGAGACGGGTGCAGCAGACCCGAAATGATATTGAGCAATGTAGATTTACCACAGCCAGATGCCCCTAGCAGCGCATAAGCTTCGCCATCGACCCAGTCGTGGTTCAGTTCTTTAAGCGCAAAGTCATCTTCGCACGTCGGATTTGGCAGATAGGAATGTGCCAGATTTTCGAGAGTGATTTTTGCCATGATTTTTATCCCTCAGGCCGCAACTGCATAGGCAGCGGGTGCTACCGATGTGCCGTCTTGGGCAAAGATGTAGACGTGTTTGGGGTCTAGGTAGACGTTCAGCGATGCGCCGATTTCCAACGCTTTTACGCCGTGCACCAGACCGACCCAGTTTTCGCCGTGGTGATCCAGGTGGATGAAAGTCTCAGATCCGGTGATCTCGGTCACGTTCAATTTGCCGGTGAATTCGAGCGCACCCGGAGCTTGTTGCTTCAACTCAAGATGGTTGGGACGAAATCCTGCGATATAACTGCCATCTTTCAACTCTTCAAAAGTGCCGGATGCAGGTGCAGATTGTTCATCGCCGAATAGCAAGCGGTCACCGGTTTTTTGGATATCTAGAAAGTTCATTGGGGGATCGGAAAACACCCGCGCCGTAGTGGCGTTGACAGGCTGGCGGTAAACCGTTGGTGTCTTGCCAAACTGCGTAATCGTGCCTTCCCACATCGCAGCGGTGTTACCGCCCAGCAGCAGCGCTTCTTCAGGTTCTGTCGTGGCATAAACGAAGATGGACCCCGCTTCTTCGAATATCTTAGGGATTTCTGCACGCAATTCTTCGCGCAATTTATAGTCAAGGTTCGCTAGAGGTTCGTCCAACAGCACCAGTCCCGCATCTTTGACAAGCGCACGGGCAAGGGCGCACCGCTGCTGTTGCCCGCCCGATAGTTCAAGTGGCTTGCGATCCAGAAAGGGCGATAATTTCATCAGGTCAGCCGCTTTTTTGACAGCCTCATCAATCTGGCCTTTGGATTGGCCCAACAGCCGCATCGGGCTTGCGATGTTCTCGTACACTGTCATTGACGGGTAGTTGATGAACTGCTGATACACCATCGCTACGCCCCGGTCCTGCACCCGCATCCCCGTCACGTCTTTTCCGCCCCAGATGACTTTACCTGTTGTGGGCACATCAAGCCCCGCCATGACGCGCATCAAAGATGTCTTTCCCGACGATGTTGGGCCAAGCAAAACATTCATCGTTCCTGATGAAAGCTCCAGATCTGTTGGATAGATATGTGCTTGGCCATTAATGACCGTAGACACACCCTCAAGAACAAGTGACATTTCTCTCTCCCTTTCGCAGTTCACACTGCGTGTTGCTCGGGCAGATTGGCGGCGGAATTAACCATCCAACTGTCCAAAGCATCGATTTCCTTTGACGTCATTCTGAGCCCCAACTTCGAGCGCCGCCAGATGATATCTTCGGCGGTATTGGCGAATTCACGCTCAATCAACCAGTTTACTTCGCGTTCCGTCAGATTGGACCCGAAGTTTTGCCCCAGATCACCCTCTGTTTTTGCGTCGCCCAGTAGATCAAAAACTTCTGAACCATAGGCCTTGAGCAGACGATTAAGCCAGCGTTCCGTCAAAAACGAGTATTTCGTCTTCAATTTTTCTGTGAGCGCCGCGACACCATCAACCGGAAAATCACCCCCCGGAAGAGCGACACCCGCTGTCCATTGCGGCCCTGTCTGGGCAAAGAATGGCGCTATTTCCTCAAGAGCGCTTTCCGCAAGCTTACGGTAAGTCGTGATCTTGCCACCAAAGACATTCAGGATAGGTCCACCTGCAGACTGGTCCAACTTTAGAACATAATCGCGTGTCGCTGCCGTCGCAGAGGTGGCCCCATCATTATAGAGTGGGCGCACGCCGGAATAGGTAAACACGATATCATCACGCGTGACGGGCTGTTTCAAGTACTTCGAAGCGAAATCCAACAGGTAGTCCTGCTCTTGTGGGGTGCAAACTGGTTTTTCATGCACGTCAACATGGTCCGCGTCGGTGGTGCCAATCAGGGTGAAATCGGTTTCGTACGGAATCGTGAAAATGATCCGCCCATCTTCGCCCTGAAAGAAATAGCACTTGTCGTGGTCATACAATTTGCGTGTTACGATATGACTGCCCCGCACCAGACGAACGCCTTCGTTCGAGTTGATCCGCATCGTGCTGCGAATGATGTCCTCAACCCAAGGGCCACTTGCATTCACTATCATTCGTGCCGTCACAATGCGTCGCTCACCACCCTGCGCCTCTAGTGTAATCTGCCACATACCACCCACTTGCGTGGCTGAAACGACCTTGGTGCGCACATTGATAAGAGCCCCACGGGCTTGTGCATCTCGGGCGTTCAGAACTACCAGACGGCTGTCTTCGATCCAGCAATCAGAGTACTCATAGGCCTGCTCGAACCGGTCTTGCAGCGGCGCACCCACCGGTGTCCCCTTCAATTTCAGCGAGGTTGTCCCTTTTAGAATTTTCCGGCCGCCCAGATTGTCATACATGAAAAGGCCAAACCGGATGAGCCATGCAGGTCTGCGGCCCTTCATCCAAGGCATCACGACATTCAGCACCTTCGAAGTTGGTGTGTCACTCTCAAACCGCATGTCTTTGTGGTAGGGCAGTACAAAACGCATGGGCCAAGAAATATGTGGCATCGCCTTGAGCAGGGTTTCGCGCTCTATCAGTGCTTCCCGGACGAGGCGGATTTCCCAATATTCAAGATAGCGAAGGCCACCATGAAACAGCTTGGTCGAGGCGGAGGATGTGGCAGAGGCAAGATCGTTCATTTCAGCCAACTCAACGCTCAATCCACGGCCGACAGCGTCACGTGCAATTCCACATCCATTGATGCCGCCCCCAATGACGAACAGATCAACGATGTCCTGATTTTTATGTTGATCCAACGAAGCCTCCCCGCACTCATTTTTTTGACGCAGCCTCCCAGCTCACGACGTTGATTCAGTCAACACCACAACACAAAATGTTGCAATAACGAATGTTCGTTTTTATTCGTTATTGGATATAACGTTGGAAATACGTATTTTTATTTTCGAAGTTACACGACTTCTCGATCTTTTGGATGTTTATGTAATACGCACTCTTGACGATTCGTCAGGTTTATTGGCTGATAAGGGAGGACAAGCGCCCCGCTTTCATGTGGTTGGATCAGCGCTGTAGTGGAGTAAGTGATGGCGTCAAATTTCAGACAGAAAGAAATCCTTGATCTTGCCCGCAAGGAGGGAAAGGTCACAGTGGACGGCCTCGCGGATCTCTACGACGTTACTGTTCAAACAATCAGGCGCGATCTCTCCGATCTTGCAGAAAGTGGTCGGCTTGAAAGAGTGCACGGAGGTGCGGTTGTGCCTTCAGGCGTCGTGAACATCCTCTATGAAGAGCGCCGTCGCCTGAATGATGTGGGCAAAAGAGAGATTGCTGTCGAATGCGCGCGCGCCATTCCAGATGGGGCCTCGGTTTTCATGAACATCGGCACAACGACCGAAGCTGTCGCGCATGAGTTACTGGATCATGAAAATCTTCTGGTTGTCACAAACAATCTGAATATCGCGAACATTCTGGCAAACAATCACAACTGCGAAATCATTCTGGCAGGCGGAGTTTTGCGCCGCGCAGATGGCGGCATCGTGGGAGGTTTGACAGTCGAAATGGTCAAACAGTTCAAGTTTGACTACTCGGTTCTGGGCTGCTCGGCCATTGATGCAGACGGAGATCTGCTGGATTTCGACGGGCAAGAAGTGGTGGTCAGCAAAATCGCGATTCAGCGGTCACGCAAAATCATGATTGTGGCCGACCACCTCAAGTTTACGCGCAAGGCACCGCTGACAATATGCTCCTTGAGTGATGTTGATGTGCTGCTGACAGACGACAAACTTTCTCCACAGCTAACAGCCAATTGTGAGAGCTGGGGCTGTCGAATTGTGACCGTATGAGCCTGTCTTTGGCGCTATCGGACGTCAGAGTCGTATGAAGTATCGGACCGAAATTGGCTGGTTGTTCGTGGCCCCTGCCGCGCTGATCATATCGCTTGTCGGGCTGGTGCCCTTGATCACAGTGGTGAACTATTCTTTTTTCGAAATTTTCATTCTGAACGCACGTTTTTGGGTTGGTACGGAATGGTACGCCGAAATTATCGGGTCGGAGCGCTTTTGGGCCAGCTTTGGCCGCAGCACGTTGTTTTCCGCATTCGTCCTCACCATCCAGATCCCCCTAGGCATCGCAATTGCGCTTTGCATTCCAAAACGCAAAATCTGGGTCGGCATCACACTCGCGCTCGTTGCTTTGCCCTTGCTGGTTCCTTGGAACATGATCCCATCGCTATGGCTCAGTTTGTTGAATTCCGAGACAGGAATATTGGGTCGCATATTGCCAAATCTGGGTTGGGCGTCGGACTGGAAACTCTCGACGCCGCACACTTGGGCGGTGATCATTGTGATGGATGTCTGGCATTGGACCAGCCTTGTTGTGATCCTTTGCTACAGCGCTTTAACAACAGTTCCAGCAGCTTACTATCAAGCTGCGGCAATTGACGGGGCCAGCCCCTGGCAGGTGTTTCGCCACATCCAACTTCCAAAATTGCACCATGTTCTGCTAATGGCGATCCTGCTGAGGTTCATGGATTCCTTCATGATTTACACCGAAGCGTTTCCCATCAATGCAGGTGGCCCTGACGGGGCAACGACATTTCTCGCCGTGGATTTGGGTGAAGAAATAAGGGCGTTCAACTATGGTCCTTCCGCTGCGCGATCCGTGATCTATTTCATGATCATTTTGACGGTAGCATGGATGTTCAGCAAAGCGCAGGACATGCTTGATTGCGGGGAAAGGTCATGACCTTCGTATACCGATACTTGCCTGCATTGAAAGTCACGGCCTTGCTGGCTTTCATCCTCTTTGCGTGCCTGCCGTTGGTCCAGATGACACTCATCAGCTTCACCGTGACGCTGCCAAAACCCAGTGCTGAGGTGGGCAGCCTCACTCTCACCAACTACACAAATATCTGGAACAGTCCCAATCTGCGTTCCTCTTTTGTAAATTCGATTGCCTATGTGCTGATCAATATCTGCATCACCGTTCCCGTAGCGATACCTGCCGCTTATGCGTTTTCGCGCATGTCCTTTTCAGGCGACAAGCACCTTTTTCTGGCTTTCATCGCCTTTCGGATCACGCCGCCTGTGGTTCTGACGTTGCCCATTTTTCAGCTGTTTTCGGCGCTTGAGATCGTGAATTCAGTCTTTGGGATCGCCCTGGCGCATTGCCTGTTTAATCTGCCGATCTCCATTTGGATTTTGCAAGGATTTATCTCGGCTATCCCCAAAGAACTTGACGAAACCGCCTTTCTGGACGGTTATTCCCGCCCGCGTTTTATTTGGAAGTTCCTGCTGCCGCAAATTGCTCCGGGTATCGCTGTGACAGCGTTCTTTTGCTTCATGTTCTCCTGGGTCGAAGTTGTTTTTGCGCGCATTCTAACAACTACCAACGGCAAACCCATCAGTATGGCGATCAATTCACTTTTCGGATTTCATACCGACATTGGCCTGATCATGGCTGTTACAGCGGCCTCAATGATACCGGGCGCCGTTTTGCTCTTTGCTATGCGCAATCATTTGTCGCGGGGTTTCAGGGTTGGCCGCGTATGAAATCTATCAATTTGCAATTTCCAGCGGAACAGCCGTTTTGTGTGTCTTGAGTCTGAAGCTGGCTTTGATCAGGCGTGCAAATTCACATTGTGTCCGCTGACGAATAGAAAAACCAAACAAGGGCTTGTAGCCAGGAGTTGTCACTGCTTGCGGTGGAGCAAACAGCAGAAAAGTCCGTTTCTTGATGGCTGGAACCAAGCGAAGCGAAAGACCCGTCTGAGATTTGCCCAGATCGATGCGTTCGAAATGCCGATTTGGTGAAATGTGCTGCAATGCCAAATAAGCGACGCTGCAAATGCGAACATTTTCTGCGCAAGCAATCGCCGCACCTGCACAAGTCCGGTTTGTCCTCGTCTTGATGGTTTAGACAAGCTTCAGCGGAAGGTCAATTTGGAGTCCACCCGTTTCTGCCTGATCCAATGGCCGGTTTGGTGAAAATCGCTGCGCCGCCGAATATTTTGTGCTGCGAACGCGAGCACATGCTGCGTGAGCAATAGCTGCGAGTGCTAAAGGCCGAATTGTCCCGCACAGCAGACCTTCGTTCAAGCCGCAGCGAATGGCGGCAAAGAGCCGATTTTGTTGAAAAACTCTCTCTTGATCGAAGCTCAATCTGCTGATTCAATTCTTCTAACGAGCGGGAGGGTTGGCGATGATGGGACCAAAGCAGGAGGCGCAAGCGGCTTTGTTTTATGAGTTCTCGCTGGAAGATCATGTTCCACAAGATCATCTGCTGCGGTCGATTGATCGGTTTGTCGATCTGAGCAGCATCCGATCGCATCTGGCCGATTTCTACAGCCATACTGGCCGCCCGTCGATTGATCCCGAGCTGCTCATTCGGATGCTGCTGGTGGGGTATTGCTTTGGCATCCGGTCCGAGCGGCGGCTTTGCGAAGAGGTCCATTTGAACCTCGCTTATCGCTGGTTCTGCCGTCTTGATCTGACGGACCGTATTCCAGATCACTCGACTTTTTCAAAGTACCGCCACGGTCGTTTCCGCGAGAGCGATCTGTTGCGTTATG
>ENA-OQVM01002966-OQVM01002966.1-marine-metagenome-genome-assembly--contig:-NODE-2966-length-18957-cov-4.056727_pt1 | contig 18957 bp, 15 predicted proteins | sample MGYA00237776_ERZ505498 | MGnify/ENA primary metagenome ERZ505498 (study PRJEB26159, sample SAMN06265151) | marine metagenome | isolation source: Helgoland LTER site | place: Germany:Helgoland, sampling... | reverse complement strand
GCAAAAAATCTTCGCTATTATCCTTTTAAGCCTCTCTCAATCTGGCTGCCTGATCGCCGCTGCTGTCGACGGTGTGACTGATGTTGCCATTGCCGTCGTAAAGGCACCGATTAAAGTGGGTGCTGCAGTAGTCGATGTTGCTATTGGCGATGATGAGGATGAAGAATCAGAGTAATTTGATTCTAATCTGCTATTTAGTCCTATTTACCTTCAAGCAGACTTATCGCCACAGCCTCGGCAACCTTAATACCATCAATTCCCGCAGATAATATTCCACCCGCATAGCCGGCACCTTCGCCAGCAGGGTAGAGACCAGTGGTATTTACACTCTCATAATACCGATCGCGAACAATGCTTACAGGCGCTGATGTACGTGTCTCTACGCCGGTCATAATGGCATCAGCCATGGCATAGCCCTTAACCTGCTTATCAAAGGCGGGAATCGCTTCGCGAATGGCTTCGATGGCAAATTCTGGCAGTGCTTTGGACAGATCACCCAATGTAATTCCCGGCTTGTAGGAAGGCGTTACACTGGCCAGTTCTGTGGAAGGACGATTGTTTAAAAAGTCCCCAACCAGCTGTGCCGGTGCATTGTAATTTTCACCGCCGAGTTTATAGGCAAGGCTCTCTAGTTCACGCTGTAAATCTATGCCGGCAAGGGGATGGTCGGGGAAGTCCTGCTCTGGTGAAATACCTACAACGATAGCGGCATTGGCATTGCGTTCATTGCGTGAATATTGCGACATGCCATTGGTGACAACCCGACCTTCTTCAGAGGTCGCGGCAACCACGGTGCCACCGGGGCACATACAGAAACTGTAGACACTGCGGCCACTTTTGCAGTGATGCACCAGCTTATATTCGGCGGCTCCCAAGATAGGGTGCCCAGCCTGTTGGCCAAAGCGCGCGCGGTCAATGGTCGACTGTGGATGTTCAATACGAAAACCAATCGAGAACGGCTTGGCTTCAATATAAACGCCCTGATCATAGAGCATCTGAAAGCTGTCGCGGGCGCTGTGGCCAATGGCGAGAATAATATGCCGGCTATGCAGGGTTTCACCACTGCTCAGAGTGATACCGGTAATCTGACCATGGCCTTCAGTATCCGATTCGCCATTTGCTTCTTTATCAGTCTCGCGAAGAATACTTTCAACCTTTAGCTCAAAGCGTATTTCACCACCCAGACGAATAATCTCGGCACGCATATTCTCAACCATGGTGACCAGCTTAAAGGTGCCGATATGGGGTCGGCTCTCGGTAAGGATTTCCTCTGGCGCACCGGCGATGACAAATTCTTTTAATACTTTACGCCCCAGATGGCGTCGGTCTTTGACCTGGCTCCAGAGTTTGCCGTCGGAAAAGGTGCCAGCACCGCCTTCGCCAAATTGCACATTGGAGTCGCTATCTAATTTTCGCTTGCGCCAAAAGCCCCATGTGTCCTGAGTGCGCTGGCGCACTTCGCGACCGCGTTCGACAACGATGGGTTTTAAGCCCATCTGTGCCAGTACTAATGCGGCGAGTATTCCGCAGGGGCCAAAGCCAATAATAATCGGTCGCTGTTGATTGCTGGCGGGAAATTCTACATTTGCCTGCGCAACAAATTTATAGTTGGTATCCGGGCTGGGGCCGACACGGGGCAGGGCGGGGGTTGTTTCCAGGACACGCTTTTCTAGGTTGTCGCCGAGTTCAATATCAAGCTGATAGATCAGCATAATATTGCCTTTTTTACGGGCATCATAGCTGCGCTTATAGATGTTAAAACCGAGCAATTCTTCCGCAGAGATTTTTAAGATTCGTAGAATTGCCTCGGGCAAATCATTCTCTGTGTGATTGAGGGGTAATTTGATTTCACTGAGTCTTAGCATGGCTGCTTGGCTTATAGGCTGGCGGTTAAGACTCAGATTTTACCATGAATAGAGGCGCTTATTTCCCTTGAGATTAAATGTTTTGCTGCGGGCTAAGGGCGGCTAAAAATAGTGCTTTACCTCGGCCAGAACGCCTCGTCCTTCACCGACAAAGTAGCGATAGCTGCCAAAGGCAAAATCCGCGCGATCAGCAATGCGCTTATCGCCAAGGTTGGTTGCCCGCAGACGCAGTTCCCAGTGGTCAAAACTCTGTCGCAGACTTAGATTGAGTACATTGTGGCCGGGGTATTGGTGGTTGTTGGCGGCATCGAGAAAATAGCGGCCAAGATAGAGCCATTCAAGTTCGGCCGTAATTCGCTCAGAGGGCTGGTAACGCAGTTGCGCGCTGCCCTGATAGCGCGGGGCTGTGTCTATGTCATTGCCATTAACCGAGACGCCATTGAGCGGGCTGCTATTGCTGTAGAGGTGTTTGGCCCATGCGCCGGCTGTGGAAATTTGCCAGTCAGCATTGAGTTCATAGCCCAGTTGCCACTCTATTCCCCGGTGGCTGGTTTCTCCGTCGTTGACCAGAAAGCCATCGGAATCTTTGAGGATGACCTGCTGTTTATTCATACGATAAACATTGAGTTCGGCACTTAGGGCGTTTTTATAAAAGCGTAAACCGGCTTCAACACTTTTTAGCTGCACGGGTTTGATAGGGTTGATCTGCTGCTCTCGCTGCAGGCGATACAGTTCATTGATCTGCGGTGCGCGGTAGGCGCTGGCTACACGGCTATAGGCGGATAGTGCCGGGCTGATCTGGTAGTTAACTCCGAGATGAAAGTTGAAGTTATCGTTGCTGTCGGAGCGATCGGCCGGGCGAAAATAACGACAGCTACCGTCACTTGAATTACAGGCACTGCCATCGTCTTTGCTGGTGCCGGCAAGCATATTATTTTGGTAGTCATAGTTAATGTATTCAATCCGCACACCGGCTTCAGCAGTCAACTTCGAGCTAACGGCTGATTCCAGATTGGCAAAGGCGGCGAGCTGTTGGCTATCCACTTCAAAGTCATAATGCTGGCCCAGATAGCGAACATTATCGGCAGTCCCAAGGGCATTGGCCTGAAATTCTTCCACCCACATACTCGCCCATTCAATATCCGCACCGAGCCAGAGGCTGGTGTCAGCATTTAAATACTGTTTATGGCTAGACTGAATTCCGGCACTGGTCTGGCCATTTTTCTCTTCGGCCTGTCCGGGAAGATAGTGCTGTAAAAAAGTCATACGGCTATGGCGCAGATAGGGGGTTATTTGCCATTCGCTCGAATTACTATCGTTGCCAGAATTACTATTGGAGAAACGACTAGACAGCCTAAATGCCTGTGCATCTCGAAAGGCTTCCGGATTGGGATTGGTTTTCCATACTTGCGGATCGCGGTAGGCATTTTCACCGCGAATAAAACCGGCGGTTTCCTGATTTAGATTAACCGCAGAGAAATGGGTATCGCTACTGATCTCAGTACCAGTCCACTGATGCTTTAGGGAGAGTTTTTGTTGATCAAAACCAGAGTCGTCTTTAAAACCTGCATCTTTTACCCCGTTGGCTGCGATCTGCCACTGCTGCTGATTCCAGCCGAGTTTAATACGGTTGTAATCGTTGCTGGCGGTTTCAAAGGAGAGATAGTTGCGTTCGATCTGTGGTGAAAGACTATTGATCACACCGTGCAGGGCATTGGAGCCATAAAAGACTGTGCCCGGCCCGCGCCAGACTTCAAGTCCGGCGGCTTGCTCGCTGTTGACTTCAAATAGCTGGTTAACATTACACATGCCGGTGGGACGAATCGGTAGGCCATCTTCACTGGTCTGGATCTCACCGCAGCTGCCAGCGCCGGTAAACACTGGCGAGCGTACGGCGGCAAGCAGTTCCTGTCCATTGCCACGGCTCAGCCAGACCCCGGGAAGGCGGGCGGTTGCCTGACTGATATGCACATGACCCATAAGCTGCAAGTCTGCACCATTAACCTGCCCAACAGCGCCTATAAGCTTATCCATAGTCTGACCGTCGCGGCGACCGGTCACTACAATGGTCTCGAGTTTGCGCTCGCTTAGGGTTGTCTCTGCATAGGTTTGAGTGGCAGAGAAAGTGCTTAGCAATAATGCTGAGCCAAATAGTAGTTGGGCCTTTACCTTCATAAAATGCTTCTTTTGAGTAATTCTTGATTAACCCATTATAGACAGCTTTTTTGGGTTTTGGCTGTAGAGCTATTTGACCTCTTTTAACCTCCTTTAACCTCCTTTAACCCAATTTAATCTATTCAGCGTATTGATTGGTAACTGGAGATTGGCTTCAGAAAATAGATAAGGGTTTGAGCTTTGACCATAGCAATATCCAAGCTAGAAAAGTATTTCGTGGTGGAGAAACTGGTTTTTCACTCTGTGGATTTAAGCCTCTATCAGGCTTCGGCGTTTATCGATGGGCAGGAGCATTTTATTACCGATAATAAAGGCGCGCTGTTGCGCTCCAGAAGCCTAGTTGAATTACAGAAGCAGTTGCGTGAGGTCTCAGCCAATGAATCCGTGCTGCGGCACACCAGCGCCTATGATGAAATGATTGGCGGCGCTGATAAACCAGCGACTAATGCTCTTGAAGTCCCGCTGACAGATAACCAACTTTACTGAGTAATGTTATTATTGCAGGGTGATTTTTTCCGGCTCTGGCTGCAGGGTCTTTTATTTTTATTCTAGAGAGTTTTTACAATGCCCTTTTTTCTTGTTCCGCTATTAGTGATCGGCGGTTTGTTTTTGATTTTATACACCATTGATCTGGCCAAGAGGGTCAAAAAGATGGAGGCGCAATTTGCCGAGTTTAGAAAGCAGACTCACAAGGTAATTGCCGCCCATAAAGAGCAGATTGAACTATTGCGAAGTGATAATACAGCGGACTAGAACCATCGCAGAGTGGAAAAAATTTTGATTATCCACTCTGCGAAGATTAGTTTTTAAACTGTTTATAAAGGCCCGTTCTGTTCAGTCGGGTTACTCTGGATTTCAGACCACAGCGCAGAATAGACTGAGCTGCCATTGATAAAGTAGACCGCATCGCCATCGAATACAGAACGCTGCAAGCTATTCCACCATTGAGACTTGGCACTGATATGCCCGACCTCAATAATCGAGCTAAGCTCCGGTGTATCTTTGCTGTCGATTTCAAATAGATAGAGTCGATCCTCTTCCGTATAGCCTTCGCTCTCATCGTATAAGCCCAGTGATAGAGGAATAGAGAATCGGTCTGTACTTTCACTGATCGGCTGATAGGTAAAGGCGTGATGGTTGTAGCGTGCTTCAGAGTGACTCCAGGAAGCCTCGGGTGCCAGAGTAACGGTGCCGAGAGAGATGGGATCATTAATCAAGGCGACATTAAACAGCTCTAGTTTTACCGCACGGTTTTCATCCTGGCCGAGACCCAGCAATAAATCGCTGCTAACCGGATGCAGGAAATCCGAGAAGCCGGGAACACTGAGCTCGCCGGCAATTAGTGGATCTGTTGCATTGGAGAGGTCGAGTACATACAGCGGGTCGGTGCGCTCAAAGGTTACCAGATAGAGCGTATCGCCAAGGAAACGCACACCATAGAGGTCTTCATTGGGCTTGCCGATTTCAGCGGGGCGCTCTGCATTGGGCAGTGTTGCCACTACATTGAGCTCAGCTGCAGTGGCTGATTGTTCTAATACAAACAGTTGATGGTCGAGTCGATCACTGGAATCATCGGTAAATTCTGTGGTCACCAGACGCAGATGGTCGGCGTGTTCGTTAATACGGAAATCACTGCTGCTGCCATTGATAGTTCCTTGAACAACGCCGGAACCTGAATAGCTGATTTCTTCGCCTGCCATTTCACCAATAGTATATTTATGAACAAAGGTTCGAGCCTCTGAATTGCTGTACTCCGCCTGAGTCAGGTAGATGGCATTTTCCGATACATAGACACCGGAAGTCGGTTCCATATAACAAACCGCCTGGCTTACCACCGGCTGTCCATCGGTTGATGGCCCCAGATCGATAGCGATAAGTAATGTCATGGTCGGAGTGTAGGAGGCGCTTGGCGAGCTGCTGTGCTCTGAGTCGGCAATACTGCAATCAGTGGCTGTCAACAATGGGCTTTCGCTGCCATTAATCGATACCTTGGGCAATATATCTTCAATACTTAGGGCATCCAGAGTTGCTGTATTTTCGGCGGCCATCTCGTCGTCGCTAGGGTAGTAGTGCAAACCCTCTGCTCTGGGGGTATGACGGGCGACCAGATAGACGGTATCGCCTTTTTTGCGGCTGCTGATAAAGCCGCCTTCAATCTCAATCTGCCAGTCGAGGGTTGGATTGGCAGTGTCACTAATATCGTAAACCGCTAGGCCAGTGCTTTGACCCTGCCAGGTGCGCGGGCTGATAAAAGCATCACCGTAGAGTCCCCACCAGCCGGAGCTATTAATAGAGACTAGCTGTGAGTTATCAATATACAGCCCTTCGATACTGCGGTTGCTATCGACGGCAATGCTGCCAACCTGAGTGGCACCAGCTTGCTCGGGGTCTGTGGCGAGAATACGAATGCTGTGCTCTTCGCTCTCCATTGCACCATCTTCAGGGATCATAATCGCATCATTGGCAATCATTACATCGTCTTCAAGGACAATAAAGCAGCAATCCATACTGCGGCTAGGGGCGATAAACAGATGTGAGCCATCGTATTTGACGGCGTCGTGTTCATCGATACCTCTCTCAAGGGTATAGGTTGTGGTAAAACTTCTTGAGCTGGCGCTATCGCCGCTGGCTTCAGCTAACGGTGCCTGAACTGCTCCATCGTCGACGGCGACTAGATCTGTCGCTGCAATGGTCTGAGTAAACCCCTGTCGAAAGGAATTCACTAATTGCTCCTGGGTTTCTACTGGGACTAACAATCCGCTAGCAACAGGTTCATCTACTGGGTTTGGTGTTGGTGCTGGTGCTGGTGCTGTGCTGTCACTGCCGCCACCGCCGCCACAGGATGCCAGTGCGATTGATGCTGCTATTAGTGAATATTTCAAGATGCTCTGTAAGCTATGCCGCGATTGCATGTGGGTTACTCCCCGGGGTGTTAGTATTATTTTATAGTTTTATTTGAGCTTATTATTGCTGATTATATGCGGTAATGCTATTTGACTTTTAATAGGCCTGAGATGGCTTTTACAGGGGTTGCTTTGACAATTGATCGGTAACTAAGGTTAAAACGTACTACAAGTATAATAAAGCGCGCTACTAGATCAGCTCGCCAAAATAATAAAAGTACAAAAACTATGAATCGCATTCTGATAACTATGGTCTTTCTGTCGATAGCTTCCTGTGCGCTGTTTGCGCCCCAGGAACCTGTTATTGAGCTGCTTAATAAGCATAAGATCGCTACTAACAGTGGCACCGTTCAAGGCCAGTTTGCTAGCTACAATAACGATTCCAGCCCGGCCTCCACTGTGGTTAGTTGGCGCGATATTCCCTATGCCCAGCCGCCGGTTGGCGAGCTGCGCTGGCGAGCACCGCGGGCACTGCAAACCCCAGAGGCGTTAATTGAAGCCAAAGGTGATATAGCCTGTGTGCAGCCGGCCGCTGAATACGGTGGTGCAAGTGCCGCTAATGGCGAGTCGGTGGTTGGTACTGAGGATTGCCTGTATCTGGATATCAGTGCGCCAGAGGATTTTAATAAAACCAATTACCCGGTAATGTTTTGGATACATGGCGGCGGGAATACCACCGGCACCAAGAACTACTATGACTTTACCAAACTGGTAGAGAGCCAGAAGGTTATCGTGGTAACCATTAACTATCGTCTCGGTGCGCTCGGTTGGTTTACCCATCCGGCCATTCAGGGGTTGCAGGCTGGAGTGGATGGATTAGATGGCTTAGACAGTACATCCAATTTCGGCACCCTAGATATTATTCAGGCACTGCAGTGGGTGCAGGACAATATTGCCCAGTTTGGTGGTGATGCTAACAATGTGACTATTTTTGGTGAGTCGGCCGGTGGCCATAATGTCTATACTATGCTCGCTTCACCTCTTGCCAAGGGGCTGTTTCATAAAGCGATTGCCCAGTCCGGTTACACCATTAGCAATAGTCTGGCAAATGCTTACAACGACAAAGCGACCAATAGCTATGTGACTAAGGGTTCATGGCAGGTGGTTGAGGATCTGCTGGTTAAGCAGCAGGGCAGCAGTCAGCAGTCCTACTCGACAGAGGAACTGCGCCGACTGCTCAAATATGCCGATGCCCGGGAGTTTATCGGTCTCTATAACCGCGGCGATAAGATTGACTATATTCCCCTGACCACGGCGGACGGTATTGTTATCCCCCAAGAGGGGTTGTTGGCGGCATTGGCTGACCCCCAGTACGCAAAAGATATTCCAGTGATCTCCGGGGCCAATAAAGATGAGGTAACCCTGTGGTTGGGGCTGCACCGTTACTTTATCGATGTCGGCTATCCATTGACCAAGTTATTGCCGCCGCGAATGACTATAAAAGACCCCGAACTCTACAGCTTTTGGGTTCGGGTTAGATCTCAGGCCTGGAAGGCGCGGGGGGTGGATGAGCCGCTGGATGCACTGGAACTTGCAGGCTACGACAATCTCTATGCCTATAGATTCGACTGGGATGATCAGGTGAAATCATTCTTTGCCGATTTCCCAAATATTATTGGCGCTGCCCATGGCACCGATATTTCGTTTGTCACTGGTGATTTTAAGTATGGCCCTATCACTTCCTATATCTACCCTGAAGGGGCAGAGCGCGACCAGATGCAGCGTACGATAATGAATATCTGGGGAGATTTTTCCCAGTCTGCAACCCCTGATAAATCCCTGCCTTTCCGGTGGCAGGCTTACAACAGTGCGGATAAAGCTTATGTGCATCTCGACAAGGATGAGTTTCTGGCGCTGGATTTTGAAACTCAATCACTGGATAGTCTGTTGGAACGAGTTGTCGCGAATAATGCTGCCAGTCATGCAGAGAAATGTATTCTAGTCTGGGAGACATTGATTAATATCGGCGATGCGGATATTCCCCGCTATAAAGCTTGGAACAATGGGCAATGTGCGAAGTTTGATGCCCGTGCCGAGCAGGATAAGATTGCCGCCGAGCTAATCCGCCAATACGGGACTTCATCCGTACTATAAATTGCCTGCAGGGGACTTAAAGTGAATCAGATCGCGACAAAAGATACCGGCATAGCCAACCGCCTACTGAACTGGTTTGAGTTTCCCGCCAGTCGAATAAAAACCTTTTTTCTGATTCTGCTCAGTGTGTTTTTTACCTATGCGGGTATAGATCATCTAGTCTCTCCAGATTTCTATGTCAGCATTATGCCGCCGTGGATTCCGGCCCATTTGGAGTTGGTCTATCTCAGCGGTGTATTTGAAGTGATGGGCGGTGTAGGGGTGCTAATCCCACGCTTTCGCGCCTTTGCTGGCGCTGGGCTGGTAGCACTGTTGATTGCAGTTTATCCGGCCAATCTGCATATGGCTTTTAACCCCCATCTCTTTCCTGATATTCCGGTGGTGGCGCTGTATATTCGACTGGCACTGCAGTTTTTGGCTTTCTACTGGGCTTATACGGTAACCAGGCCAGACTCTACACTCAGCTAACCCAAACTAAGCAGTTGTTGGCCACAGGGTTAATATCTTATGATTGGGTGAAATCAGCGATCTAATCTTCCGTGCCGAGTTAACCATGAGTTTTGATCTACCAGCCAGCAAATTTTCTGACCCGCTTATTACCTCTGATGGTTCCACCAGAGCCAGTGTGGCACTTAATCAATTGCAGACCCTTTGGTTTAATACCGGCACCCTCTGTAATCTCGCCTGTACCAATTGCTATATAGAATCTACCCCAACCAATGATCGCCTCGAATATATTCGCCTTGGCGAGGTGCAGCAGTTTCTCGATGAAATACAGAGCCAGAACCTGGGCACCAAGGAAATAGGCCTTACCGGCGGTGAGCCGTTTATGAACCCGGATATTATTCCGATTATGGGGGCTATATTGCGCCGTGGCTTTCAGCTGTTGGTGCTGACCAATGCTATGCGTCCCATGGCCAAGCTTGCTGATCAGCTGCTAAAGCTGCAAGAGCTCTATCCCCAGCAGCTAACAATTCGTGTCTCTGTGGATCACTACCGTCCTGAATTGCATGAGGAGGAGCGCGGTGCCCGCTCATGGCAGCCCATGCTTGATGGACTCTGCTGGCTATCCAATAATGGCTTTAATCTCGATGTGGCAGGGCGCACGCTGTGGGGCGGCGACGAGCAGAGTTTAAGGGACGGCTTTGCGGCGCTGTTTAAGCACAACAATATAGCGATAGATGCGCTGGATAAAAAACAGCTAGTGCTATTTCCCGAGATGGCCGAAGGCAAGCCGGTGCCTGAAATCACCACTGCCTGTTGGGGTATTCTCGATGTGGATCCAAATGCGATGATGTGCGCCTCATCGCGAATGGTGGTTAAGCGCAAAGGGGAATCTGCTCCCAGTGTTATGGCCTGTACTCTGCTAGCTTACGACCAGCAGTTTAATCTGGGAAGCACCCTTGCTGAGGCTTCGAAGACTGTGCAGCTTAACCATCCTCACTGTGCGGCATTCTGTGTGCTTGGGGGTGGCAGTTGTTCTGTTGAGGGCTAAATGTAGACTCAATTTTAATTTAAAGTAAATTCTACTTAAGTTCTCTAACAATATAATCTATAAGTATTTTCTGTCCGTTATTTCTAAAGTTTTTCGCCGGTAGCTCACGCTGTAATGCGCTTATATCCTCAATGGTATCCACATCGGTTATCGGTTCTAAAATGGCTGCTTTGGAGGGTAGTTGAGCGAGTAGCTGCTCCGCAGTATCCGCCGCACTGTAAGTGATATTCGTCCAGATATCTCTGCTAATGGGCGCTCTGCCAGCCAATAAATAATAACCCCCATCCACTGCGGGGCCCAGTGAAAACCTATTGCTCTGCAGAGCTTCAATGGCATTGTTCAGATGCCTTGATGAGAGTTGCGGCGAATCGGCGCCGATTAGAATAACCCGCTGATAATTAGCCAGCAGTCTCTGGTAGATATGATGCTGACGTTCACCAAGACCGCCTTCGCCGGTATATAGAGCTTCAAAGCTCTGCCATAGACTATGGGTTAGTCCTTCCTCTTCACCCACCGCCCAAAAAGGCACAATATCCAGTGTTTTCGAGACTGTTTCCAGAGTTTCTTGAATAGCCTCTGTACACAGTTTATAAAATTGTTCCGCAACAGCTGTGCCTATACTTGCCGCTAGGCGGGTTTTGACCGGCGATAGTCCTGGGGTTTTAACAAAGACCGCTATGGCAGTAGAGTTTAGGGCGTCGCTACTCATACAAGGCCCTTATACGCATGGCGATAAGCTTAAGCAGCTGTGGAAAAGACATCCGCATCCAACGCCACTGGTAGAACAGGGATAGTTTTAGCCAACCCTGCTGTTGATATTTACGCCCGCTGGTTAACAGTGTTGACGGAATACGGCGCAATTTAATGCGCGCCTGATGGGCCTGCCAGACAAATAGCAAATCTTCGCCGTAGGCTGTGTCTTCGCAGTAGCCGCCAAGCTGGTTAAACAGGTTTTTTTTAATACAGAAGCCCTGATCGCCAAAGGGAAGCCCCAGTAATCTTGAACGCAGATTAGCACCCAGGGCATTGCCGCGTAAAAACTGCCGATCAAAGGCCAGATCGAAGTAGTGCAGGGCATCCGGGTATTTTTCGAGGCTCTGTTCTAGCGCCTGGATATTATCTGCGCTGATGCGGCTATCTGCATGAACAAACCATAACCATTCGCCGTTGGCCTCTGCTGCACCGGTATTAAGGCTCTTTGCGCGGCTTTGGTTTGAACAGGGGATAATTTCTGCCTGCTCTTGGCTGTAGGTCTGCAGATCAGCGAGCAGTTGCTTATGTTGTGTTTCATCGTGCGCCAAGGGAATAATAATGCTGAGTTGCTCAGGGCTTTTTACAGGCTGAGGGCTCTTTACAGGCTGAGGGCTCTTCACAGGCTGAGGGTTCATTCCTGCAAAATCTCCAGCCACTCTTTTTGCTCAGGCTTTAGATGGGCTTGCGGAGTCATAACCGCTGTTTGCAGTGCGTTTCTAATATCCTTTGGTGTCTCAGTGGCTGGGACCGATAGCAACTGGTTAACCAAGCCTATAGCTTTATCCAAAGTCCCTGAATAGACCTCAAAGAACTTGTCGACGCTAACATGCTGACTGGGATCATCCATCCAGCAGTCATAGTCTGTTACCAGACACATTGAGCAATAGGCGAGCTGTGCTTCTCGGGCCAAAAAGGCCTCGGGAATATTGGTCATACCGACCAGATCGCAGTTTGCGGCTCCGCGTAAAAAATGGCTTTCGGCACGGGTACCCAATCGCGGGCCCTCGACGCAGGCATAGGTTTTATCTGTATGCAGAGGTTGCTCAATCTGCGCTGCCGCCGTTTGAATATCCTTGCTCAGTACAGGGCAAGCGGGGTTGGCTGTCGAGATATGGGCAACAACACCATTGCCAAAGAATGATTTTTCACGCTGCCCACGGGTGTGATCAAAGTACTGTGAGACCAGTGCCAGATCGCCGGGTTTAATATCGTCACGCAAACTGCCGGCAGCGGAAAGAGAAAAGACTCGCCGCGCGCCGAGTTTTTTTAGCGCGAAGATATTTGCCCTATAGTTAACTTCATGGGGCAGCAACTGGTGGGCTGTTCCGTGGCGGGCAAGGAATAAAATCGGCTGGCCTAGATATACACCTTTGCAGATAGGTGCTGAGGGATTGCCAAAGGGCGTTGAGACTTCAAGCTGTTGATCAATCTCAAGACCTTTGAGTTGGTAGAGTCCAGAGCCACCTATCAGTGCTAGCATGCAATTTCCTTGAATGTTTATTTTTTACTCTCCAATGTTACAGGGTAAGTCGGCCTTTGGGGTAGACCAATTGGTCATTTATTGGGGTTTACAGAAAAACGGGATTGGGCGTTAAATAACAAAAGTAAAACTAATTATTACAGGGAGAGAGTGGGTGAGTATCTATGTTGTACCTCAGAGGGAACTGTCATTTATATTCGATGAAATTGTTGACTACAAGCAGCACTGCCAAATGCCCGGATTTGAAGAGGCCAGTGCCGATCTGATTGAGGTTATTCTTCCGGAAGCGGCGAAATTCTTTGAGCAGGTTGTGGCGCCCACTAATCCTCAAGGGGATAAATCCCCAGCCCATTTGAAAGAGGGGGAGGTGGTTGTCTCCCCGGGCTTAGATGATGTCTATGGCAAGATGGTCGACGCCGGCTGGTGCTGCTTAAATGGCGATTCTGCCTATGGTGGCGCAGGCTTTCCCAGCGTTGTCGATCTGGCTGTTCAAGAGATGTCCCAGTCGGCAAATCTGGGCTTTAGTCTATTGCCGATGCTGACCCGAGGTGTAGTCCATGCGCTAGGTCTGTATGGCACTGAGCAGCAAAAAGACATCTATCTAGAAAAGCTTATCTCCGGTGCCTGGTCGGGCACCATGAACCTTACCGAGCCACAGGCGGGCAGCGATCTATCGGCGGTGCGCACCAAGGCGGTGGCCAATGGCGACCATTATTTAATTAGCGGCCAGAAAATTTATATCACCTGGGGCGATCACAGTTGCGCTGAGAATATTATCCATCTGGTGTTGGCGCGTAAGCCGGATTCGCCAGAAGGCAATCAGGGTATCTCTCTGTTTTTAGTGCCGAAGTTTTTAGTCGATGCAGATGGCAACCTCGGTGAACGCAATGATGTTAAAACCGTCGGCGTTGAGCATAAGCTGGGCATCCACAGCAGTCCCACCTGCACCCTGCAGTTCGGTGATAAGGGCGGTGCTGTCGGTTATCTGGTCGGTGAAGAAAATCGCGGCCTGCAATATATGTTTACCATGATGAACAATGCTCGCCTCGCGGTGGGTCATCAGGGTGTCGCGGTCGGCGAGCGCGCCTACCAACAGGCGGTCGCCTATGCCAAGGATCGAGTTCAGGGTCGCGTGGAGGGTGTTGAGGGCGGCGCAGCAATTATTCACCACCCGGATGTAAAGCGTATGCTGATACAGATGCGCGCCCAAACGGAGGCGGGCAGGGCTATGTCGTTCTATGCCATTGCTGCCGAAGATCGCAGCTTCCACCATCCGGATCAGCAGGTTAGAGCCGAGAGTGCAACATTGGTTGAGATATTGACCCCACTGGTTAAAGGCTGGTGTACCGAGGTGGCGATGGAGACCACCTCGCTGGGTGTTCAGGTTCACGGCGGTATGGGCTTTATCGAGGAGACCGGCGCGGCCCAACATATGCGCGATGCACGGATTTTGCCGATCTATGAGGGCACCAATGGTATTCAGGCGTTGGATTTTATTGGCCGTAAATGCCTCCGCGATGGCGGACAGGGCCTGTCACTATTGATTGCAGAGATGGCTGAAACTGCCAAGTCAGTCACGGCATCCTCTTCTGCGATAGAGGCTTTAGTCGATTCTCTTCAGGTCGCTATTAAACAGTGCCAGCAAGCGCTGGATTATGTGTTGGCTAATCCACAGCAGTCGGCCAGTCTGGCTTACGGTTATATGATGCTATTTGGTAATTCGGTGGCTTATTGGCTGATGGTTAAACTGGCACTCGCGGCACAGAAGGCTATTGATCAGGGCTCCAAGGATCGGTTTTACGCGCAGAAAATTGCTACCACTGAGTTTTTTGCCCATCAGTTGCTGACCCGCAATTACGCTTATTTGTCCTCTGTTGTTAGGGGTTCAAGCTATCTGGATAGTCTCGACGATAAGGATTTCACAACTATTCAGTGATGGTTATGTGGTCATTTCAATAAAATGCGCTAAAAAAAGATAATTCCCTAAATACCGACTAATAATTAATTAACGAAATTTGTGACGATCTGCTACTGCATCACTTGTAGTTAGTGCGTGATAAATAAAGAGAGGGTAAACGTTAATTATTATTTGGGGAGAAATTTAGATGAAAAAAATCACCATTAAATCAATTGTATTTTTAGCTGTCGCCAGTGCTGCCACTGCGGCAAGTATGGGGGCTTATTCGGTTACGTTAGAGGAAATTATTGTCACCGCTCAACAGCGTGCCGAATCACTTCAGGAGGTTCCTGTTTCAGTGGCTGCAGTAACCGCTGAAAAAATGTCTGATGCAGGTGTCGTCGATCTGCAGGGGCTATCTGAGTACGTACCTAACTTCACCATCAACGAAACCGGCATATCCACCACCATTACTATTCGCGGTATCAGTTCGGGCATTAACCCAGGTTTTGAACAGTCTGTGGGCATGTATAACGACGGTGTTTTTTATGGCCGCGGGCAACTGGCTCGAATTCCAATGATTGATATGGAGCGCGTCGAAGTAATGCGTGGTCCGCAGGGTATTTTATTTGGTAAAAACAGTATTGCCGGAGCGGTAAGTCAAATCACCGCCAAGCCAACCGATGAATTTGAGGGGTCGATTACCGCCCTTTATGAGCCCGATCACGGTGAAGAAGACTTGCGTTTGGTTCTCTCTGGTCCATTGGCTGAAAACTTCAGCGGTCGGCTTGCGCTGCTAACGCGTGATTTAGATGGCTATGTTAAAAATGCCTTCAACGGTCAAGATGAACAACAGGAGTCGGAAGATGTCATTCGCGCTTCACTGCGCTGGGATATCAATGAAGATGTTACTGCAAATCTCAAAGTCTCCCGATCAACCTTTGATGTTATAGGTAGAAATCTGGAGGTTTATAACAGTATTGGAGCGCCAGACCATATTACTGTATTGAATTCTCTTCAGCCATTTCAAGTGGATGCCGAGCTCAATTATATTGGCGATAACAACGGTCACTTCAGCAATAATGAAGTTAACAATACCACCCTTAGTGTGGATTGGGATTTGGGGGAAGTAACCCTGACCTCGACCACTGCCTATGTTGATTATGAGTTCTCGGAAAATTGTGACTGTGATTTTACTGGCGCAGCGATCTTTGATGCAGTGGGTCAGGAAGAGTACAGCCAGTTCAGTCAGGAATTCCGCATTACTTCAGATGCTAATGGTGATTTTGACTACATTGCCGGTGTCTTTTTTCAGTCAACTGAACTTGAATACGCTGATCAGATTGCCTTGCCAGATCCAACAGTGATCACGGCAGCCCTAATTGGAGCAGGCGCAGGCGCACTGGCCCCACTGGCGGCGGGCTCCTCGACCAATCGTGAATTTAATCAAGACGGAGATGTCTGGGCGATATTTGCTCAGACCACATGGTCGATTGCCGATGATATGCGTTTAACCCTGGGTGGCCGATATACCCAAGAAACCAAAGATGCCGATCGTATTCAGCAGCATGTCTCCAGTCCTGGTTCACCCTTTGCTGGTGCAACACTTCCTGTGGGTATAGCCACCGATCCTTACAACTTGCTGTACGGTGTTTTTGCGATTGAGCCCTATGAGAAGATTACTGGTGAGTTAGATGATGACTCGTTTACGCCAGTGGTCACTCTTGAATGGGATGCCAGCGAAGATACCATGGTCTATGCGACTTGGACTGAGGGTCATAAATCCGGCGGTTTTGATGCCCGTTCAAACGGTCATCCGGATCCAACGGTAATGAATGCGGTCAACCCAATAACGAGTGCAGCCATTAACGGCAGCTGGGAATTTGATCGGGAAAAGACAACCAGTTTTGAGCTGGGATCAAAAATGAGTTTAGCGGATGGAGCAGCTGAACTTAGCTTGGCTTTTTATCTAACTGAGTTCACTGATCTACAGGTTTCTCAGTTTGATGGAACCCTGGGTTTTAATGTAACCAATGCCGGTGAGGCGACTGTTCAGGGCCTTGAGGCTGATGGCCGCTGGGCGGTTTCTGATCAGGTGACTTTAACTGGCTCTGCTGCGTATTTGGATTTTAATTACGATAAGTTTCCCAACTCGCAGTGCTATTTTGGGCAGGTACCAAACTCGCCCGGCTTTCCTGGGCTCTGTGATGTGGCTGGTGAGCGCAAAGAGTACACCCCTGAGTTTCAGGCCAATATTGGTGCGGCGTGGTCAGATACGGTTGCGGATAATCTGGTTATGGATGCGTCTTTGGATCTGAGTTATGTGGGTGATTATATCTATAGCCCAAATCTTGATCCGCGCACTGAGCAGGAGGCTTATAGCTTGGTTAATGGCCGTATTGCGCTGTCTAGCTCTGAGGGTGATTGGCAAGTCGCCTTAATTGGCCGCAATCTCACGGATGAGACGGTGATTAACTTTGGTGGTAATACACCGCTCGGTGGAACGCTGACGGGTGGTGCTGGTAATTCTTACTACGCCTTTGTTAATCGTCCGCGGAATTTTGCTCTGCAGGTTAATTATATGTTTTAGGTTGGCGTTGTTTGGTTAGAAAGATAAAAAGGGGCTGCGTAACTGCAGCCCCTTTTTTATTGTGGGTAGATGGAGTGTGGTTAGATATTATAAGAAGATCCTTCGGCTGCGCTCAGGATGACAGTAGGACGACGCTCAGGATGACGGTGCGCTGCTCAACCCCTCTGCTGTGTCATCCTGAGCGCAGCCGAAGGATCTCGTCCAGCAACTCGATAGGTTATTTAAATCGCCATATCAGTGTGAAGGTTTAAGAAGGAGTTGAGCAGAGCTGGCGCGAATAGAGAGTCACAGCTTGCTGGAGGGGGTCCTTCGGTTCGCTTCGCTCTCTCAGGATGACGGTGCGCTGCTCAATCCCCCGGCTGTGTCATCCTGAGCGCAGCCGAAGGATCTATCACTCAACCAACAACTCCTCCCACTGAGGATTTAAAACATTAATCAGCCCGTCCTTCTTTTTCCTTGTCCAACCTTTTAACTGCCTTTCCCTGGAAACCGCAGCATAGGCATCATTGGTTGTTTCAAAATAAACTAGCTTGTCGACATTATATTTAGCGGTAAACCCACCGATGGCTTTTTGCTTATGTTGAGCGACTCTTAGTTGCAGGTTACTTGTGCAGCCGATGTAGAGAACTTTATGGCTGCGATTGGTTAACATGTAGACCCAATATTGCTTTTCCATGTGCGTGCATTTTTTAGTTCTTGTGGGCTGCTATGTTATGACTTTGAACGATTATAAATTCTGCGCTGGATCACAGTGTGAGATCCTTCGGTTCGCTTCGCTCTCTCAGGATGACAGAGCAGGGGAGTTGGACTTCGCTTCGCTCTCTCAGGACGACAGAGCAGGGGAGTTGGACTTCGCTTCGCTCTCTCAGGACGCCAGAGTAGGGGAGTTGGGCAGCGCACCGTCATCCTGAGCGTAGCCGAAGGACCTCGTCCGGCTACTAGAGAGGTCATTTAAATCACCCTATGACCACTTCGCGAGATCCTTCGGTTCGCTTCGCTCTCTCAGGACGACAGAGTAGGGATTGGACTTCGCTCCGCTCTCTCAGGACGACAGAGTAGGGATTGGACTTCGCTCCGCTCTCTCAGGATGACAGAGTAGGGATTGGACTTCGCTTCGCTCTCTCAGGATGACAGAGTGGGAGGTTAACTATTACTCAACACTAACCCAACAACCGTAGCAACAGTGGCGATAAACAGAAAGGTAAAAACAAAGCCACCAATAATAAAAGCTAGTGGGCTTCCCTCCTGAAAATCACGTTCACGATTCTTATTACTCTGTACACCAATCGCCGCCGCCAAAATACTTTTGATCAGCGAGCCCAAGCCGAATTTGTTAGATTTTTTTTCTTCAGTCACAGTTAATCTTTCGCTCTTAATCGTTGAGGATAGGGGTCAGCCAGCGTTCCATATCTGCTACTGAGATACCTTTTCGTTGAGCCAGTGATTCGACCTGATCACCATCAATCTTGCCAGTATTCATGTACTTGGCATCGGGATGACCAAAGTACCAGCCACTGACCGCAGCAGCGGGTGACATGGCAAAGCTGTCAGTTAACTCAAGACCAATATTCTCAGTGACATTGAGCAACTCAAATAAAGTGCCTTTTTCGGTATGATCCGGGCAGGCAGGGTAGCCGGGCGCCGGGCGAATACCGCGGTACTTCTCTTTGATTAGGGCTTCATTGTCGAGCTGTTCATCGGCGGC
>ENA-OQVM01002964-OQVM01002964.1-marine-metagenome-genome-assembly--contig:-NODE-2964-length-18963-cov-6.787938_pt1 | contig 18963 bp, 20 predicted proteins | sample MGYA00237776_ERZ505498 | MGnify/ENA primary metagenome ERZ505498 (study PRJEB26159, sample SAMN06265151) | marine metagenome | isolation source: Helgoland LTER site | place: Germany:Helgoland, sampling... | reverse complement strand
AAGATAGTCAAGCAACAAACACCACCACAGATGACACCAAAAGACATAGAACGAACAGACTTCACGCCTATTCGTCCGCAACCACCGTTACCTAATCAACGTAATCAGTAAGTAACTATAGTTAAAACCGTCAAAACTGCACGGTTTGTAGCTGTATGGCAGTGTGGTTGACACAATAACGGACTGGCATAGTGAGGCGCTGAGAAAGTACTTTTGTCTATTACAACACACAGAACTAGACGTAGAAAAAACGTGCTTCCAAACCTTCTTTAAAATCCATACGATGACATAGCCCCTTAATCAAAGGAGATGTGTGATGAAATCATATGACGAATTGAAAGCTGAAATGGAAAACCTTTTATTAATAGGCGGCGGTGGGCACGCCCGGGATATACTTGGTCTTATTGAAGATATTAATGACGCTTCTGTCACTCCTGTAAAGGTTTCAGCAATTTTGGATGATGAATGGGCTAATACGGCAAGATTTGGTGGATGTGAAGTAGAGTTGATAAAGGGCATAGAGTGCAATCTGCATCTAGCAAAGTACTTCATCAGCTGCATCGGGTACCCAAAATATAGAAAGACCCTAACTGACTTAGCCATCAGTCATGGACTAAAGCCATATAGAGCTCTGATTCACCCGAGTTCAAATGCCTCGGCAACATGCAAAGTTGGGGCTGGTAGCGCAATACTGGGGCTAACTTCACTTAGCCCGAATGTAGTTGTTGGGCAGAATTCATATATCTCACATGGCGTATTACTCGGCCATGATACGGTGGTTGGCAGCTATGTGAGTGTTATGCCCGGCGCAAGTGTTTCTGGAGATGTAAATATAGGCGCAGGTGCACTTGTCGGTGCTGGAGCGACAATTTTAGAGGGACTTACAATCGGTGAAGGTGCCACCGTAGGTGCAGGATCATTGGTTACTAAAAATGTAGGGGCAGGTGTGACCGTTGTCGGAGTCCCTGCTAAAGAGTAGACGTGATGCTTTCGACAGGCGAAGTCATAGTAAGACTTATAACACATCAATGCACACTCGGTTGTATTAAAGCGCCTAGCTAGGTTAGAAGTAGAGTGGCAAGAGCAGATTGAACTGCGCGAAGAACTTAAAGACAAGCAAAGCGACTTAAAACGGTATGAAGTGACGCGGCTCTGCCTAAACTTTGATTAAATAGCTTACACGCTGATAGGATTAAGCATCCTTAATTTTATCTTTATGAACAATGGCGATCCATATAAGACAAATTAAGAACAAAGGCCTAGACAGTTGAAACACCGAAAAATATGGCCTTTCAGCTATTTGCGAGAAGCCTGAGAAAAGAATAGCAATGTCAATTGCGCTATTAAGCATATAAATAAATAGAATTGTACTAAGATACTTAAATCCATAATTATAATAGGCAGATATATTCAAAATCATCAGAAACACCAACACCACAGTAGCGCGTGTATTTAGTATAGATAAATATCCTTGATCGAGGAAATCTGTATTAATACCTTCAACAAGACTTCCTTTTACTAAGAGATACAATAAGAAACCCATTAGTATGTATAGATTGATAACCCCAAGTAATACTTTGAACGTCAAAGACTGGACAGGACGATCTTTTACTTTGGACAGAACATTTGAGGCATCCCGCAATAAAAGCTCGATTTCAATATTAATTATTTTTTTTCGTGACATACCGTCACTCCCTAGGCTGAGCGATAAATATGAGTTCGAAGCACATCCATATTAGACTTATGATAAAAATTGGACGAAGCAAGTGTACTACGTCAATTGAACTCCCTTCGGGATATTCAATCATACTGTACAAAATGAAGTAATCTTCAATGTACATGATGAAAGCCCATGCAGTTAATGCCACTGTTACGTACTTGGCGTATTTTAAGAACCTGCTTAGGATTACTGGATACGCAATTAATGCAAAAACTATAACCACCAAACGAACAGTAGTGAGCTTAATAGCAAAATAATATTGTGTGGCAATCTCGAGGTTAAATACATCTCCCGGTGAGATCAAAAACACATACAATACAAATAAACAATAAGAATAAGCTATACTTATTGCGATCCAAAACGCTTTAGAGAGTTGTAAACTTTTAAACACAGGGCCACCCCTTTTAACCGTCAAGGATTTGTAGGAGGTATTAACAAATTAATTAAAAATCAATAGTCAACATAAATACGAATTTTCATAAAAGGAAAATTTTCGAAATGAACACTTCTAGGAAATATTAGGATGTTTTCCTTACACCTTGCCCAAATTTTGCTTCCAGCAGACCAGGGTCGCCCACAGGGATTAGCGACGGAAACGGCGAATTAGGCTGGGCGCAGCTGCGTAACCTACAAACAACAGCAAGCCAAAGGCCAATACCGCTAAAAATGCATTCCAGTTTTGGTTCCAGAGCAGGACCCCCGCGATCGGCGGCGCAATGACGAAAGGCGCCAGAACCAGCGTTGTCAGCGGGTTTGCAATTTGGCGGCGGTTTTGACCTAAGACACATATTTCGAGGCCACGCATTATTATTTGATGAACATGTAACCGATCCGGTGCCGAAACATCCGCATTCCTGCGCAAACGGCGATAGACAGCAAGCGACGTATCGGCAGCTGGCCAGAAAAAGGTTAACAGAATTGCCCAAGGTGAGACATCTGGCGCATTAACCAGCAGAGCGATACCAAACCAACTCAGCACAAATCCAATAGTATAGGCACCAGCATCACCGAGGAATATTAGACCAAACGGATAATTTATGAGGAAAAACCCGAATACCCCCGCCGCCACGAACATAGGGAGGTGAACCATCGTCGAGTAGCCGGATATTTCTGCGATTTGGCTTAGCGCCAAAGCTGCGACGATGGCCGTAAGAGAAGCTAAGCCATTCACCCCATCAATCAGATTAAAGCTGTTTGAAATTCCCGCCGTAACCAAAATGGTAAGAGGGATGCCAACAGCCGAATACTCCATCAAGGGATCCAATACCGGGATTCCAGTCCGAGGCAGCCAAACGCCGAAAAGCCAAATCGTCAACAAACTTGAACTAATCGCAGCTAGCATGCGCCGTCGGGGGGACATGTGGAAACCGAAGTCCTCGGCCAGCCCTACAAAAAAAAGGAGAGAAGTAACAAGAACGAAGGCAGAGTATGTCCCTGAAATTGGCCCCAATCCGAAAATGGAGAACAGGCCAAGGGCGCCGAAAACCGCTATGCCTCCAACACGCGGGGTCGGGCGTGTATGCATTGATTGAACCGCACTCAGGTCGCAAGTCCGACCGCTGAGCCACGGAAGCCGCGAGCACACAAAGACTATCCCTACGCAAAGACCAAACGAAAGTGAGGTCAGGGCATATTCATGCAAATTCGAGGGCGGTATGGCATGGTTAAACAAGGTCGTCCCAATCAGTCAAAAGAGCAGATTATCGATTTGATATCACTCCAATAGACTAATCGGTCTCACACCGGCGATGTGCAGAAGTATAGTCTCGAGCACAAAAGTACAGAGCCAAACTGGGGCGATTTCAATTAGTTAAAATTGCTGGAAAATCGGTTTCAGGGCTTGAAGTGGGTATAAAAAATTAAAATTGCAGACCCCACATTAGGCATCTGAACCATAAGCGAAGAGACTATTACTGTATCCGCTCCATCCTCAAAGGATGCGGATTTTATGTTCTTTTCACATGACAAAGGCTCAAAACTCGTGACAAGAAAGTCTTGCCAAGCATTTTCTGAAGCACGGTTCATCCCGCCAGTACTAATTTGAAACATCCGTTTCTTTGTGGCTGTGAATTTACCTTTAGCCTGATGTAGGGCGCTGATATTTTTTACGCCATAATATCCGGTTGGTTAAACTTGAGATTAACGAAGATTGTATGACTAACAGATAATTATCTCTAAGCTCGTCCAACCTAATAGTAGTGACACTTACAAAATTATCCCAACCCTCAACATATTCATCGAATGATTTAACTTCCGGTGGAAAGGAAAAAATACGAGGCATTATTCAGGGCATTGGAATAAAAATAGAAACCGCCTTCACCACGATCAGACATCGTACCAAGAGGTCACAGCGATGCCTTACACTCGATGGCATGCTGCACATAATATTTAAGCTGGGCCAATGCGCCAAGCAAAACAGGGGAGCTTCTATACTTTTGTGCGTGGGACTATTCTTCTGCGCAGTAGAGGTTTTAGACCGACTAGCCTACCAAATCTACGACAGCCATAGATCCACTTTTTGACCTTTTGTTGAGAGGTGCGTGGAGTGACAGGGCAATATTCAAATGAATGAACCGTTTGTAATTTCAATAAGTTTCGAGCTGTTTAGGGGTGTTTGCAATGATGCCGATTGGGACATTTGTACGCGCTCCAGGAAGGCGATACCTTGCACATAATAATGACGGCGAACGCCACCTGGAACATATGGAATTTTCGGCGACCCGTGGTTGAAGCGTTGCTGGCTGACGGCAACCGGGTCACGGTTCTCGCGCCGTTGGATGATGCTGTGCGCGACCTTGAGCATCTCGGTTGCCATGTGCGTCCTCTGACGATGGGCGTGAAGGGTCTCAACCCTCTCGAGGATTTGAAACTTCAGTGCAGATTCAAACGGATATTTCGCGAGGAAGAGCCAGACGTTGTACTGAGCTATACAATCAAGAATAATGTTTTTGGCGCGCAGGCCGCGCGATCAGTGGGCGTGCCGTTTCTACCAAATGTGACTGGACTGGGCACTGCATTTTTGTCTAGCAAGCTACTGCAAACCATAACCGAGCAGTTGTACCGACGATCTTTCAGCACACTGACGACCGTATTTCTCCAAAACAAGGATGACCGTGACTTGTTTCTCAAGCGCTCTTTGGTTCGCCTAGATCAGGCCCAACTGCTGCCTGGCTCGGGCATTGATCTAGTCCGCTTTGCGCCCGCAGCGATGCTTCCCGTGGATCGCGCGCCTGTCTTCTTGATGATCGCCCGGCTTTTGCGCGATAAAGGTGTTCTGGAATTTATCGACGCAGCCAAGAAGATCAAGGCGCGCCATCCGAAAGCGCGGTTCCAACTTCTTGGAGCCGCTGGATCGGAAAATCGCAGCGCTATTGATCATGCAACGGTCGATGCTTGGGTAAAAGAAGGCGTGGTGGAATATCTTGGTACAACCAAGGACGTGCGCCCAGCGATTGCGGCAGCTTCGTGTGTGCTTCTGCCATCATACCGGGAGGGCGCACCGAGGACCCTTATTGAGGCGGCCGCAATGGCCCGCCCCGTGATCAGCACGAACGTTCCGGGATGTCGAGCTGTAGTCGACCATAATGTCTCAGGCTTTCTCTGCGATGTACGCAGTGCTGAGAGCCTCGCTGCCGCGATCGAGCGGTTTCTGTCGCTGTCGCCTGAGGCACAACAGGCCATGGGGCAATCCGGTCGGGCCAAAATGGAACAAAAATATGACCAGAGCATCGTGGTGGACGCTTACCGTGATGCAATTTCACGCATTGTGAGGCCCGGGAAGGTAAGTGTAAATGGATACGGTTTTCCTACTCATCTCAAAGCTGATCAGTACGCTTCTGCGTCCTGATATGTGGATTGTTATTGCGCTGGCCAATGTGGTTCTGGCGCTCATCACGCAGCGGCGGCGGCTGGCGCTTTGGGTCGGTGGGCTTACGCTTTTTGGGCTTGTGACGCTGGCAATCCTGCCGCTGGGCAACGTACTTCTCCAGCCTATTGAGCTGACCTACCCCGTAAACCCACCTCTGTCACAGGTCGATGGCATAATTGTGCTTGGTGGCGGTGAAAATGTCCGCGCCAGTACCTATTGGGGCCAGATGCAGTTTAACGAAGGCGGCGATTGCTTTGCCGCTAGTGTTGCACTCGCGCAGCGGTTTTCAGATGCACAGCTGCTGTTCACCGGCGGTAGCGGAGCGCTGCGCGACCTCGCCGGTGCCGCTGTTTCCGAAGCTTCCGTAGCAGAGCGCTTTTTTCTGGACCAAGGCATTGATCGGGACCGGCTCCTTTTGGAGGGCCTATCCCGCAACACAGCTGAAAACGCACGCCTAAGCCTGGCACTCGCCAACCCAAGTGCCGATGAGACCTGGGTGCTGGTCACAAGCGCTTTCCATATGCCGCGCGCTATACGGAGTTTCGAGGTCGCCGGATGGGGAGGCCTAATAGCCTGGCCCGTCGATTATCGCACATCGAAGTTTACAGATGGCATCGGCTGGGATCTCACGCGGAATTTGGAGGTCCTGAATACGGGGATCAGCGAGCAAGTTACACAATTGTCGTACAGGCCGACCGGGCGATGAGACAGCCCCCAATTCTGAACTTACTGCAGGTTGATGGGAGTAGTCTTTCAACCAACCCAGCACTTTCAGCTTCAATTGAAATTGCACATGACAGAATTGTCCGCTGCTTCACGAATTATAGATCAGGACACTTCGCAACCAATATTGGATTAAATTTCTCATCGAATCTGAAAGATCTGATGATTGCCATCAGAAAACAGGTTGGCATAAAGCGTTTCTGGGCTTAGAGCCTCAAACAGTCCGCAGCTGATCAGCCCCGACCGCCACGCGCGTCTGCCCACCCATGATCTCCATCAGCACCCAAACGCGCCGGTCCGGGGCAATGTCGTCGATTGTTGCGACAAAATCCGCGAATGGGCCGCTGGCAATGCGCACCTGATCACCGGGTTTCAACAGCTTTGGCGGCAGCAGCTTTCCAGCGCTATCACAACGCAGCATAAGCTGGCTTACGATATCCAATGGCACCATTGCAGGCTCATTACCGAAGCTAACCAGCCGCGTAATGCCGTATGTGGAATAGATCTTTCGCCAGAGCCCACCCGCGATGTCAAAGAACACGAACACATATCCAGGAAACATCGGCCGAAGGGTCGGGATAAACCGGCCCTTGCGATTTTGCGAGCCCTCCTCCATCGGCAGGAAAGTCCGAAACCCCTGCCGCCTTAGGTTGCGGTCAGCAATATGCGCGCAGTTTGGTTTGAGCTGCGCCAGGAACCAGCTCTCACCGCGGTCGTGATAGGTCATCGCGTCCCCCGTCTGTTGTTGCGACCTGATACCGCTCAAATCCGAGCAGACGCAAGTTAAAGTTCCTGAAGATATTTGAAGTCTTGGGAACCGACATATCTATCGAATTTTTTAGTGCTCTGATATTAAGAGATAATTACTACATTTCAATTTTACCCAATCGAAACAGTCTACTCATTTAGCAGTGTAACCTATGCTAAATAGTATTTGGGCACATCCTTTTTTATCAACTTCTATCCAACTGCTTTCAGATGAAGGCGGTTGGTGATGGTACAAATCTATACAGACCTTCATTGCATAAAATTCAGTTCAATTTTTTAGGCACACTTGAAAAACGGATCACACGAGGCGCCCCACAGGCAGTCCTCGTGCGGCAGCCTGACACAGAGCCCTTCAATTATGACCACACAACGCGACAAGCTGCGTGAAGATGTGCAGTTCAGGATTCTGCGTCTTTTGCAGGACAACCCCGAAATGAGTCAGCGCGAATTGGCCAAGGCCGTTTGCGTCAGTACCGGCGGTATTCATTACGTGCTCAACGCACTCTTGGATAAGGGACTTCTCAAGATGGAAAATGTCACCGCAGCCAAAGACAAGCGGCGCTATGCCTACGTGCTCACGCGCAGGGGCAAGGCCGCAAAGGCCGATCTGACCACGCGGTTTCTAATGCGGAAGATGGCTGACTACGAGCGTCTAAAGGCTGAAATCGACGAGGTTTGTGAGGACCTGTCGGACACGGAGATGGCCGAACTTGAGACCGTCTTGAAGGATTGCTGAAATGAAAAGTGACAACCGAAAATTGAAAATGAGATTTCTATAAATGGCTAAAGGCGCCTCAAAAATGCGTGTCTTGATCACTGGGACGGCCGGGTTCATCGGATTCCATCTTGCCAAGCTGCTACTGGCAGAAGGGATCGTCGTTTACGGCTTTGACGGGATGACCGATTACTATGATGTCGCCCTCAAGAAGCGGCGGCATCAAATGCTGCTGCAGAACCCAAACTTCGCCGCAACCGAGGGGATGCTAGAAGATAGGGCGCTGTTAGAACGTGTCGCCGATGAATTTGAGCCTGATGTAATCATCCACCTCGCGGCACAGGCAGGCGTGCGCTACAGCTTAGAGAACCCGCGCGCCTATCTCGATGCCAATGTCATCGGCACGTTAAACGTCATGGAAGCAGCGCGCCGCCGGAATGTGCAACACCTGCTGATGGCCTCGACCTCATCGGTTTACGGCGCCAATACCGAAATGCCATTCATCGAGACCGAAAAGGCAGACACGCAACTGACAATCTACGCTGCAACCAAGAAGGCGAACGAGAGTATGGGGCATGCCTATGCCCATCTTTACAATCTGCCGACCACAATGTTTCGGTTTTTTACCGTTTACGGTCCTTGGGGACGTCCAGATCTAGCACTCTACAAATTTGTGAATGCGATCCTTGATGGACGCCCAATCGACATATACAACAACGGCGACATGCATCGCGATTTTACTTATGTCGACGATCTGGTGCGCGCGATATATCTCTTGATTGATGTGGCGCCCGTTCGCCCGAAGGATAGCGTGGTGCCCGAGGGAGACAGCCTGTCACCCGTGGCCCCCTACCGCGTCGTGAATATAGGCAATTCTGACAAGGTGTGTCTGCTGGACTTCGTGGATGCGATCGAGGACTGTCTCGGCCAAAAAGCAAAGCGTAATTACATGGGCATGCAGACAGGCGACGTGCCTGCAACTTGGGCCAATGCGGATTTGTTGAAAACCTTAACTGGGTATCGGCCACAAACAGATTTCCGCGACGGCATTGCTAAATTTGTGGATTGGTATCGAGAGTACTCCGGGAAATGACAGCACATGTAAAAACCATTGCTGTGATCGGTCTTGGCTATGTAGGCCTTCCACTTGCAGTAGAGTTCGGCAAGTCACGTCCAGTGATTGGTTTTGATATTAATACAAGCCGGATTGATGCACTGCGTGTGGGGCATGACGCGACGCTGGAAGTCTCCAATGACGAATTGGCTTCAGCCAATCAGTTTGTACTCACCAGCAACCCCGCTGATTTGGCTGCTGCCTCAATCTACATCGTAACCGTGCCGACCCCGATCGATGCACACAAGCGCCCCGACCTGACCCCCTTGCTCAAAGCCTCAGAAATGCTGGGGGGCGTATTGAAGCGTGGCGACATCGTCATTTATGAAAGTACTGTCTACCCAGGCGCGACCGAAGAAGATTGTGTGCCTGTTTTGGAGCGTGTGTCCGGCCTTACCTTCAACATCGACTTCTTTGCAGGGTACTCACCCGAGCGGATCAACCCCGGCGATAAGCAGCACCGTTTGTCTGATATTCAAAAGGTGACGTCTGGCTCCACGCCCGAAGTAGCAGAGGAGGTCGATCAGCTTTACGCTAGCATAATCACCGCCGGAACATACAAAGCCGAGAGTATTCGCATTGCCGAGGCCGCAAAGGTGATCGAAAACACTCAACGCGACATAAATATTGCGCTCATCAACGAGCTGGCGATGATCTTCAACAAGATGGGGATCGATACGGATGCGGTTCTGAAAGCGGCAGGTACAAAATGGAATTTTCTGCCGTTCAAGCCTGGGCTGGTTGGCGGGCATTGCATCGGGGTGGACCCATATTACCTAACCCACAAGGCCGAGGCGATAGGCTATCACCCACAGATCATCTTGGCTGGGCGGCGAATTAATGACGGGATGGGCGCGTATGTGGCCAGCCAGCTTGTCATGGCGATGCTGAAACGTCGTCTTCATGTGGACGGTGCGCGGGTGTTGATCCTAGGGCTGACATTCAAGGAAAACTGCCCCGATCTGCGCAACACCCGCGTGATCGATGTAGTTGCGGAACTGCGGAACTATGGCGTGCAGGTGGATGTGCATGATCCTTGGGCCTATGTGGCAGAGGCGAAGCAGGAATATGGGCTGGACCTGATTACAACGCCAGAGCCCTCGACATATGACGGTATAATTTTGGCCGTGGCACACGACAGCTATCGCGATGCTGGGGCAATAGTCCTACGCGGCTACGGGGCCCCAAAGCATGTGTTTTGTGATCTGAAAAGCATCTTTGTAGATGATGAAAGCGATCTGAGGCTATAATGGCTGAGTATTACATTGCATGTGTCAAAGAGCCCGATCTTACGCTTCGACTGATCATACCCAACCACGCAACCTATGTCCATGGCCTCTAAACTAATCCGTCAAATAATAGCCATCTCTCCAAAGTCACTGGTACTGTTCCAGATCAACGAGCATGGATCAAAGGTTATAAAGAGCACAAGACTGCAGGGCATTAGTTTTATTATGTGCTTGAGCGAAAAAATGTCTCACGGTGCGGCCTTGTGCGGCTCTACTATTTCGATGTGGAAAGTTTCATACAGGGCAGTTGGATTCTGGACGAGAGCAAACCGCGCAAGGCTGCTCTTGAAAGCGTCGCCTTATCCTTCGGCGTCGGCTTTGAATTATTACAGCAAGATTAATAAGGACTTTCTAGCTGTCTAGTTCTCAAAGCATAATCAAGTCAATGCTGATAATTGGTACGTCTCAGGTAGTCAACATCCTGATCTCGATTGTCAGGATCAAAGTGCTGGCCCTTCTACTTGGGCCGAGCGGGGTCGGCCTACTCAGTGTCTACAATAGCCTGCTGGAGATGGTCGAAAAAACCGCAGGCCTCGGCATGCAATCCAGCGGCCTGCGCGAAATAGCTACCTCGCGTGATGACGAGGCGAGGCTCAGCCGAGTGCGCCACGTTATCTTTGTAGCCTATCTGATACAAGGGACATTGGCGATGATCGCCGTCTGGCTCCTGCGCGAGCGCATCACAATATGGCTTTTTGGTGAGGCCACCCGTATGACAGAGGTCGGATTGATCGGGATTGCAATCCTCATTGGCCTCCTCTCATACGCGCAAACGACACTCTTGCAGGGACTACGCAAGATAAGTGACCTAGGACGTGTAACGGTGTTTAGCAACTTCATTGGCACACTCGCGGGCCTTGCAGCTCTCTGGCTTCAAGGCGAAAGCGGCTTAATTTGGTTTATCCTCGTGCAGCCGTTGGCTACAGTTTTTATTGCCCTGCACTACACACGTCACCTACCCATACCCGCTGCAGTACGCCTTTCACTTTTTGAGACATGGAACGTTTGGAAGCCCATGGCAAAACTCGGCGTTGCATTTATGCTCGGCGGGCTTGCAACGGTGGCTACGCTGTTGATTATTCGAACCCATATCACCCAAGAATTGGGCCTCGACGCCGCAGGACATTTTGCAGCTGCTTGGGGCATTACGATGACTTATGTGGCCTTTATCCTTGTTGCGATGGGAGGGGAATACTACCCCCGCCTGACAGAAGTGATCAACGACAAGGTTGCGGCGGTCCAGCTCATGAATGACCAGGCACAGCTGGGCCTCGCCATCAGTGGACCAGTCTTTTTGCTGTTGATAGGTCTTGCACCTTGGATTATCACCCTTCTTTACTCGGCGAAATTCGACCCCGCAGTTCCACTCCTACAGTGGCTTATGGTTGGAAACGTGTTCAAATATGTAGGCTCAGTAATCGGCTTTTCGATAGTCGCTGCAGGAAGAGCCAAAACGTTTTTATTCGTTGAGCTGAGTTTCAATATCGTCTTTCTCGGAATGGTATTCGTCTTTATGCCTCACATCGGTCTGGAGGTGACAGCCTATGCGTTCGTACTTGGGTACCTATTACATATGTGCATGGTCTACTTGGTAGCACGCCGAACCCTTAGTTTCCGCTGGCAGTCATTTTCTTTCAGCCTGATGGCCCTACACACGAGCCTTGGGGTTGCGTTACTGATACTGGCACTGATCGCCCCACTAGCAGCTGCCATTGCCTCGCCGCTTCTTGCCGCAACGACGGGGCTCTTTGGTCTGCGTATCGTACTGAGCAAAGTCGGAAAGTATGGCCGCCTACCCACACTTTTGTATGGGATTTTTGCGAAGCTCGGCTGGCCGATCTAGTTAGCAGTTTAGGAAACTGAAACAAAGACGATGACAAATACACTCTATGAACTGCCCACAATGGTGAGGCGATCGATCTGTAATCTGAGCCCTTGTGGTCTTCTGGGCGCAAGCAAGCGTTTACGCGCTACGTCTGCCACCTGCTGAGCAAAAGTTTTTATTCATGACTTTTTTATAAATGGCAGTTTCACAACCTAAATTTAAAAGGATCGTTCATGTCATTTACTCAGGTCTTGGCGGACATGGGGCAATGCTTTTCTCTTTGCTTGGCGCTGGGCTGTTTTCATCTTCTAGCCATCATGTTGTGATGGCAGGAGTGGAACCACCCTTAAAGAATTATACCAACCAACTGGAACTTATGGGTTTGTCATGGAGTTACGTAAAAAAACGGCCAGGGCTTGATCTGAATTTCTACCGTCGTTTAAGTGCTGATTTTGTGAAATATAAGCCAGATATTTTGTTTCTAAATGGCTTGGCTGCTTTGCCGGCAGTTTTTGGATTTTGCCTTCGAGTAGGTCGCCGTCGCCCTTTAATCTTATTGCGCGAGAGTCAAGCAGGACATTTAAAGACCAGACAAGATTGGATTTTATACGTCCTCTCTCATTTCATTGTTGATCACATTGTACATCTCACCGCTGAAGCAGCTAATGGAGCAGAGATGAAGCTTAAGCGTCTATACAGAAATCAAAAAGTGACGGTCATTCCCAATGGCCTGAACACTGATTTCTTTAAGCGAGAACCCCGTAGAACGGAAGATACGATCGTACGTATTGGAATGGTATCGAGGCTTCAGGCCAACAAAGATCACATCACATTGATCAAAGCCTTCGAAAAAGTTCAAAAGTCTTGTTCAGGCAAGACATTCAAACTCTACATTGCTGGTGAGGGAGCAACTCGTTCGCGGATCAAGGAAGAGATTGCCACAAGACGGCTCCAAGATTCGGTAGTAATGTGTGGTATGCTAGATAGTAGTGGTGTTCATGATCTTATGAATGAATTGCATCTATATGTTCATGCGAGCTTTGGTGAGACGATGAGCAATTCGATTATGCAAGCGATGGCGATGCAACTTCCAATAGTTGCTAGCGATGTTGGTGGTATAAAAAACATGATAGGCACGCAATTTGGTTTGCTCTATAAATGTCGAGACGTTGATATGTTAGCTCAACAAATGTTGCATATAATAAATAATCCCAATATTGCTGATAAATATGCTGCCAGAGCTAGACACAACGCCGAGACAGCTTACGACCTTCAGGAGATCGTAAAAAAATATGAGTCCTTAGTTAATTTTGACTAACTTTGGCACCTAAATATATGTGACTAATACATTGCGTTTATCTTTTCACATCCACATATTGTGCAACATGTACTTCCGTCAAGTGCAGACACAAAAAGTGGCATAAGTAAAAGTAAAATCCATCTTGACCAAGTCAAAAACTGTTCTAAAAAGCCAGAGCACTTCAGCCTTCGCCCTGACTTTCACTTCGCATCGGGGCCTGATGTTGCGCGTTCTGCAAAGCACCGAGCTAGCCCCGATGCTCACCCTCCCGAAAATGGTAAAACTCAAGCACAGGTTCTAGCTCACGTTAGATAAAAATTGATGGTAATGTCTACAAAACATCTTGTGCTTTTATAAAGAGACTTGGTACAAAATTTGATTAAAAAAATAATTCATCTCATCCCTTACAATGGAATTGGAGGTGTGGAAATTGCAGCGCGTTCGTTGTCAACTGGGAGTCACGGAGAATTAGATTTAGAGCGTAATTTCTTGGTTAGAAATCCCAATTCTACAATCAAAGCAGGTGAATATCACGGACCGATGATATCGGTGAATAACCCCCACGCGTACTGGCACGCCTTTTGGCGGCTCTTACGAAAGCCACCGGATCTGCTGGTCGCCTCCCTATGGCGCTCCGCATTGGTGCTGATCTTACTGAAGATGGCACGGCCCAAACAAAAGACAATCCTCTTCTTGCACGCAGCCCATGATATGCATTGGCTTGATTTCATTGTGAAACAGATCGCCATGCGCCTTGCCGACGGTATTTGGGCGGATTCTACCACGACACTGAACCATAGTGTCTCACCCAACCTTCAGCATAAGGGCCAGGTAATTTCGTTTCTGCTTGAGAGTTATTCCCTGCCAGAAATATCAGAGCCTACACCAGAATTTATTTTTTGGGGGCGCCTCAGCCCACTCAAGGGACTGGAGCGCGCACTGAGTATATTTTCAGAAATTTCGCGCCTTGCACCAGACGCCCATTTCAAAATCATTGGCCCTAACGGTGGTGTCAAGAATAATTTAAAAGCACGGGCCAAGCAACTAGGTATAGCGGAAAATGTCAGCTTCATCAGCGCAAAATCACAGGCAGATATTCACACTATTGCATCAAGCGCCTCGTTTTATTTGCAAACAAGCATCTATGAGGGTATGGCCATGTCGGTGGTCGAGGCGATGCAGATAGGCCTTGTTCCTATTGTAACGCCGGTTGGCGAAATTGCGCGCTACTGTGTTGATGGAAGAAATGCAGTATGGGTTCAAGAAGACGCCACCGCTGTCGATACAGTAATAGGCTTATTATCGGATACGGAAAAATATAAGCGTGTGTCTTATGCAGCAGCTGAGTATTGGCAGGGAAAACCGCTCTATCGCGATGATTTTCTTGCCGCTGCGACTAAGTTCATCGAGGGTTCAGCGGATGATATGTAACCAGAATAAGGCTGTTTAAGATGTGTGGAATTTGCGGAGTTTTGCATTCCGGATCAGAGACTTCCCTAGCGGGAACTGCGCGCGTAATGGCCAACACTTTACATCACCGTGGTCCTGACGATGTGGGTATCTGGGCAGATCCAGAAGCAGGCGTAGCAATGGGTCATAAACGACTTTCCATCATTGACCTCAGTCCGGCAGGGGCGCAGCCAATGATATCTCCTTGCAGGCGCTATGTCATAGCCTTTAATGGCGAAATCTATAATCATCTGGCTCTACGTAAGGACCTCGAAACAATTGGCGCGGCACCTTCATGGAGAGGGACTTCGGACACCGAAACACTGCTCGCGTCAGCAACGCACTGGGGTCTCATAGAAACCCTACAGCGCGCACATGGTATGTTTGCCTTGGCGCTTTGGGACCGACACACCCATCAGCTTCACCTTGCGCGTGACCGTATGGGTGAAAAGCCACTTTATCTTGCACAGCTCCCAGGGGGCTGGGCGTTTGGCTCTGAACTGAAAGCGTTGCTTGCTGTACCAAGCTTCATGGCGCGCCTATGTCGTGACGCCATTGCTGCCTACCTTTCATATGGATACGTTCCTGACACGCAGTGCATCTTTCAAAACGTACGAAAAGTACCGCCTGGGCATGTGACAAGCCTGTCCTTGGTTCACGCGATAGACAAAAATCAGCCCTTTGAAAGATTCAGTGATCTTCTCGATGAAGGCCTTGCCTCCCGCTCGCCGAACAGCCTAGAGACACTGGATCATCTTGAAATGACTCTCGGGCAGGTTGTCGAAGAGCAAATGCTGAGCGACGTCCCGTTGGGCTGTTTTTTGTCTGGAGGCGTGGACTCATCTCTTATCGCTTCCCTGATGCAGAGCCGCAGCGGAAAACCAATACGCACATTCGCCATCGGTTTTAGCGAAGCTCGATTTAATGAGGCTCCACACGCCGCCGCCGTAGCCCAGCATCTTCAAACAGACCACAGTGAATTCATCTTGTCCGAGCAGGACGCGCTCAGTATCATTCCAGATTTGCCTGAAATCTATGACGAGCCATTTGCCGACTCATCACAGATCCCCACAGTTCTGTTATGCCGTGAGGCTCGCAAGTCTGTCACAGTGGCCCTGACAGGGGACGGTGGCGATGAAGTATTTGGTGGCTATAATCGTTACATTATCGGGCCAAAGCTCTTATCCAGAATGAAACGCGTACCGCATGGATTGCGCCGTTCGACTGGACGCCTCGTATCGGCTTGTGCTCCTACGATAACGCAAGAGAATGGATGGCTGCGACGTATCACTTCAAGGATGCATCTGCCAGTAACAGCCCTGGACAAGGCGGCAAAACTTGCGACCTATCTCGTCAAGATCAATGATCTGCCCACTCTTTATCAACATTTCACCCGCATCATCCATGATCCTGAGTATCTTTTGCGGGAAGCTGCAGGCGCAAGCCCCTCGATGCCTTCATTCCCAGTCGAGGGAGCGGAATGGATGATGGCAATGGATAGCACCACATACTTACTAAGTGATATATTGGTAAAAGTAGACCGTGCGGCGATGGCCGCGTCACTTGAGACGCGGGCTCCGTTTCTGGATGCGCGCGTGGTTGCCGCCGCCTGGGGATTGCCTCTTGAAATGAAGATCGCTGAGGGCAAAGGCAAACAGGTACTCCGCTCACTACTTGACCGGCATGTCCCTAGAGATCTCATCGAACGTCCGAAACAGGGTTTTGCAATTCCCCTTGATCGGTGGTTGCGTGGAGAGCTGCGCAGTTGGGCCGAGGGACGCCTGTCAGATGATGAGCTTTTTGATCTGGCTGGCATTAAGCCTGCCGCAGTGCGTGAACTGTGGGCAAGGCATCAAAATAGCTCCATGAACAATGGAACCCAACTATGGACTATTCTTATACTTTTGGATTGGTTGGCAGTCTATCGTCACCATCTGACTGGCTAGTTGTCCTCCGCCAATCAGCTAAACGCATGATAAGGAAACAGACTTGATGCTAGCCTACTGGATTTTCTTCCTTGTACCAGCCATAGCGGCATGCGTGTCCAGCCCCCACATGCGCTTCCACGCAGACGGGACAAGACCGTTACATATCAACGAAACTTGGATTTTGATAATCTTAGTACTGACGATAATGATTGGTTTCCGCTATGAAGTTGGGGGGGATTGGGAAAATTACTTTCGTTTTCTATTTGACGCAAATAACCTCTCATTCGCAGATTTAGTCACTAAGAGGGATCCTGGATACTGGGCGCTGAATGTACTCTCTGTGCGCCTCGATTTAGGAATTACCGGTGTCAACACGCTCGGCGCCCTTATCTTTTCGATCGGCCTCGTTCTATTCTGTAGAAACCTACCACGCCCTTGGCTCGCATTGACCTGCGCAATTCCCTATCTCGTGACCGTTGTAGCCATGGGCTATACCCGCCAAGCTATTGCTTTGGGATTGGTAATGGTTGGGTTCGTAATGCTGTCACGATCAAGGTTTGCAGCATTCGTAGTCTGGGTGCTGCTGGGTGCATTGTTTCACAACTCTGCCGTACTCATGATCCCATTAGCCGCCCTAACGATCTCAAAGAACCGGTTCCTCAACGTGGCGCTCGTTTCTGTCGCAGCATATTTAGGCTATACTGTTCTTCTTGCAGATAGCGCGTCTCGATTAGTGCAGAACTATACCGATGAGAACATGCAATCATCAGGTGCCTTTATCCGGCTTGCCATGAACGCCCTTCCAGCAGTACTTTTCTTACTTTATCATAAGAAATTTATGATTACACCTTCTGAAAAGAAGCTTTGGACCATCATTTCTCTAATTTCTGTTAGCATTTTTTTTGCATTTTTCCCTACAAACCTGAGTACAGCACTCGATCGTGTGGCACTCTACTTCATCCCGCTACAGCTAATCGTCTTTGCTTACTTACCAGATGCTATTGGGCGGCCCGGTGAACTAAACCAGAATATTGTTGCAAGCATTTTACTTTACTATGCAGCCGTGATGTTCGTTTGGCTGAACTTCGCCTCACATTCACATTTATGGGTCCCATATCAGCTTGGAATTGGATGACGAGCAAGCCTAATGACACCACTGACACGCATATCGACTCCAGCAAACCCTACCCGAAGCAACACATTCATATGATCAACTCTTTTTTATTGCCAACAAGGTTGTCTGGCAAATGTTAAGGTCAGAAACAAAGACAATGACACATACTTTAGCTGCATCAAAGACTAAGATAATTAAGCAAGAACAGCTTGAATTGCATAAAGAACTTAAAGACAAGCCAAACGACTTAAAACGCTATGAAGAGAAACTGAAGCAAGCAACGTTCTCCAACAAGATGAGCCAAGCTCTTTTTTAGTTTAAGTAGCTAATGGTTCCAAAAACCCCTGACGACTGTCAAGTAATGACCTATACTAATTAGAATTTACATATCCTTTTTAATTCAACTTCTACTCAACTACTATCAGACGAAGGCGGTTGGTAGCTCTATAATCAAATTTGATTAATGTTACTAATTGCTTTGAATTACACAAAAATCCGAGCACTTCTTCAATGAAACTGAAAAAAATATAAGTAATAGGAATAAAGTTTGAACACTGAAGAACTCACTGCCATCGAAAAAAATGGTAATTATTGGCTCTCAAAGACCAATACTGCGTATTATATTGTTAATCCTAATGCTACTAGTCTAACCATCATAGAAAAGGATGGTTATTATAGTCTCGCCAAGGGTGGCGACACATTTTATGCCCTGGATGCTAGTGGTAACAGCATTAGACTGCATCATCGTTTGACCGAACGGTCGTTCTATGGCCCAAATGATGCTACCAAAATTTACACGCCAACAAATGTTGAAGAAAATCCATTTAATAGTGGTTTTCTAGTTCGTACTTTTAGAAATGATAAACCAGAATGGCATAATAAACCTGGTGAATATAACTACAATACACAGGGATTTGAATTTAATGTATCGGGTCAATACACAGGCTCGGACACAATAATAACAGATGGTCACTCCCAGCTTCGGCCTGCGATAGAATATGAACCACTCTTCGAAGTTGATCTGAATAATGATGGACAGACAGCCCTAGGAGCAGGTCCTACTAACTTGCTTAACATCAGCGGCAACCAACATCACCTCGATGATGGACATGGCGAAAGCATAATCTTAAAAAGAGATAATGTTATAATA
>ENA-OQVM01002958-OQVM01002958.1-marine-metagenome-genome-assembly--contig:-NODE-2958-length-18970-cov-6.642248_pt1 | contig 18970 bp, 14 predicted proteins | sample MGYA00237776_ERZ505498 | MGnify/ENA primary metagenome ERZ505498 (study PRJEB26159, sample SAMN06265151) | marine metagenome | isolation source: Helgoland LTER site | place: Germany:Helgoland, sampling... | reverse complement strand
AATTAAATTCCCTGTTAATGGGCATAAAGTTCCCTGTTAATTTTAGCGCCAATGTCCAAATCCCCAATAGGCTATGGAGTTTTAACAGTCCTGAAATTTAAACCTAAAAAAATTCCCTGTTAAATTCCCTGTTAATTCCCAATAACAGGGAAAACCCACCCTCGCCAAATGAGCGTCTGAGTAAAGGCTATAGAATCGCTGATATCAAGGCCTCAGCCCATGCATCACACAAAACGCACGCCTGTATCTCCCTGAAACAACGCGGTTATTCACGTAATTATGGGCTAGTTTGCAATCTGGGGAAGCAGATGGCGGCGTTGTCAGACAAAGCCTAACCCATCTCAAAGCGCCGCGTTCATGCAAGATATCTTCAACTTGGCGGAAACTCAGCGGATAGCGCACGTAATACATAACTGCAAGGCGGATGATTTTGGGAGACGTTTTGAAATATTTGAATGGGTTTTGTGTTGTCATTCATCAAAATTAAGGACTAGCCACTTGCGCGTCAAGTTTGTCTGACAATGCCTAAACGGTGACACTTAATTTTGCGCGGACACCCCAAAGGTGCATAAGGGCAGATATGTTAACTTCTGTTAGTTGGTTTTCTCCTTCCGAGGTTTGTCAACCCGGGCCGATACCGGCTCAGGGGCAACCGTCAAGCCTCGGCCGGCATCGAAATACCTTCAGGAAAGAAGATATCTCTCAGGCCAAAAATATGCTTCAAGGCAGGACAGAATATTGCCAATGGAAGTATGATACGAGTGACCTGAAGTCGACAATTCGTCACAAGAAGTAGATTGCGCCGAGAATGATCATACCTAGGATAATGGTTTCAGAAACAATTAAAATGATGGCTTGGCCACCGACATCCCGTATTTGACGAAGCGAGGTTTTCATCCCAACTGCTGAGACGGCAACCAGTAGTAACCAACGCGAAAGCTCGCTCACAAACGATGTGATGTATTCGGGTATTGAGACAACCGAATTCACCATCGCAATGATCAAAAACGCCAGGACAAAGGTAGGCATCAAAGGTGTCGACACGCGTGGCGTAGCATCGTCTCGACCGGCAAGATTGATTGCCAACGAGATTCCAAAGATCATCGGTGCCAGCAACGAGACACGCAGAAGTTTCACAATGGTCGCAACATCACCTGTCTCGTCGGAAATCGTGTAACCGGCACCGACAACCTGCGCGACATCATGTATTGTGCCCCCAATGAAGATACCAGCGTCGCGGGGATCCAACGACAGATAGGAAGCGGCGATCGGATATATGATCATGGCAATTGTGCTGAGAACCGTGACAGCAATAACCGTAAACGTCAGATTTCGTTCGGAATGCTCATTCTGCGGCAACAACGCTGCAATTGCCAAAGCTGCGGAAGCACCACAAATAGCGACGGCCCCCCCGGTCAGAAGTCCAAAGCGCCAACCCCGGCCGAATAGTCGCGCTCCGATTAATCCTAAAAAGATTGTCAGAAGAACGCTGGAAATCACGAGAGTGGCGACACCGATGCCAAGCTCTGAGAGCAGCTGCCAGCTGATGCGAATGCCAAGCAGCGCAACACCCAGCCGAAGCAGGCCGCGTGCGGAGAATTCTATACCTGCGCGACAATTCTCTTCTTCATGCAAGAATTGAAAGGCGATGCCGAGAAGAAGACCCATTAGCATCGCTGGGGCGCCGTAATGTTCAGAAATAAAGCGGGCGGCAATCGCGACAATAACTGCCGTGAGAACTCCGTTTTGATATGACCTAAATTTGGACAAAGAAAGTGCCGTAGTCAGCATATGAATTCTCCTGCAGAATGTGTTCCACGACCCATGTCGCAGTGTTGAAAATTCTGGCGAGATGCGTGGTCAGCCCGCAATTGCATGAGCATCTACCCGGCCATTGCAGTTTTCTGCACTGATCCAAAGGAGATAGCCCGATCCGCCAGACAAACGGGGTGCATTGTCACAAATCCTGCTTTGTGAACGATTCCGGAGCGGCCCAACTTGCGCCGCCCCGGTTATGGTTCAGGCGTCTTTGCCACTCGTGAAGTTAAATTCAGCACCGCTGCGAATTCCGGAGGGCCAACGTGTTGTCATGGTTTTGAGACGGGTGTAGAACCGTACACCTTCCATACCGTGAATACTGTGGTCTCCAAAAAGCGACCGCTTCCAGCCGCCGAACGAATGATATGCCACCGGAACTGGGATAGGCACGTTAACACCAACCATTCCAATGCGCACCCGCGCCCAGAAATCGCGTGCGGCATCACCGTCACGGGTAAATATTGCGGTACCGTTACCATATTCGTGGTCGTTAATCATCTGTACGCCTTCATCGTAGGATTGCGCCCGAACCACAGTAAGGACAGGGCCAAAGATTTCATCTTTGTAGATCGACATGTCGGTTGTGACGTTGTCGAACAAACACCCCCCCATGAAATAGCCACCTTCATAGCCCTGAAGTGTGACGTTGCGACCGTCGACCACCAGATTGGCACCTGCTTTGATCCCCTGATCGATCAGTCCGTGGATCCGATCAAAACTCTGCTTGGAAATTACTGGCCCCAGCTCGCTGTCAGGGTCGGTATAGGGCGCGACCTTGAGCGCTTGGATACGTGGCTTCAGCGCTTCGACCAGACGATTTGCTGTGTCTTCGCCCACAGGCACAGCGACCGAGATAGCCATACAGCGCTCTCCCGCAGAACCATAGGCCGATCCGATGAGAGCATCTGTCACCTGGTCCATATCGGCATCCGGCATCACTAACATGTGGTTCTTGGCACCGCAGAGCGCTTGAACACGTTTACCGTTGGCAGTGCCCCGTGTATATATGTATTGCCCAATCGGCGTAGAACCAACAAAGCTCACAGCCTCGACGGTTGGGTTGTCGAGCAGCGCATCCACCGCTTCCTTGTCACCATTAACGACATTGAATACACCCTCGGGCAGGCCTGCTTCGGAGAGAAGCTCAGCAATTCGCATCACTACACTCGGGTCTTTTTCGGATGGCTTCAAAACAAAGGTGTTACCACAAGCAATGGCCACTGGGTACATCCAGAGCGGCACCATGGCCGGAAAATTGAATGGCGTGATTCCAGCGACCACGCCTACCGGCTGGCGCACCGAAAAACTGTCAACATTCGTGCCGACAGCTTCAGAGTATTCGCCTTTGAGCACCTGCGGAATACCGCTAGCAAATTCGACGACTTCGATGCCACGGGCAATTTCTCCTTTAGCATCAGGTAGAGTCTTGCCGTGTTCAGCAGAGAGTAGTTCGGCCAACTCATCGATATTTTTCTTCAACAGGTCGCGGAAATCGAACATTATCGCGGCACGCTTTGCAGGTGGTGTCGCGGACCATGTTGGCAGTGCATCAGCAGCGGCCTGAACGACCACATCAACATCTGCCTTCGAAGCCAAAGTCACATTTCCGGTGACAGCACCTGTCGCCGGATTGATGATATCCGAAGTTCGGCTAGCGGTGCCGGACCAGGAACTGTTTGATTTAAAGTGTTCGATAGTATTCATTATTCTTCTCCATAGGGTTCAATAATTGAAAGCGCTTGATATCAAGCTGCACGTGATACTCAGCTGTTCATCACTTTGAGCATTTGTTTAATAGTTGACTTCGTTTACGGCGAATAGGCGACCTGCGGCAGCCAGGTAGCGAGCGCTGGAATGAAATAGATCAGACTGACTGCAGCGAGTTGGATCAACATAAAGGGCATTATCCCCTTGTAGATTGTCACTGTATCCACGCCTTTTGGAGCCACGCCCTTCATATAGAACAGTGCAAAGCCGACCGGTGGCGTTATGAAAGAAGTCTGCAACGTCACCGCGAATAGCACGGCAAACCACACAAGATCGACGCCCATATCAAGCAATACAGGTGCGATCAGCGGCAGCAGGATCAAAGTAATCTCGATCCAGTCAAGAACAAACCCCAGAATGAAGGCGACTAGTAAAATGACCAGCACCACGCCACTCGGCCCGAAACTCAGGCTCTTGAGCGCATCCTCGATCAACTCGTCGCCGCCAAAGCCCCTTAAAACCAGCGCAAAGGCTGTCGCACCGACAAACAGAGCAAAAATGTAAGAGGTGGTCTTCATAGTGCTGTACAGAACCTCACGAAGCCCCGCGATGGTTAGTCGGCGACGTAGGATCGCCAGCAACATCGCGCCCAATGCGCCAACGCCAGATGCTTCGGTCGGTGTCGCGATGCCGAAAAAGATGCTTCCAAGAACCGCGATGATCAGCAGCGTTGGTGGAATAGTTGATCTCAGGACATTGAGCACAAGGCCGAAGGTGACTGGTCCCGCATCCTTTGGGGCGGGTGCGACTGAGGGTCGCAACCAAGCGTAGACAAGGATGAAAAAGCCGTACATGCCACCCAGCATCAGGCCGGGGATCATCGCGCCCATAAAAAGGTCGCCGACCGAAACACGTATCTGATCAGCCATCAGTACCAGCATGATCGACGGAGGAATGAGAATGCCCAATGTTCCCGTTGCACAAACGACACCGCACGCAAGTGATGCGTCATAGCCATGTTTCAGCATCATCGGGATTCCCAGAATAGCCAAAAGCACCACCGCTGCGCCAATGATCCCTGTCGAGGCAGCGAGCAATACGCCGATAACAACAACGGTAATCGCCAGCCCGCCTCGCAATCGGCCGAATAGCTTGGCCAGATCGGTCATCAAGTCTTCAGCGATTCCAGATTTATCCATCATGATGCCCATAAAGACAAACATTGGTAGTGCGACTAGAACCCAATTGTTCATCACTGCATAAATGCGATCAACGATGATTGAGCTATAGCCCCAGTCGACACCAAAAAATGTGTCTAGATAGGTATCTGAAAAGATCGAAATCGCAGTAAACGCCACTGCCAACCCGCCCATCAGCCAAGCAACTGGATAGCCAGTGAAAATCAGTAGGACGAAGCTGGCAAACAAAGCCATGGCCAGATATTGACTTGGGTCACTGATCATCTCATACTTCCTTCGCCGACGGTTCCGGCCCATATCTAAGCGTGCAAACTACGCGGATCAGCCTAGACAAACCGACCAGCAGCAACAGCACAAAACTAAACAGCAAGCAGCCTTTGATAAGCCAGCGCGCTGGAAGCCCATTGGCCGAGGTTGAGGTTTCATTGGTTTGCCACGACAGATCCACAAACGGGATTGTGTAGTAGATCACGAAACAAACGAAGGGTAGGAACAGGACGACAAGCCCTAGTAATTCCAACACCATGCTGCTGCGCAGGGACAGGCGCTCATGGATAACATCCACCCGAACATGCCCATCAGAAATAAATGTGTAAGAGAGGCCAACAAGCCAGGCTGCGGCATAAAGATACCATTGCAGCTCTTCCAGCTCGATCATGCCTTGCCTAAAGACATAGCGCAATACGACATTGCCAATGATGACCGCGAGTAGAACCAACCAAAGCCAGCTGAATACTTCGCCTGTCAATCCTACGATACGGTCAACGGCCCGACTGACTGGATTGTCGCGCATCTTGTCCGCTTCGTGATGCGGCAGGTCTCCGTCGTCAATGGCCTCATTCAGCATGTTTTTGTCGTCTTGTTTCAATATCATTCCTCTGTATACCAGATTTGCCAGTCCCAAAATAGCCCCGCCAATTTTTGCAGCGAGGCCATCATTTTTTTATTTCACGCACACAACTCAGTTAAAGTCGCGTGGCAAGTATCCCAGTTCTTTCCAAATTTGGTAATCGTCATGGAAAGCTTGCTGCGACGCCCAAACGCGGGCGAAATCTGCGTCTTTTGCGGCTTCTTCGGTCATCACTTCAAATGTGATGCGCTTTAGCTCCTGAATAACGTCATCGGGCAGTTTCGCCGCGGTCACGCCTTTATCTGGGAAGCTTTTGATTTGCGCGCCTTGCAGGGCTTCGCCGGTGGTAAGCGCACGCATGGTCGCAGCGGTGCAAGCCATCTCAAACAGTGCTTGATCTGATGAAGATAGTTTCTTCCATTCATCAAGATTGATCAGCAAGTGCGTTGAGGTAGACGGTTGGTGCCAACCCGGGAACAGGTTGTATTTTGCGATTTTGTGGAAGCCCAAAATTTCGTCAATCGCAGGCATCGAATATTCGGTCGCATCCAGCGTGCCCTTTTCAAGAGCCGCAAAAATCTCACCGCCCGCCATCAGCGTTGCCGAGGCACCGATACGGTTGAGAACCTGCCCACCTAGGCCTGAGAAGCGTATTTTCAGCCCCTCAAGATCACTAAGTTGCGTGATCGGCGTGCGGAACCAGCCCGCCGTTTCTGGCCCGATTGTGCTGCAGAGCAACGGGTGGATGTTCTTGGCATGGTAAATATCTTCGGCCAAACCGTGACCTTCACCCTCAAACCACCACGCGGCGTATTCCCAAGGCTCCATGCCGAACGGAACAGCCGAGAACAGTACAGCTGAGGGGATGCGGCCCTGATCATAGGCCAGATAGTTATAGGCAGCAGGCAGGCTGCCGTTGCTGATTGACGGTGAGATTTCCAGAGGAGGAACAATCTTGCCCGGCTCGAAAATCTTCAGCTTGATACGCCCATCTGTAGCCGCGTCCAGGGTTTTGGAAACGCGCGCAATTGGATCGCCAAGTGCAGGCCAGCCAGTATTAAAGGTCGCCTGAACCTTCCAGCGGATTTTCTCTTGCGCGTCGGCGGGTGTTGCCACGCCCGCACTGATGCACAGCGCCGACAGGGCTGCAACGCTCAAAGCGCGCCTCACACCAGATAGAGATTGAGTTAAATATGTCATTTTGTCTTTCCTCCTTAGTTAAATTGATAAGCTTCAGTTCCGAATTCTGTCTTAAGCGAACTCGATGATCAGGCATTAAGCCCACGCCTCTTCAAAGAGGTCTGTTATTTCTTGCGTATCGGGGATACGCGGATTGTTGGCGGGCGCCCCGGATCGGACCGCGTCTTCAGCCATTTGGGAGACAGCGGTTAGGTATTCGGTTTGGTTGATGCCAAATTCCGAAAGACTTGGGACTTCAAGGTGTTCGTTATAATAATAGAGACCCTTCACCAGCGCGTTTGCTGCATTGGCATCGTCTGAATTTGGTGCCGCAAACCCGATCACTCGGGCGCAGTCTGCATAGCGGCCAAGCGCGGAGCATTTAGAGAAGTTTGTCACTGCTGGCAGCAACATTGCGTTGCTCATACCATGAGGTATGTGAAACAGGCTACCCAATGGCCGACTCATTGCATGAACCAAGGCGATTGACGCATTCGAGAATGCAAGGCCTCCAAATGTTGCTGCAAGCATCAGCGATTCTCGAGCCTCTAAGTTTTCTGGATCTTTATATGCCCTTTCCAAATTTTTACCAACCAACCGCATGGAATCCAGAGCTAGCCGGTCTGAAAACAAGGTGGCTTTGCGACTAACATAAGCTTCGATCGCATGTGTCAGGGTATCAAGGGCATTGTCCGCAATTAATCTTCTTGGTTTGGATAGCGTTAGTTCAAAATCTATAATCGCGGCCGTCGGGACAAAACCTTCACCCCGACAGGAAATTTTCTCGCGGGTTTCATCGTGAATAATCACTGTGTGATGCGTGACTTCTGATCCAGTGCCGGCCGTCGTTGGAATGGCCAACATTGGCCAGCCCGCCACATCAGATATTATTGGCGGGCGATAATCCTGAATGTCGCGACTACCGGCTGCCATCATTGCAATGCACTTGCCTGCGTCGATCGGGCTACCACCCCCGAGACCGATAACCGCATCATGTCGGCCCGCCTCAAGTACGCTGATACCTTTCAATACTAGATTGTCTGTGGGATCAGGCATTACTTCGCTAAAGACAGAGGAGCTAATATTTGCATCGCATAGCAAATGTTGGACTCGGTCTGCCACGCCAGAATCGACCATGAAGCGATCCGTTACAATTAGAGGATTTTGGATTGGGCCCATGCGTTTGAGCATGTCGGCAATACCATTGAGCGCACCGCGCCCGATATTCAGGTGCCTTGGTATACAAACACGAACAGACATTAATTTTCCTCCAGAAAACTTCTCGCCAACAGAGCGTCGCTATTCGATAAGTGTAGTGTAGTCTCTGCTTGATGTCAACTAATTGATAAATATTTTCTCATTTAAATAGATTATCAGATAATTTATTGATAAATATTTTCTCACTTAACTAGATTATCAGATAATTTTCTGTATAATTCTAGTTATAAATTGAACGAAATCGCTAAACTGTTGTCTAAATCAGCGTAAATATTTGTTTCTTGAACATTTTCACTCAAGATGCGACGAGATGTACAAAGCGAATTTTAATTGGAGGTAATTTTAGTGCCAGAGAAGAAAAATACTAGAAACTCACCGCGTAGAATACTTGAGATCGTCGAGGAGATCTGTCTGAATCCGGAAGCGGCCACCGCGAGCCGCTTGTCACAAAAGTTAGAGATTCCTGCACCTACAATATACCGTTGGCTCGACGCGCTTAGCGAAGAACGCTTCATCGCTTTGACCGCTTCCGGTTACTACGTGCCAGGCGAGCGGTTTCGCAACCTGATCCTCAACAGCCTGCAACATGAACCGAAAATTACTGAGCGCCGATCTCTCCTGCGCAGTTTGTCCGAACAGTTGGACGAAACCGTGAGCCTGTCGATCCCGCACGGCACTAAACTTATCTATTTTGATCGGCTGGAATCGCATTGGCCATTTCAGGTCAACCTGCAGGTAGGAGCACCACTACCGCTACACTGCTGTGCATCAGGCAAACTGTATATGTCCATGCTAGAGCCTGACGCGGCTATGGAGATATTTGAGCGAATCGCCCAGAAAGGAACGGCCCGTAACACAATCACTGACCCAGGAGCTTTTGCTACCGAGCTGAAAAAGATCCGTAAGACCGGCTATGCGTTGGACAAAGAAGAATGGTTTGACGATATGGTGGGCGCTGCAGTTCCGATCATCGCTGACACCGGGGCACTGGTTGCCTGTCTTTCAACCCACGCACTAATAACCCGCCGCACTATGACAGATTTGGAGAATGTTATTTCAGTAATGAAAGAAACTGCAACCAAGCTAAAAATCTGCCTTCTCAATGGGTAATTTGGTATTTCTGGATAATTTATTTTCAAAGGGGATCGTTGCGTTAACTGCCGCGGCCTAAAGCAATAGCTGGGTAAAAGAACAAGACTTACGCCGGCATTGTCAAATTGTTTATGGTTCTGCATTTTGGCGGTTCATCTAGTGTGTTTAACGTCAGCGCCTATGGGTCAAATAGGGTGGATTGATAAGAGAGTATTTCGGGTTCATCATAACCACTAAGGAGTGAAGATGAGTGTCCGTCGGCAGAGTTTTAAGATAAAATCTTACCATTTAACTGATATCATCTAAAATCAAATCGGATGCTTTTTCACCGATCATAATTGCAGGTGCATTTGTATTGCCACTAGTTATTACTGGCATGATTGAGCAATCAGCAACACGCAACCCTTTTAATCCGTATACACGTAAACGATCATCAACGACAGCCATGGAATCGCAACCCATTTTGCATGTCCCTGTAGGATGGTAAATTGTTACCGCAGTATTTCGCGCCCACTCTAATGTTCCCTCATCATCATCAATCGCAACCTCATAGCCTGGATCATATTCTTCGGTGATATGCGCCTTTAAAGGATCAAATTGGGCAATCTTACGCGCAATCTGAATACCTTTTACGATAGTCTTTTGGTCCAAATCTGTTGAAAGATAATTTGGATCTATCAATGGATGATCCTGATAGTCTGTAGATTTTAATTTCAATTCTCCTGCACTCTCAGGGCGTAATTGGCATACAGAGGTTGTAAATGCAGAAAACCTATGAGGGCCTTCAATTGCATTAGTCGCACTAAACGGTTGGATATGGAATTGAATATCCGGTGTTTCCAGACGTTCATCTGTCTTTAAAAAGCCTGCTCCTAAGCTTGCAGCCATTGTCATAGGCCCTGTTCGCTTAAGAGCGTATTCCAATGCAATCATACCCTGTTTGAACAGATTATTAGTTTCAATATTAATTGTAGATAGATCAGTCTTAAATATTGGGCGCACTTGCAGATGATCTTGTAGGTTTTTGCCAACGCCTTTCAGATTTTTGACGACCTTAATACCCATAGGAGCTAAATCTTCAGCATCACCAATACCAGAAAGCATCAGGATTTGAGGAGATCCAATAGCGCCCGCAGATAGAACCACTTCTTTACGCGCATTTATCGTAATTTGTTGCCCTTTACGAACCGCATCTACCCCCGTCACACGGCCTTCTGATATAATAAGTTTCCGAACTTGTGTGTGAGTTATAATCTCTAAGTTTTTACGCCCACGCGCCGGTTTTAGATAGGCAACAGCAGCACTACAGCGCCGCCCTTTATGTGCTGTCATTTGGAAATAGCCAACACCTTCTTGATCCTTACCATTGTAATCGCGGTTTTCTTTATATCCTGCATTTACAGCGGCATCGATCCAACTATCAATAATATCACGTTTTACAGCACTTGGAGAAACTATTAGAGGACCATTTTTACCTCGTTCATCACTAGAAGGCGAACCCTTCCAACTTTCAGCACGCTTAAAGTATGGTAAAATATTATTCCAAGCCCAGCCCACGTTACCAAGCTGACGCCAATGATCAAAGTCTTGGGCCTGACCACGTACATACAACAGCCCATTAATTGAACTTGAACCACCGAGAACTTTGCCACGAGGCCAAGGAAGAGCACGCCCATTCAGCCCAGGATCTCCATTTGCTTTATATTGCCAATCCGTATTTGGGTTGCCCATTGTTTTAAAGTAACCCACAGGAATATGAATCCAGGGGTTTGTATCCTTACTCCCCGCTTCTAATAAAGCTACACTATAACGACCACTTTCTGATAATCGGTTTGCTATTGCACAACCGGCAGAACCGGCACCTACGATGACAAAGTCAAAATTCATCGACTTCACTTTCTAACTAAATGATAAGTATGTTCTCATTTAGTTAGATATCAGATACATTTGATATATACAAGTGAAACACCTTTTTTAGTTAATAATTTACAAAGCACACATATCTGGAAATAAATTCTTAGAGTGTGAGCGATACTTTGTGTCAACAAAGTTAAAATGTCACGGATTGTGCAAAGTAGGAATGTCAGTGACGGGTGAATTCAAGGGCTGCTAGAACAAGGGTGCATAGGATATTGAAACAGTCTGCTTAGAATAAATAATAAGTTTTATGGTTTGAGGGGTACGGGCATGCTCCACCATACCCCCATACGGGTGTTGTCAGACAAAGCCTAACACATCTCAACGGACCACCATCTGTGTCCCCAGATTGCAAACTAGCCCATATTTTAGTGAATTACCCCGTTGTTTCAGCGAGATACAAGCATGCGTTTTGTGTGATGCTTGGGCTGAGGTCTCGATATCAGTCAATCTATAGTCTTTGCTCAGAAGCTCATTTGGCGAGGGTGGGTTTTGGTAAACACGAAATATTTAAGCGAAGTGCAGCTTATATCTAATCTCGCATGTCTGTGAATGTCGAGTATCGCTTTTTGACCAGAATAGAGAACCAACCATCTTACCATATTTTTTAAAATGCTGCTACTAAATGGCATGAATTCCACTTTGTTTATCTTAATTTTTCTTGTTTACGAGAATTATTTTCTCATTGAAAAGATTATATCTTGACTTTTCCTGTTTATAAGAATAATTTTACCAAAAATGGGATTTGAAATGAGCGACAACCTAAAACGTATTTTGATTCTATTGGAGCATTTATCTTTGGCAAAAGATGATGGCATGCAAGTCGCGCATCTGGTTGAGGAAACCGGACTCGCCGCTTCAACTGTTTATCGTTTAGTGAGTGATCTCGAAAACTTGGGGTACTTGCGAAAAGTTGACGATCGCAGATTGATCCCCAATTTCTCATTTGAACAAACTCTGTCCATTAGTGGGATGGATCTGCAAAACCTGAACGAGGCGTGCCGGACCGTTTCGGAAAGTTTGATTGCGGCGTCCGAGTTTATCTCGTTGCGGGGGCCAAATCTGTTTTGGCATATCTCTGAAGAGCACTTGCAGCAACCCATCCGTTTGCGTGCAAGTGTTGGATTTATTCGGGGCTCCTACGAGCTTGATTGCATTAGTCGTATGGCCTTGGCTCATTCGACAACTGTTAATGTTGAAGGTGTTTGGGATGTTTCTGGTTTCTTTGAAGTCGGTGTGTCTGGAGGAAAGATTTCATGGAACACAGCAAAGGCGCGGATTGCATCTGTCAAACCTGAGGGCATGGAATTCGACCTTATGGGGAATGCCAAGGGTGTTCGGCGCTATTGTGTCGCCATCAACGGATCCGACGGGGAGTTTGCCGGATTGTTGACCGTCGCAGAGGCGGCAACACCGCTTCGTGACGTTGACGGCCATGTAGCAAAAATTAGTACTGTTTTGTTGGGTCAGAAGGAAGCCATCGAAAAAGGTTGGAAAAATACAATGAACACGGTTAGCCATTTGGGTTGATCATTACTTAAAACTTAGGAGGAAATTATGAATAATTCAAAACTATATGCTGTTGGGCTTGCAGCCGTGATGGCTTTTGGTGCGCCAATTACAGCACTGGCGCAAGACTTGGTAATGTCCATAGGTTCGCGTGGATATGGCGGGATGGTCGAGCGGAACATTGAGAGTTTTCAAGCGGCAAACCCAGGAGCCACTGTCGAATGGAACAAAGTGTCTGACGTGCCGGGTGATAGTCGCAAGCTTTATGTTACGGGCCTGATGGCTCGGAGCTCGACGCCCGATGTGTTTGCCATTGACGTGATTTGGGCTGGTGAATTTGCGCAACGTGGTTGGCTTGAGCCACTGAATGGCCTGATCGCCGATGATCAAATTGCAGCTTATAACCCATCCTTTTTATCCGCCGCCACGGTAGATGAAAAAGTTTATGCCGCGCCTCTATATTTGGACGGCACCCACTTGTTCTACCGGACTGATCTGTTAGAAAAATATGGGCTAGAGGTTCCAAAAACTTGGGAAGATGTGATCATGGCTTCAAAGACGGTCATGGAAGGTGAAAACAATCCGCAGCTTTATGGGTTTGTGTCCATGTGGGCCAAAATCGAGGGTCTGTTCATGAACTGGCTGTCGTTTACTGGTGGGAATGGTGCAAGCTTTTTTGATGCAGATGGTAATGTTGCGGTAAATTCTCCAGAAGCGATTGCAGCTACGCAAACCATGGTCGACATCCTTTATAAGCACAAGATCGCTCCGGACTCAATCCTTACAATGCGTCCCAATGATGCTCGCACTCTTTTCCAACAAGGACGATCTGTGTTCTTGATGGTTCAAGATTTTGTTCATGCGCCGCTGAGCGCTGCCGATAGTCCTGTTGCAGGTAAGTTTGATTTTACTCGCAATCCATACTTTGCTGGGAATAAAGACGCGCATTCGACAGCTTTGGGTGGATGGCTTTTAGCTGTAAACGCAAACTCCGAGAACAAGGAAGCTGCAGCAAAGTTGGTTGCGCATTTCACGTCGTTTGAAAATCAGCTTTCTGCGGCTTTGGATGAAAATCGTGCGCCGGGTCGCACGGACGTCTACAAAGCCCCAGAAATGGAAACTGCTTCGCTTATTCGTGACTTTGGAGCCAATTTTGCTGTCGGTGTTGTTCGTCCATCTGCTAAAACCGGTAGCCTATATCCGCGTGTTTCTGAAGCGATGCAAATCGAGATTACCAACGCATTGAACCAGAAGAAGACTGTGGAAAAGGCGCTTAATGATGCTGCGGCTGCGGTCAAACAGATCTTAGGTCAATAAAAAACTGTCCGTTTCGTCATTTCGACGAGACGGATATCAATCTCTGAAAGCTGAATGTAAAAATGACTCAAATTCTGACGCTTGAGAAGCGTACTGCGCTAACGGGGATCGGTTTTGTTACACCGACAGTTCTGATAATCGCCTTGATCCTGATCTACCCGATTATTCAATCTATTGTCCTAAGTTTTGGACAATCCAGCATAGATGGGTTCGAACCATATCGGTTTGTGGGGCTTGATCATTACTCAAAACTGATGGGCGACAGCCGATTTTGGAATGCGCTTGGTGTGACCTTCACTTTCACCGCCCTATCGATCCCTTTAGAACTGATGTTTGGCATTGGTTTAGCCCTTTTGATGAATGAGACTTTCAAGTTTAAAGGCTGGGCACGTCTCGCAGTTTTGTTTCCTTGGGCGTTGCCGACCGCGCTAAACACGCTGATCTGGCGTTGGATGTATAACTCCGATTATGGACTTTTCAACGCTGTTGCGCTTCAAAGTGGCTTGGTTGAGCGACCGATTAACTTTCTTGGCGATGATGTCCTTGCCATGGTGGCAATGGTGGTGGTGGCAGTTTGGAAAACAAGCTCATTCATGGCCCTGATTATTTTGGCTGGGCTACAATCTATTCCGCGTGATCTGTTTGAGGCTGGTCGGATAGACGGCATGAACCGCTGGACCGAGTTTACGCAGATCACATTGCCATTGTTAAAGGGCCCCATTCTTGTCGCTTTGATTATCCGGTCTATGGATGCGCTACGGACGTTTGAATTGCCGTTCAACCTGACTGATGGCGGTCCAGCCGCAGCTACTGAAAGTCTATCGCTTTATGCCTATAAGGTGATCTTTGATTTTCTTGATTTTAATTTTGGCGCGGCCATTGTCGTGGTTCAGTTTCTAGTGATTTTCACCATGAGTTTGGTCTACGTTTTCGCCTTAAGAAATAAGGATTAAAATCATGAAAAGCTCTCCACGCTTTGGACTTTACTTCCTTGTCCTCCTCACGGTTGTCATCTCATTCTTTCCAATTATTTGGCTGATTTTGACCTCTTTTAAGAATACTGCAGGAATTTACGCTTGGCCAATCCAATACTGGCCAGACCCGTTTACCTTTGAAAACTACATCTCGATCTTCAACAACTCGCCAGAATTGCTGCGCTATATTCTCAACAGTTTCATCGTTGGCGTCGGATGCACAGCTATAACGCTCATGTGCGGCGGGATTGCAGCCTATGCGCTGTCACGACTGCGATTACGTTTCGCGGGTGTTATGATGGTGGGCATTCTCGCTGTATCGATGTTTCCGCCAGTTTCATTGTTACCGTCGCTATTTCAAAACTTTCTTAACTTTGGACTTTTGAACACCTATACTGGTTTGATCCTTGCACATGCTGGTTTGTTCTTACCCTTTTCGGTTTGGATGCTTGCGAGCTACTTTGCGACGCTTCCGGTCGAGATTGAGGAAGCTGCTAAAATGGATGGTATGGGATTTGTTCGTATCTTTTTGACCATCATCTTGCCTTTGTCTTGGCCTGGTTTTGTGGCCACAGGGTTAATCGTATTCATTTTTTCATGGAATGAGTTTCCACTTGCTCTGGTGTTGATGACCCAAAATGCGATGCGTACGGCCCCAGTGGGAATTTCACTTTATCCTGGTGAATACGCATTTCCGTGGGAAACAATTAGCACCGCGACAGTACTCGCCATTATACCGGTATTGATTATTACTGCGATTTTTCAGAAACAAATAGTTGGTGGGTTGACCGCTGGCGCAGGTAAATAAAGGCAGCTATGGCAAACGTAACACTGAACCAAATTGGCAAATCCTACGGCAAAGACACGGCGGTAGAAAATTTTAATCTTGAAATTGAAGATGGTGAATTTCTGGTGCTGCTCGGCCCATCTGGATGCGGTAAATCCACGACGCTGCGCATGATTGCGGGTCTTGAGAGTATCACCACCGGAGAGCTATCTATTGGTGGCATTAGGATGAATGAAACTGATCCAAAAGATCGTGGAGTTGCAATGGTGTTTCAAAACTATGCGCTTTATCCTCATAAATCAGTTTTTGATAATATGGCGATGGCACTCAAGCTGCAAAAAATTCCAAAGGCAGAGATTGAAAAACGGGTTAATGATGTGTCGGACCTTCTTGGCCTAAATGATTATCTTGAACGCAAACCGGCGGCTTTGTCTGGTGGTCAACGTCAACGTGTGGCTATCGGACGTGCAATTGTCCGCACGCCAGAAGTGTTTTTGTTCGATGAACCTTTGTCCAATTTGGATGCTAAACTGCGCGTAAAAATGCGGATGGAGTTGCAAGAGCTTCACAAGCGTATCGGCGTCACCAGCATCTATGTAACGCATGATCAGGTCGAGGCGATGACACTCGCTGACAGGATTGTTATTTTAGACGGAGGTAAGGTGGCTCAGATCGGAAGCCCTCGGGATGTATACGATTACCCAGCGACTGAATTTGTGGCTGGGTTTATTGGTAGCCCTGCTATGAATTTCTTACCGGCAGTTCAATCTGAGAGCGGCTGGCGCATTACTGGAAGTGACTTGTTGTTGCCACACCCCGAAGGGCTTGCTACTAAGTCTGAAACTGTAACACTTGGTATCCGGCCGGAGCATATAGAGGTCATAACAGTCGTTGCTGACCCAGATGCTTGGGTGATTGAAGCAACGGTCAAGCTGGATGAACTTCTTGGCGCTGATGCGCTGCTTAATTTATCTGTTCAAGGCTTTGATCTTCTGGCTAGGGTCAGCGGCACCGATTTCCCAGAAGCAGGATCTAAGGTGCACATTCGTATGGATCCTGCCCGCATTCACGGCTTTGATCCCGCAACTGGTCTTGCTCTTTCACGCGAACCTATCTCCGAAAGGTAACACAATGACAAAAACTAAACGTCCAAATATTTTGTTCATCATGGCGGACGATCATGCTGCTAAAGCAATTAGTTGTTATGGTGCTGGGTTGAATAAAACACCAAACCTCGATCGGCTTGCGGATGAAGGCGTGCGGTTGAACCATTGCTACGTCACGAACTCGATCTGCACCCCAAGCCGCGCCGCGATCCTGACTGGCACGTACAATCACGTTAACAATGTCACCACTCTGGAAACACCCATAGATAATCGTGGCCCAAATGTGGCCAAACATCTGCGCACTGGCGGCTATCAAACGGCTTTGATCGGCAAATGGCATCTTGGTGAGGGTAGGGCACATGAGCCATCTGGATTTGACTTTTGGTCCGTCCTTCCGGGGCAAGGCGAATATTTTGATCCCTACATGATCGAGATGGGCAAGGAGATCGAAGCGTCTGGATATACTACTGACATTATCACTGACAAAAGCCTTGAATGGTTAAGCCAATGCGATGGTGATAAACCATTCTTTCTGATGTGCCATCACAAAGCACCACATCGCGAATGGGAACCGCATCCGAAAAACCGGCATCTTTATCAAGAGGATATAGCTATTCCAGAGACGTTTGACGATGACTATAAGAATCGTGCAAAGGCGGCGTCAGAAGCGCGGATGCGCATCAAAGATGATATGAAATATATCGATTTAGGGCTGGTACAGCCTGAAGGTGGCGCAGAAATTGGTGAGCGGACGAAACCTGGTGCGATAGATCGGAGGATACCAAATCCTGAAGACGTCAGTAATCTGCGCCTGATCGATCGAGATACGGGTGAGGTGTTTACATTTGAGACGCAAGAGCAACTAAGCCATTTTAAGTATCAACGATATTTGAAACGCTACTTGCGCACGATACACTCTATTGATGAAAATGTAGGGCGGTTGCTCGATTGGTTGGATGAAACGGGCCAGGCTGACGATACCATCGTGATCTATACTTCAGATCAGGGGTTCTTTTTGGGAGAACATGGTTGGTTCGATAAACGCTTCATGTATGAGGAATCCTTCCAGATGCCTTTCTTGATGCGATATCCGGCGGCTGTCGATGCAGGCAGTGTATGTAATGATATGCTGTGTAATGTCGATTTTGCGCCGACCTTTCTTGATTATGCGGGCCTGACCATTCCTAACTATATGCAAGGGCGTTCTGGACGGTCCGTTTTAGAGTGCAAGACACCTGATGATTGGGATCAAGTTGCCTATCATAGATATTGGATGCACCGAGACCCTGATCACAATGCTTACTCTCACTATGGTATTCGTGATCAGCGTTATAAGTTGATTTACTGGTACAATGACGGCTTTGATCTACCTGGCACCAATCAAGGGGGCCAAGACAAAGAATGGGAATTGTTTGATTGTGAAAAGGATCCACTCGAATTGTTCAGTGTCGCCGATGATCCAACCTATGCAAATGTTCGAAATGACATGCTTGCAAAACTAACTGCTAAGATGATGGAAATAGGTGATGAACCTGCACACTGAGAATGCTTGAAAGTTAGTTTTGCATCAAATGGTGAAGGTGATCGTGTAAAAGAATGTCATGCAGTTGTCTCAACAAGTGAACCTTGTCTTTATGCAAATTTAATTATCCGCAAGGGTGTCATTTACCCAAGTAAAATGGAATAAAATATGAAACGTTCAATTATCAATAAGATTATTCAAGAATCTGATGAATTTATTAAATCCCATGGATTTAGATTACCACCATTTGCTTATTTTCAACCTAGTGAACTCGTCGCCCGAAAGCGTGAGTATCAAGCAATTTTTGACGCACGCTTAGGGTGGGATATAACAGACTATGGTGAAGGTCATTTTGATGAAAAGGGATTATTCCTATTTACTGTTCGAAACGGCTCAATGTCTGATCTAAGAAGTGGTAAAGGTATGTGCTATGCTGAAAAAATAATGATTTCACGTCAAGATCAGGTATCTCCATCACACCGGCATATAATTAAGACTGAAGATATAATAAATCGAGGTGGAGCAACCTTAGCCATAGAAATGTTTGAAAGTGATGCAAATGGTGAGATTGACTTAAAAGCATCTGTGCCAGTATTTTGTGATGGTGTAGCAAAGATGTTCAAGGCTGGAGATATTCTAAGGCTTGCACCTGGAGAAAGTGTAACTCTCTCACCAGGCAATTGGCATAAGTTTTGGGGAGAAAATGGGGATGTACTGATTGGTGAAGTCTCAACGGTAAACGATGATATAACAGATAACGTTTTTGCAGAACCTA
>ENA-OQVM01002957-OQVM01002957.1-marine-metagenome-genome-assembly--contig:-NODE-2957-length-18972-cov-3.957767_pt1 | contig 18972 bp, 2 predicted proteins | sample MGYA00237776_ERZ505498 | MGnify/ENA primary metagenome ERZ505498 (study PRJEB26159, sample SAMN06265151) | marine metagenome | isolation source: Helgoland LTER site | place: Germany:Helgoland, sampling... | reverse complement strand
CCGGTCGTGTTTTTGATGCTGTCGAACCACTACCCTCTGTCTTTTGGTACGCAATATGCCTGGATTATCGCCAGCCTGATTTTCCTGACGGGCGTCACCATCCGGCACTACTTCAACACCATGCACAAGACCGGCAAAGGGCCGCATTGGACGTGGGCGGTTACGGTGCTGCTGATGATCATCATTGCGTGGCTTTCAACCGTGCGCACTGGGGACACATGGCAAGAGGCTGAGGCGCGTGAATTGACTGCTTATGAACAGAAATTCGCATCAGCCGCAGGCTTTGATGATGCTTATAATGCTGTCATCGGCAACTGTTCGATGTGTCATGCCCGCGAGCCCGTCTGGGGCAATATGCAATGGGCGCCCAAAGGGGTCTATCTGGAAACGCCCAGTGATGTGGCGCGCCACGCCAGCGAGATTTACCTGCAAGCGGGCGTGAGCCACGCCATGCCGCCACCAAACGCGGTTCAGATGGATGCAGAGGCTCGCGCCACTCTCGTTTCTTGGGTGCGTGAAGTGCGCAACGGCGGCTAATCACTTAACCGCCGCCGCATCAAAATTACCGTTGCAGCGAAGCCTCTAACCAAGCTTCCATATCTTCGGTCGCTTCAATCTGCACTGTCGGTTCTTCTTCGTCATCATCGTCGCGGACCGTGTTTTCCAGTCCGAAGAAGTAGACCAAGATACCCGCATCACGCAGACCGCGCACGTAGGTACCACCAAGGATCTCAGTCTCCAGACCAACCTCCCCGGTAAAGCCTTGGCCACCGTTCAGATCGACACCTGCCAGCTTACGGTTCAACACCAGCGCATCTGTGATCAGGATGTTCTCACCCACGATACGGAAGGTCATCTTGCCTTCGTCAATCGTCAGCACCTGTGCGTCAACCTCGGTATCAAGTTCGACAAACGCGATCGTTGCAAGCAGATCGAAATTACCACGGCGGAAGAAGACATCGCCATTAAGGATGATATCCGTGCCGTCCATGACCGGACCAGAATACGTTACCTGACCGCTGGCGATCCGACCGCGTGTGATATCAAGGATACCATCACCGGTCACACGCACGTCGACCTCTTCGGCAAAGCTGCCGGTTGAGTCTTCGAGGATCATATCCAAGCCATCCCGACCGCCCGGATCATTCACATCCGCATCGATAGAGTCGGCCTGCAAGGCGATCTCGTTACGCGTATTGATCAACCCAATCTCGATTTGACTGCCATCGTTCAGTGCCGTGATCTGAGAGGTCAACGGGCTGCGCGCAACGCGTGTGCCGTATTGGCCCGGCTCAACCAGCATCAACTGAACTTCGTCAGCGATGTCGACCGACGCCCCACCAACCTGATTGATCCGTACCAGATCCTGCGCAACGACGCGCAGGTTGCCTGGCGTACCGATAAGGTCGATCTCAGCAATGCCAGCGGCAACATCAAGATCAACATCGCCTGTATCTGCAAGAACGAAGGACGATGTCAGATCACCCACTGTTTCGCGGTAGAAGATATCGTTTTGTCCAACCAGACGCACGTCCGCACCGTCAGATGTATCCATCTGCATGATTTGGCCGGTTTCACCTGTCAGCGATCCACCCAAACTGAAGAGCGAGATCGTATCGCCGCTGACAAGACCCGCGTCAGCCGTAATATCGCCCAGCGCCGAGAGAACCACAGACTGTGTACCTGTTGCCTCTGACAGCACCATGCGACCACCAGTGAAGAGATCGATATTGCCATTTGGTGTGGCCACGCTCGCGACATTCAGATCGTCAGTTTCACGGATGTGCATGTCGCCGTTGTCGACCACCGCATCCAGCGTATCCAAGGCAACCGCCAGACCATTCGGCCCTGTTGGCGCCAATGCACCAACACGCAGGGTCGTCACCGCATCTGCCGCATTCGCGATCAGGTCAGTATCTGCATTGCCTGCATCGCTGAGTGTGCCACTAACCGTGAGGCGAAGCGCATCTGCACCGGTCGCCGTCGTAGCCACCGAAGCCACCCGCATGTTTCCGGTGATGTCGATTGCGATCTCGCCAGAGCCTGCATTCACTTCCGTGCCATTCGCCTGAACGAAGTTGCCAGAGATGATCTGCACAGGACCTGTGTTGGTCAGGATCGAAGCATTCGCTTGCATGCTGGTGATGTTCAGGTCAATCGACCCGTTCAGCGCTTGGATGCCAGCCTCGCCTGCAAGCAGGGTCAGTGGCGCGTTGACAGATTGTACATCGATGCTTCCAGTGCCACCGGCAACGATACCTTCGATGTCCGTTGCACGGTTTTGCAGCAATAGATCAATGTCACCATCATCTGTCTGCGCATCCAGCGTACCTGTTGTCACAGTAACCGGCGCGCCGTCTTGGCCGATATTGCCGACCACATCAAAGCGCACTTCAGCGCCGCTGACGGTACCACCAAACAGATTTCCACCAACCATCAATTCGACGATAGAGCCTGCGTTCGCATTCTGAACGATGTTCCCGATGATCAAATCATCGATCTCACGCACCCAAAGCGGCGTCGGGCCAGTGCCTAAGCTGCCATAGCTTAGTTCCGTGATCTCGGTCACCAGTCGGCGCGTCGGCTGCCCGGCGTCACCGCCAGAGGTAATAGAGAGCGCATCACCCGCAATGTCTGTGCCCGTGCCAGTGGAAACCACGCCGCCACTGGTCAAAAGCGTCATTGCGCTAGTGCCCAATCCATCAAGACCGAACTGCAATGTGTCAACACCAGTCAACTGCAAAAGCGTATCCGTTTCAACCAAGCCACCTTGCGCCGCGCGCAGCGATGCAAGAGGCATGTCGACTTCATGACCCTTCACAAAGACGCCACCGCTTGTTGCTTCCAGCGTGATATCGCCGGTTGCGCCATCAGCTAGGCGCAGACCCAGCAGCGCTGTTCCTGTGCCGATGCTTGCGCCTGACAGGTCAATGTCATTTGCGATAATCCGGGGCACATCTTGTCCAACGGAATCTGTGATTGCACCTTGTGATACAATTGAGGCCTGACCACCGGCGAAAATACCTGCAATCGGCAGCGCACTCGCTGTTGGTGACGACAACCAGACATCAAGCCCAGAGCGCGCTTCGAGCGTACCGCCGCCAAGAACCTCAACCGAGAACGGTGTGGTTTCAGAGCCGATAGCACCATCGTTCCCGCTTTCCAGCACAATGACAGACCCTGTCACTGCAACGTCGCCCGCATCAGATACGTCCGTCAGATTGCCATCAATCTTGATCTGAACCTCGCCCGGGCTGGTCACGCCAGACACGGCAACTTCTTGTTCAGCACCAAGGAAGACTTCACTGGTCGTTGTTGCGATGGTCAAATCGCCAAGAGGGCGATCATTTTCATCCAGACCGGTGAAGGCAACATCAATGTCCTCTAGCTGGCGAATTTCCACAGCCGCACCAGTGGTGTCACCGCCGCCATCCTTGAACGCGTCGTATTCAGCGAGCGAAAGCGATCTGCCATCGGCCAGACGGAAAGTGACATCGTTACGTTCGGCAGACGCAAGCGCCAACAGTGCCTCAGTGCTGACGTCAGAGCCCCCAGGAAGAGAGATAGGCGCGGTCAATTCACCGACACTGGTTTGCGCGATCAGTGTGATGCTACCTGCCGCACTGACGTTGGCATCTTCGATATTCACGACTGTATCGCCTGTCTGGCGAACCAGACCTGCACGCAAGGATCGCGTCAACTCGTCTTGTGACCAAGTGCCTTCGCCCCAGACCTCGTCAACCTCGTCCTCAGCCAATGTGTATTCATATCCGTTGATCTGCGTCGCAGCAGCGTTCCAAAGGTCATACCCTTCCTGACGATCGGCGACATATGCATTCACCTGTTCGTCTGTCCAACCACCAGAGCGCAAGGCAGCCTCTGTGCCTGCGTCAAGTTGATAAGTCAGGTTGCCTGCACCATCGCCACGCATTTCCCAATACTCGGCATATTCCACTTCGCGGCGCGCTTTCAGTGCCGCGATGGAATCCAGTCGTCTTTGCGCCGCCCCAGAGCCGTTCAGTGCCAGATCACCCGTCCACAGTTCCAGAAGTTCTGCTTCGTTCTTGGCATCAGGCTGTTGAATATCGTTGCGATCAAGGATCGCTCCTGTCAGCGCACTGAGCGTGACATCACCCGTTTGTGACACAACAGATTGCACACCAAGGTCACCATCCGTTTCAGCGATAGACACATCGCCGCGCGCGATTGCGGTCAAACGACCTTCGCCCACGGTGTTCACGCGGAATGGTGTTCCATCTGCACCCAAAGAACCCTCAGTCGCCGTCAGGTCGATGTTTGTGCCAGTGACTGTACCGGAACCAACCTGCAGGATGCTATCCTGCGCTGTCAGAACCACGTTTCCAGAGCTTGCTGCATTCACAGCAGATGAGGTGCGTGTGGCGGTTGCGCTTACAAGGTTCATGTTGCCGTTCATCTCAGACACGATGATGTTGTCCTGCGCTTCAAGCGTCAGCGTACCGGTAACTGTTTGATCAAGGCGGAATGCCCCTTCGACACCACGAATACTGCCGCCACGGGCCGCAAGAGACGTGACATCTGTATTGAGCTGAATCTGCACGCTATCTGTCTGGATCGAACCTGCAGTACTGGTCACTGTCGTAGTGCCGATCTGGTTGTTGACCACATCAGTAAAGACGATGTTACCAGCTGACTGCAGAGAGATTGATCCGGTGTCAGCACCCGAGAAAAGAATGGAAATCGGGTAGTCCGCTTTCAAGCGGTGCGTATAGAATTGGCGGGTCGTTGTCTCGATTTCATATTCATCATAGATCCAGCCGGAACCTAGCTTGTACCAGCGCACGGAGTTATGCGTCTCCCGCTCGTTCAGGCGCCCTGTTCGGTTGTATGAATACCGTTGCCCTCTGAACTCATAGTCGTAATCCCCACCCGTTGTCAGTGAAGTCGTAACATACGGTGCGAAGCCAAGCTCGACGGTATCAGTAACGGTGCGTAGTGGTTTGGTCGTCACCGTTGTGGTGTCCTTGAACAAACCAATCACAACCAGCGTCTCGTCACGCAAGTATTCGGTGACGACGGTCTCCTCGGCACGCAAAGTAACGTAGTCACGGTTCGCCAGTGGTTGATAGGATGTGGAACGTCCCGCCGTCTCGCTGACGAGATTTGTTAGCACAGTCTTTTGCGGCTGTGGACCGACGCCGTCATTAATAACGCGGTCAGGATCGTCAATCGTCGTCGTGGTTTGGTTGTTGCGGATTTCAATCTGATTGCCGATCCGCGAAAACTCAGTGATCAGGAACGGATTATCACTATCCGCGGCACCAGGTTTTGCCCTTGCGGTATCGGTGATACGCACAAGCCCTTCGATGCCTTCCAGACCTTCGCCAACATCGATACGCGACATTGCAATAGTTGTGGTTGCTGCGGAATCGAGGTTCACACGGCCCAAACCATCAAGCGCCTCAACGCGGCCTGATCCTGTAGAGATCACATTGCCGATCAGCTCTACACGTCCGCCTTGCACGATCATATTGTCGATTTCGATCCGCTCGTCATCATGGTCGTAGAAAACAAAGACGTCGCTTTGGATAAAGGCGTTCTGTTCAGCCCCTTCCGGATCTGTGTTCTGCAACAATGTCCGCCCTGTTTGGGCATCATTGAAGTTGTCGGCGATATACTGATCGATGCCCGCGTTGATTGTGACATCATAAGCGCCGCGACCCGCTTGGATCAGGCCGTTGATGTTGAGAATATCAGCAGAAACAAAGACGTTTTTACCCGCTGAAATCACGCTTTCTGATGGCGCAAGGCGGAAGCGGTCCGCACTAGAGAGCTGGCTATCTCTTGCAATTGCGGTTGTCCCACCTTTCACGATACCGCGATAGGTGTCCTCGATACGTCCAAAATAGTCGGCATACTGTGCTTCAGGATCGCCACCAAGATTGGTGTTTCCGGGCTTATAGCCTTGAATGAAGTCGCCATTTGGCACTTCGAGCCGGATTGTCTTTGCCGAAATATCGGCCTGAACAATCAAATCGCCTTGCGCAGACCGCGCCGAGACAAGGCCCCGGAAGTTGTCAATGTCGCCTGAAACGATGATTGTACCGCTGTTCTGAGAGCTTGACGCCGAGACAATCTCGATCTTTGGATCATCCGAGTTTTCGCCGTTGATCACGTCAAAGGCAAAAGTACCTGATTGCGGACGTGACAGGCTTCGCGCTTCGGAAGCGTTGTTGATGGACACATCATTGAGTGTCACCAAGCCCCCGCCGTTAACCGGGATAGACATGCGCTGCGTTTCGACAAACGCATCACTTTGTGAAATTACCTGAATGAGCGCGTCACCGGGCGCATTCAACTCACCTGTAGCCGCGCCTTGCAGCCAGTCGGCACGAATTGCGATGTTGCCTTCTACAGCGCGGATATCACCCACGCGGATGATATCGGTCGTGCCCGGAGAGGCCGCGGCTTGCGCTTCCAGACGGGTCCGTTCTGCACGCCAGGCGACTAGAGCTGCGGCATCTTGGTTGAGCTCAGGATTATCGATGAATGATGTGAGCAGATCGATGCGTTTTTGCAGTTCGTTTGCAACCAAGACGTTTTCGTCAACTCGCCATTCAATACCTTCCAGGTTTTCAGCCGTCGCATCAGGGCGGCCAGGATCATTGATGATCGGGTTGTTGTTCTGGTCCAGAACCAGCACTTGCTTGTTGCGCGAACCGGCACGCACCAGACCGTCTACACGGACGCCATCGTTTGACACATCGGTCGTTGTGCCACCCTCGATATCAAGGCTGATTTCATCAGCGCCTACCAAGCCGCCAAAGAAGTTTCCAACCGCTTCTGCGGCCTCGCGCCACAAATCCTTGCCGCGGCCAAAGCCCAGTACATCACGGCCACCGCCGATGGCGTTGATAAAGACGTCTTCGACCGCTTTGATCTCTGCCCCGTTGGCAATACTGACAAGGGATCCTGTACGCGCAATGGCATCAGCATCCGGTGACGTCGGAATGGGGATGGCAGTCTTGTTAAAGAGCCGCGTTTCAGCGTTGACAGCGACTTGCTGTGCACCGTCAGACGTCTGCCCCGCGCTGATTTCAATGTCGCCGAGGCTTTCAATGAATGCGCCAGCGTCGATAAAGATCTTGGTATCGCTGTTGAATTCCGCACGGCTATCGCCGACGGCGGCACCAGCAAGGCCATAAGTCGTGGCAGCAACCTCGGAATAGATATCCGCGTTTGCACCGTTGTAGAACGTCACCTTACCAACAGAGGTAATATCGGCGTCGCCAATCCGCAGTGTGGAATCGTTGCTATCAACGACAACGCTGCTGTTGCCTTTAGGGATCGCGATTGCGCCGCCGGAATCGAGTTTCTGCCTATCCGTCAGATCAAAGTCGCTGCGCAGACCCATCGTAAAGATGCCAGGATTGTCAGCGTTGCCCAACTGTTCGATAACGGCACCATCGGACACGATCAAGTCAGATCGCCCTGTCACAGTCACTCGCCCACGCATGGCGGCAACATCCAATGCGCCACCAGAACCAGAGGTGACCGTGATACCGCCGCCCAAGGTGTCGCGTGACACCGCGTTGATCGTCGCAAAGTCCAAATCGAAGGCCTTCAGCGTCGCATCACCACCGATTGTCATAATCGCTGTGCTGTTAAAGTCGTCGGACCCCAGAGCGCCCGAGACACCCACCAAAGATGCATTCAGGTTGTCGATCTTGGAATAAATTTCTGCGTCGGTATTCGCCCCGACAACCAAGCTATTTGCTTCGATCATCAGATCACCGGTACCGACTGTCGTCGTGGTAATCGCGCCACCGATATTCTTCGCTTCAGCTGAAGTGAATGACCCGATGCCACCGCTGCCTGCAACGACGTCAGCTGACAGACTGGAAAGACCCGATGCGCCAATCACAACGGTACCACCTGTCAAATTACCGCTGCCTATTGTTGTGCTGACAAGACCATTGCGTCCGTCTCGTTGTCCCGCTGTTGCGAAGACAGCACCACCGGACACGATACCACCCGAGACACCTGATGCGGATGCCTGCGCTGTTGCGCGATTGGCGGTGGAATTGATGTCAAGCAGAGTGGTGCCATGCAGTGTACCGCTGGCCTCAGTGGAGACGTTGTAATCTGCCGTTGCAGTGGCGCTTGAACCGGTACCTGCAATCGCACCGCCGCTGGCAGAATTCGCCACAGCATAGGCATTTCGGCCGCCGCTGTTGTTCAACTCTGAGCCGATAATCACAGTATTACCAATGACTTGGCTGTCGCCAATGACCTTTGTTTCTACGGTCGCGTCAATACGCGCAATCGCGACAGAGGCTCCCAACGCTGCAAAGCCGAACGATACACCTTCAGCTGTCGCCGAAGCACGCGCTGCTGATACGGAATTCACCGTAACGTTTGTGCCGAGCAAACGGGCATTATCAAGGTGCGTTCTGACAATGCCATTATTGAGCCCGCTGATCACAACGGAATTCAGGCCAATGACACCGCCGGTGGAGCCGACACCCTCTGAGCTTGTCAACGTGTTGTCGCTTGCGGTCACGTCAATCGTCGTACCGCGCAATACGGTCGCTGTCGTTGCTGACGGAGGTACAGCCGAACTAGACTGCCCGATTTTGACAGCGGTCGTCCCTTCATTCTCTGCGTCAACTACAACGGCACCCGCCGCCGCGAGCCCGAGGGAAAGGTTGAACGTCTCAGCGTTGAGCTGATCCCCACGCGATGCCGCAATCTCGATCCGGCTGACATCTGCCGTGCTTGCACCACCAATCGTAACGCCGTCGCGGATTGTGATTTCGGACCGGCTGCTTGTCGTGGCTTTCACGACACCAACACCCGCAGAAATACCGGCTGAAAGTGCAATTGTTGCAGCCTCGGCGTTCACGGTTCCGCCAGTACCGGCTGTCGTTGTCGCCCGCACGCTGACAAGATCGTCCGCTTCAATCTGGACATCGCGGCCCACAATGATCTGGCTTGCGACACCGATATTCGAAACTGTCGTACCCGACGCAATTCCTGCAAGGCCGCCAGCGGCCAACGCACCACCGAATTGGTCGACATCAACAAGCACATCAGAGCTGAGCGCAACAGAAGTGTCAGATGCAACGCTGGTGCGATCACCGATCCTGACGCCAACATCATCAATGCGCTCGGCCTTGACTGATACAGCCTGCCGCGCCGCAATCACTCGATCACGTGTACCATCAGCCCCGGTAAAGGCTGTCAGCCCCTCGACAGAGCCGCGGTCGCCGCTGCCATCATCGGTATTCTGATCGTTGTTCTTCAATTCATCATCGGTATCATCGATGGCGCTACGCGCTTCGGACCTATCTGCAATGGCCCCCATCTCAACCACACTGACAGCGACAGAAACAGCTGCTGTTCCAGCGGCTTGCCCTACGACAACTGTAGAATTTATTGTGCGCTGCGACGTCGCATCAAGTACCACAGCAGTCAAGCCGGACAGCGTCACGTCGTTACCAATCAAGACCTGAGTCGCACCGCCAAATCGGTTGTAGTCTACTGACGCACCAACCCCGATTGCACCTCCGCCTACAGCCCCGGACAGAGACGTCATGGAATTGATGTCTTGCGCTTGCAAGGTCAGTATCCCGTCAGAGCTGATGGATTGACCATCGGCCACATTCACGACCGTCGTCGCATTCATTTGATTGACATTCACAGTCAGCGCCAAAGCAAACCCGCCAACAGCACCACCCGCGGCATTGCCCTCAACGGTGTTCATAGTCTTAGCAAGCATATTGACGTCTCCGCCCGCACTCACGACCGACCGGTTACCTTCGAGACCAGAAATCACGTTGACCTTCGACGTAGTCTCGTAGTCGTTGACGTTGATCGCGCCACCAAGACCAACGACACCACCAGCAATTGCACCGACGAAGGATGTGCTGTTGGTGGTCACGAGCGCATCAATATCGATCGCGCCTTCTTGGAAGTTAGTAACGGAAGTAAATCCACCGCCCGAGATATTCGCACCGCGCAGTTCAACCAGCGCCTGAGACTTCAAGATATTGACGCCAACAGTTGCCGCACCACCTACAAATCCGCCGCCAAGACCGGCAAAGTAGGACCGCAAGTTGATCTCTGCTTCAGCGTCGATATCGATCAGGTTTGCCGCGCCAACAGAACTGCTATCGACCCGCGTGATGGCGGTTGATTCAATCAAAGAGGTCGAAGACACCGCGCCTACGCCAGCCGTGCCACCAATTCCGACGCTTCCGCCATAACCATCAACAGTGCTGGACGCGAATGATTTAATGCGCGTTTGCTGACCCGAACTGGCTGGGACGGTCACAGGATCGCCGTCTTGCACCAGCGATTCCGACAAGACCCCGTTGATCTGAGCAGCACCTGCCGTTGTGCCATCACCCAAAACGACCAAAGCATCGTCAGAGACGATGTTGAAGGCAAAGAGACCCGCAACACCTGCCACACCACCGGCGGCACCATTCACGGTGACCATCGCAATGTCGCTGATGGCATTCGCTTCGATCGCAACGCCGCGAACCGTGCCCAACAGCGCCGAATTAGCTGTGTTGAACCCCAAACCAGTCACACGCGAGCTGTCTGCCACACGTGCTGTCACCTGGTTGTTGGCCTCATTGACCGTGACTGCTGCACCAATACCAGCAGCGCCGCCGCCAGAGATATTCAGATTCAGGCCAGGCTCTTCATCGCCACCGCCCAAAAGCTGGAAGACGCTGCGCCCTTCGGCGCGCATCAGGACAGTGCCGCGCGCCAAGACATCAGATCCGCCAAACCCATCTGCGATGTCAGCACCCGTATTCACGATCTGCGCGGTCACGTCGTTGCTCGAGATGTTTGCTACGCCGGATCCGGTAATGCCGATCCCGCCTGAAACTGCGGCACCAACTGCGATGCCTCCAATGCTGGCGTCTGCCACTGCATCGATCACGATGTTCCGCGACGCTGTCAGGGTCGCACGGTCGATTTCAGACATGATTGTCATGTCAGAGACATTTGTCACAACAGCCAAGGCAACCGAGGCGACACCGTCAAATGCAGCGGCACCCGCGATGCCGCTCATGTCCACATCAGAACGCGCGTTGTTTGTGATATCTCGGGCTTCAACTGTCGCGTTGCGCATGCGTGCTGTCAGGGAGGAAGTATTTGAATTTACAACAAAACTTCCGCCAAACGCGCCGGTAGAACCACCAGCGCCAGCAACGGCAATACCCAGCAGAGGCACATCATCTTCGCCAGGCTGATCCTGCGGCGTGCTTTGCGTCGCTTCGACGACAACTAGGCCTGTGCCCGCATCCAGATCAACACCGTCAATTGCTGCAAACCCGTCATCGGACATGACGTTCACGGCGACTGCGCCGCCAAACCCTGCTGTGCCGCCAATGGCGACTGCTCCGGCGAGGCTTTCAATCGTGCCAACCTGATCGCTCCGCACGGTGACATTGCCACCCGAGGTCGCTATTTCTGAACGGGTCGCATCAGTCGTCCCCTGCCCGCGCATGCGTGCAATACTATCGCGGTTCAAAACGTTGACCGTAACAGAGCCAGCCCCACCGATGCTGCCACCGACACCAAGCGCGATTGCGCCAGTTTCAATCCGGCTATCAGACAGGGATTGGACGCTGATTACGCCATCCAGAACGGTTGGGTCGCTTGCTGGCAGCATCGCTGGCAAGATCAGCTCTGACTGCGTGTTGCCAAAGAGTAGGTTGATCGAGAACGCAGCCCCAAACCCATTTGAGCCACCAATCGCGGCAGCACCTGCCAAGGATCTAATGTTTGCCGTATCCGTCGTTTCAACATTGATCGCGTTGACGTCTAGAGGCTGTGCCGCAGCACCTGCACCGATGCTGACTGTCGCGCGGGTAATGTCCTCGGCATCCAGATCAAAAGCGATGACACTTGGCTGGCCACCGCCTTGGGTAATAGCGCCACTAGTGCTGTCGCGCACCATGCCGAACGCGCCGTCGCGCCCGTCTTCGGTGGCGCTGATCGCGCCCAAGATAGGATCGTCGGATGCACTTGATCCTTCGGCGGCAGCCGCGCTCGCGTCGGTGCCACCGGGTTTGCCAATCTGTGTGTAGACAAGTGAGCCAGCAACCGCATTGCTGCTTCCGACAGACCCAGCTGCAGCCAGGCTTTCAATCAAGGACGCTTGCCCGCTTGTGGTGCTGTTGCCTGCTTTGACATTCAGCGTTCCGGCAGTCACCGGACCGGTACCACCAAGGTCCGCTGTCACGGTGTCGTGGATCACATTGACTGCAACAGCCACGCCAAAGGCATTTCCGCCAGAGCCGGCAATCGTGCCCGCCAGCGATGAAATCTCTGTCCCTTTTTCCGCCAAAATATCAATCGTACCTGATCCGGCATAAAGCTCAGTCCCATCAGCCCGCGCACGGATCGTGTTTCCGATATCGTTCACTGTGACAGAACCATTGATCGCCGTATTGGTGGATGCACTGGCTGCAGCGGCGAGCGTATTGATATCTGCTTCACTGCGCGAGGCGATCTCAATCCCGCCCCCACCAGAAGTCAGATCACTGGAGTCACTGATTGCCTCAACAGTATGGCCGATGACATTGGCTGACACTGCCGCGCCGAATGCAGAGCTCTTTGAGACGCTAATCTGACCGGCAAGTGAATTGATCTCCACTGTGTCCATCGCATCAACATCGATCGCGCCGGATGCGTCGAGAGTCGCATTGCTGGCAGAGGCTCGCGTGACCGCATCTGAGACGTTCACAGTTGCTGCGCCACCGATTGCAGTGTTCTTGGAAAGGCTGATGGCTGCGGCGATTGAATCAATCTGCCCCGTCGAATCCGCATCGGCCGTGATAGAAGCCGCGCCTGTGATGTTGCTGCCGTCGAGGCTCGCGATAGTGGACGTACCGGTCATGATATTCACGGTCGCACCAAAACCTGCCGCAGACTTGCCTGCGGCAGCAATACCGCCTGCCAAGCTTTGAATTGTACGGTTCGAAATCGCCGTTGCCGAAACTGCGCTTGCATCCGTGATCGTGCTGCCCGCAATGCTAGAGATAGCATCTGCATCAATCACGTTGACGGCGACACCCACACCAATTCCTGTAGATTGCGTCGCTGCAGCTCCTGCGACAGCAATCGTGCCGATCGTGCTCGTTGACGACCCGGTCACAGTGACCGCGCCAAGATCAAAGCGTCCTGTCACTGTTGCACCGTTCAAACGCGCCGCTGTCTCGGTTGTCAGCGTATTAACCGTGACAGCACCGCCGACGGCAGTTTTGCGACCCAAGGAAAGCGCACCACCCAGAGACCAAATCTCATTCGTTTCGATGGCCGAAATTGTCACAGTGTCGGCAGTGATTTCTCCGCCAAGCACCTCAGCAACAGCGCCGCCGCTGACCGTATTAACCGCGACAGCCCCGCCAAATCCGGTTTTCCCTGCGCCACCAGCGATACCAAACCCGTAAAGGCCGACATTCGATGTCGACAACAGCGTTAATCCAGTCGCGGTCAAAAGCGATCCACTCGTGACCGAAATCTCGGTTCCGCGGCTAAAGGTATTCACCGAAACGCCAAGGCCGACGCCCGCGCCTTCGTTCTTGGTCATGTTGATCGAGACCGCGCCTGCAACGCCCACATTCGTGGAATTATCGTTTGCATTCAGCGTGATAGTGTCCGCTGTTATCTCTGCATCATCAATGTCAGTTTGCGTTGAACCGGACATCGTATTGATCGCAACCGAGCCTGCGATTGTAATGCTGCCTTTTGCAGCACCAGCGCCACCAACGGCAACGCCGACAGTGGTCGAGCGATCTTTGGCTTCGACACCTACAATCGTTGCATCATCAATCCGCGCTCCCAAAATCAGAGCACGTGTCTGACGATCGTCAGTAGTTAGCGCCAAAGATGCCGCAATCGCATTCGTATTTTGCTGTTTGTCAGTCGATGCGGAAACCGCCCCCGCAATTGTAATCGAAGTTGTTGCGTTGTCAGCGAGAATGTTTAGTGGACCCGCGACATCGAACTGTGCGTTCGATGCAATGCCTGCGGTCGTTGTGGTTTCAATCAGGTTCAGCGTCGCCGCACCGGAAACGGCCCAGCCTGTCTTCTTATCTTTGTTGCCCTGATCGTCTTCGACATCTTGGTTCGTGTTGTTGACAGAATTCGTTTCTTCCTCGGAGAACATCCAAGATGGCACGATCATGTCATCATCGTTGGTATCGGTAGAGGCCGGTGCCTCAGGCTCTTTCTTGCCCTGAATAATCGCGCCGGCAATGGCGGCTGCTACTTGCAAGCCATCATTTGTGGCCGTCACGCGTAGCGAACCAGCCTCAAAACGCAACTCATCTGCAGTGCCAGTCAAATCCGCCGTGAGATCTGCCGCTGAAACCGTGGCACTTGTCGCACGGTCGACAATGTTGATCACGCCAGATGCGCCAACACCCACGTTTTCACTGCGCGACGTCACACCAGAGACGCCCCATGCGTCTGCGGTATCCTTGGCATCGACAACCACATCACCAGCATCAACGGTTGCCTGATCACTGATCCGCGCCGTTGTGGTATTGTCGATCAGATTGGCGCCGACGCCCGCATTGATCGAAACTTTGGCCGCAGATCCACCGGCAAAGACGCCCGTGATGAACAGCTTGTCATTCAGTGCGGTGACATCCAGCGTATCTGTTGTGATGTCGGCATCACCTTCGATCAGCGCCTCGACAACATCGACGTTGCGCGAAACCGAAACGGCCCCACCGATCCCGTTGTTTGGACCTGTGCTTCCCGGGGCCAAACGTGTCGGTTTGTTCGCCATGTGAATGAAAAGACCAGAAGTCTGCGCATTCACGATAACGCCACCGTCAACGCCCGTGCCGCGTGCTGTCACACTCGCCCCATCGCGAATAACCGCGCGGGTTTCGTTGGATGTGTTGAAGTAGTTAACCGTTATGCCTACTGCGAGCTCTTGGTCCTTGCGGTCATCGCCGCTGCCATCACCCGGCGTTGGCAAGTTGCCTTTGGAGGCTGTTGTCGTCGTCAGATAGTTCAGCGGGTTGATCACATCCAACAACACAGGCGCATTCGGCGCTTGTGACAGCGGATTGCTCGTTAGGTCGGTATTTTCGTCGAGCAGCTCGAATTCAGCGACCTTTGCATTGAACGCAGCCCACTGGTCCTGCAGGCCGTCCCAAGCTGTTGTGAATTGTTCAAACGGGTTCAGGTCATAAGCCGTCGATGCATTCACGGTGATCTTGTCTGCATTGACGGTCGCCGCAGACCCGATTTCAGCAACTGTGACGCCTGTCATGGATGAGACGGAAACGTTTAGGAACAAGGCATTGCCTTGCGTGCCAATCAAATCGTTTTCATCGACACCCAATGCAGCTGCCTGTGCTTTGGCGATCAGTGTCAGTTTACCCGTGCCAGAGCTGACATCGCGGGATAATCCTGTGCCCCCTTCAATTGCAGAGGCAAACCGTTGCGTCGCATTAATGGCGAAATCATCGCCAGCATCCACGGTAGTGGTACCCAGCGTGACCAATGCCCGATCATTACCAAGATCGCGATATGACCCACCAATCGAGGCATACGTCTCGTCATTTTCAAGCGCGACATCGATTGAAGATCCGCCGCCGAAGCCTGCCTTCGGGGTCTCATTGCCTTCTGAGGCGCCGCCAGCCTGCTCTTTAGAACCCTGAACGGCTGTCTGCACCGACGCCAAAAGACCGGTAGCCGTACTCTTGATCAACTGCTTGAGTGGATCGGTCACGCCAAGTGTCGTTGTCGTCGCTGAGGTGCGGCCAAAGTAAACGGTTTCGGCATCGACAGAGACATCGCCACCTGCATCCAGATTACCGCTTACCGCGGCTTCGGTCAGCGCATCACCAACAGAAACAGTCACAGCCAAAGCGAATTTGCCGCTTTTGCCTGCATTCGAAAGGTTCACAAGGCTCTGGTTTTTGCCAGTCAGAGCAGTGACGCTCAGGTTACCTGTCACCGCATTGACCGAACCACCATCAATGATCAACTGGTTGGTCAGCGACCTGCTGGATACGATCACACCAACCGAAACGCCTGCAATGGCCTTTGCAGCCAAGTTGAAGTTCACGTTCTCGGCGGCAGTCGAATTAAGGACAATGTTGCCAGTGTCCGCTTGGATCGTCGAATTCGTGATTGTCAGCGCAGAAGCGGTATCCGTGACACCGACGCCCACACCCAGCGCGAAGGCAAGCGGTGAAATCGAAATCTCAGTCTCAGCATGTGACTGGATGTAGATTGAGTCTGTCGTCGTGTCCCATGCCTCTGGCAGGAAAACTTCCTGAGAGCCGGTGCCGGTTGGGACTGTTGGGTTTGCTTCATCGGGATCAACCGCAATCAGGTAACGCGCCAGCATTTCGCCTTGGGCGTTAACAAGCCCGTTGTTTGGCGGCGGCGTCGGATCATCAGTCCGGCCTAAACCTGCGTTCTTCCAGTTGCCGTTCGCAACAATGGATGAATTCAAGATAGTGATATCAGCATCAGCTTCCATCAACTGCACCTGTAGCGGCACAAGCGCGTTCAGGCTGTTCGCCGTACGATTAAAAGTGTCCTCGATCATTTGCGGGACGCCTAGGATCGTTTCTTCAATCAACGCAATGCCATTTTCGACGTTGATGTCAGCCGCGGTGACTTGGAACTCTTCCAGACCCGGATCAGGAGAGATGATATTCGACGATTTCGCGGCGGCTGAAATCACCACTGCGCCCGCGCGGATCGTCGCGTTATTCAGTGAGATTTGCGCCCGTGTGTCCGTTGTATCAACGAACATGTTGAAGTCTTCTTCGCGGTCCTCGGCCAGAAGAACAACGATACCACCGTCAAAGTTGTTGTTACCCTGCGCATAGATTTGCGCACCGTTTTCAAGGGTAATCTCAGGCGCGAAAACCACCAGATCGCCGGACGCACCAAGTGATAAAGCAGTTTCGTGATTATTAGCTGCTTCACCTGCCGCATCAGCGGCGGTTTCTCGCGTCGAGATTATCACATCGGCAGCAACCGTAATTGCATCATCTGCGAGCAAAGTCAGGTCTGCACCGTTGGTGTAGATATGGGACGTCACATTGATCGTCAGAGGATCAATCAGGATAGCACCCTGTGCGCCACCTTGCGATGACACGTCAATCGTTCCGCTCCAGGTGATGCTGGATTTGCCGCTTAGCTCGACAAAACCACCATCACCTTGCATGGCGGACGCACTGAGGGTCGCTGCTTCTACCAAGGTGCCCGCACCATCAGCAAAAACGACAACGCTTCCGCCGTCACCGTCGCCGGTGCCATTAGCAGAGATATCGCCGGTGACCGTGATATCGCCGTCCGAGCGCACGGAAATATCGCCACCATCATTGCCACGGCTGGCCTCGACCTTGCCGGAAACCACAACATCACCGCCGCCAAACAGACGGATGACCCCACCCTGCACAGAAACGCCGGACGCTTCGGCCACACCATCAGTGTTCACGGCAGCCTCGCCCGTTGCGTTGCCCTGCGCGTCGACGACGGACAAACGCCCTTCGATGATCATCCGCGCACCACTGCGTAGCTCCAACCGGCGGGCGTTAATCTCGCCATAGATGTCGATTGAACCGGTCGCGGAAAGCGGCTCCAGCCCCGCAAAAAGCGTGCTGACTGCGGATTGGTCTGCCCCACTGGCGGCATCAAGCAAACGATTGGCAAAGCTGGATGTCGCCGTTGAAACGGTAAGCGCACCGGCATTGATCACACCACCTGAAGACACCATCATGCCATCTGGGTTGACGATAAAGACATTGCCGCCCACGGCCCCATTTTTAAGGGTGTTGAGCGTACCTTCGATATTTGTTTGGCTTCCGATGACAACGTTGATCAGCGCATTACTGTTGGTAGGCTGGTGCAAGTTAACGGTTTCGAGCTGCCTGACCGAAAGCTGCGAGAATGAGTTAAAGGCGTTGCCCGCGCGGATCGTTTCCGTCGTCACATCGGTGATCAAACCGCTGGTTACAACAGAGGTCTCAGTCCGCCCATCTGCGACCACTTGCGCAAATGAGGGGGCCGCGGCCACATTGGCCATCGACGCGATCATGAGCACATTGGCTAGCCTGCCCATATACCTTGATTTCAAGGCCGTTGGGCTGGTTGAGCGGTTCAAGCGGTTCAAAAGAGAAGCCATGCGTCAATTCCGGTCTTTAAAGTATTGCGCGCGGCCCGAAATGGGCCGCGCGAAGTTTCTAGTTCTGTTGTGACAAGTTCAGCGCCGCGATCGCTTCGCCAAACTGTGAGATATCCATCGGTACGATGATCGGTTCGCTGGTCACATCGGGACGATAGCCAAACAGAAGGGTCGCGTTCGCATCAAACAGCGCCAGCTCTTCGGCATCCAAACGCGCTGCTGCCTCGCAGGTATCACCGATACATCGCTGCCAGATCATCTCACGCTGTTCGACCTCTTCGTTTTCGGCAAAGCGGTAGACAGCGCCACCCGGCAGATAAACACCAGACGGCGTTTGCGCGATCATCAGATGCGTACCATCACCTGCCGGCACAACAACCATCCGCACGATCAGCGAATTGTCCTCGGTCCGCGACAGTTGCTGGATCAAGCGACATGAAGTGGAATTCACAGTGATCGCCTCGCAATTCACAATCCAACCACCGAAGGCCGAGTTGTTCGCGATCGCAGCACTTTGTTCCAGCGCGGCTGAGATATCAGCGGGGACTTCTTCTGTCGTTTCCTGTGCAAAAGCAACCTGCACCGCTATCAATCCAAATGCGGCAGCTGCAAGTGTTCGCTTCAGGCTTGTCGGTGTCTTCACGATGTCTTTTCCTTTGGTCAGTTTGGCGCGTTTGCACACAAGTTAGAAATTGTAATCAAGGCCGATATAGCCAACGGCGCTGCCGGAGTCGTCAAAACCCAACGTATCGATCATCGGAACCGCGATCATGATGACCCCACTTGCACTTTCCGAAAATTCG
>ENA-OQVM01002955-OQVM01002955.1-marine-metagenome-genome-assembly--contig:-NODE-2955-length-18974-cov-3.560565_pt1 | contig 18974 bp, 15 predicted proteins | sample MGYA00237776_ERZ505498 | MGnify/ENA primary metagenome ERZ505498 (study PRJEB26159, sample SAMN06265151) | marine metagenome | isolation source: Helgoland LTER site | place: Germany:Helgoland, sampling... | reverse complement strand
TCGCATGATGGGCCGCGACACGCTGTGGCAAACCGGTACCGATCACGCCGGCATCGCGACCCAGATGGTGGTCGAGCGCTTGCTCGCCGCTGAAGGTAAGACGCGACACGACCTGGGCCGAGAAAAGTTTATCGATCGGGTCTGGCAGTGGAAAGAGCAGTCCGGTGGCACCATTACCTCGCAGATGCGCCGATTGGGCGATTCGGTTGATTGGACGCGTGAACGCTTCACTATGGATGAGGGTCTGAGTGAGTCGGTCCGGGAAGTCTTTGTGCGCTTGTACGATGATGGTTTGCTTTATCGCGGCAAACGCCTGGTCAATTGGGATCCAGCCTTCCACACCGCGATCTCCGATCTGGAGGTTGAAAACAAGGAAGAACAGGGTCATCTCTGGCATTTCCGTTACCCGCTCGCCGATGGCGTCACCACCGATGCCGGGGAAAATTACTTGGTCATCGCGACCACTCGGCCGGAAACATTGCTCGGCGACTCGGCGCTGGCCGTGCATCCAGAAGACGACCGCTATCGTTCCCTAGTGGGTAAATTTATCGAGCTGCCATTGGTTGGCCGCCGAATTCCCATTATTGCCGACGACTATGTCGACATTGCCTTCGGCACCGGCTGTGTAAAAATCACCCCGGCACACGACTTTAACGACTATGCCATTGGCAAGCGTCATCAGGCACAATTGATCAATGTGTTCGACAAGAGCGCTGCCATTCTGCCGCAGGCGCAAGCCTTCGACTATGCCGGTAACCTGCTCGATGATTTCGATGGCCTGTTACCCGACGGTTTCGCTGGGCTGGATCGCTATGAGGCGCGTAACAAGATCGTTGCCGATCTCGACCAACTGGGTCTGCTCGACGGCATTAAGGACCACACCCTGATGGTGCCGCGCGGCGATCGTTCCGGCGCGGCCATTGAGCCCTGGTTAACCGACCAATGGTACGTTGCGGCCACCAAGATGGCGCAACCGGCCATCGACGCGGTGAAAAGCGGCCAGATCGAATTTGTTCCGAAGATGTTCGAAAATGAATACTGGTCGTGGATGAATAACCTGCAAGACTGGTGTATTTCTCGGCAACTCTGGTGGGGCCATCAGATCCCGGCCTGGTATGACGCCAGCGGCAAGGTCTATGTTGGCCGTGATGAGGCTGAGGTGCGCAGCAAACACCAGCTGGCTGACAGCGTCACCCTAACCCGCGATGAAGATGTGCTCGACACCTGGTTCAGTTCCGCCCTATGGACCTTTTCCACATTGGGCTGGCCCGGTGATATGACCATGGTCAATCGCTACCACCCGACCGATGTCTTGGTGACCGGTTTTGATATCATCTTTTTCTGGGTTGCCCGGATGATTATGATGACCACCCACTTCCTTAAGGATGAACAGGGTGCGCCACAAATTCCGTTTAAGAAGGTTTATATGACCGGCCTGATCCGGGATGAGCACGGCGCTAAGATGTCAAAATCTAAAGGCAATGTGCTCGATCCAATCGACCTGATCGACGGCATCGACTTGGAAACGCTGGTCACCAAGCGCGTCGGCGGCATGATGCAGCCCAAGTTGGCGGCCCAGATCGAGAAGAACACTCGCACCTCCTTCCCCGATGGCTTTACCGAATCCGGCACCGACGCCTTGCGTTTTACCCTAACCTCGCTGGCGTCCTTATCGCGCGATATCAATTTCGATGTCAAACGGCTCGAAGGCTATCGCAACTTTTGCAACAAGCTGTGGAATGCCGCCCGCCTAGTGCAAATGAATACCTTTGCCAAGATCGAGGACAGCGACGAGCTCGGCGCGCCACTCGATTGCGGCCAAAACGGCGGCGATCTTGAGCTCTCATTGGCCGATCGGTGGATTCAGTCACGCGTGCAGCAGCTCACCATAGATGTGCATAAATATTACCAACAGTACCGCTTCGACCTGATGAGTCAGGCCCTCTATGACTTTATTTGGAATGAATACTGCAGCTGGTATCTGGAACTGTCCAAACCGGTATTCTGGAACGAAGCCAGTACCGAGGCGCAATTGCGCGGCACGCGCAAAACGGTGGTCGGTGTCCTAGAAACCCTTTTGCGTCTGATTCACCCGATCATACCCTTTATTTCGGAAGAAATTTGGCTCAGCTTGAAGCCGGTGTCGGGCGTCAGCGGCGATTCTATTATGCTCGCACCCTTCCCCGAAGCACAGGCTGATAAGGTCGACCCCGCGGCCGAAGCCGATCTGGAATGGGTCAAGGAGGTAATTATGGGCATCCGTAATATCCGCGGTGAAATGAATATCGCCCCGAGTAAGGCGCTGCCGGTACTGTTACAGAATGGCGCTGCGCAAGACCTGCGTCGCTTTAAAGACAACGAAACCTTTCTTAAGCAGCTGGCCAAGCTCGAGGACATTCGTTGGGTCGAGTCCGACGAGGCGGTGCCGCCTTGTGCGACCGCCATGGTCGGTCAACTCAAGGTATTGGTGCCGATGGCGGGCCTGATCGATGTGGCCGCCGAGCAAGCGCGCATCGCCAAGGAGCGCGATAAGACAGAGAAGGAATTGAGCCGGATCGAGGCCAAGCTGGGCAACGAGAAGTTCCGCAGCAAGGCACCGGACGATGTGGTGGCCAAGGAGCAGGCCAAGGCCGACCTAATGCAGACCAAGCTCAATGATTTGCAAAGCCAGGCCGATCAACTGCTGGCCCTAGCCTAGTCTATTGATGGGCCCGACCCGGACTCAGTCTGGGTCGGGCCCACTCTAGCACGCAACACCTCCTCTCAGCCTCGCACACCCCAGACCAAGGCGGCATCATGACAATCGACCTCGATTTTGACAGAGATCACCTCTGGCATCCCTATACCTCCACCAGCGCGCCTTTGCCGTGCTATCCGGTCGAGTCGGCGCATGGCGTGCGACTGAAGTTCGAAAATGGCGACACGGTGATCGACGCCATGGCCTCCTGGTGGTCGGCCGTGCACGGTTACAATGTGCCGGAGCTCAATGACGCGCTGATCAACCAAACCGGGAAAATGGCGCATGTAATGTTTGGCGGCCTCACCCACGAGCCGGCCATTGAGTTGGGCAAGCTGTTAGTCGCCATGACACCGGAGCCGCTGCAAAAGGTCTTCTTGGCCGACTCTGGCTCCATCGCGGTTGAGGTGGCCCTCAAGATGGCGATCCAGTATTGGTCCGGTCGCGAAAGGCCCGCCAAGACCCGCATGGTCACGGTCAATCGGGGCTATCATGGCGATACCTTTGGTGCCATGAGTGTCTGCGATCCCACCAATGGCATGCACAGCCTGTTTGAATCGGTCTTGCCCGAATCGCTCTTTCTCGGCGATCTGCCCCAGGGTTATAGCCAACCCTTAGATCCGGAGTTAATGCAGCATTTTGAACAACAGATAAAAGAGCACGCCGACACGCTCGCAGCCTTTATCATCGAGCCTGTGGTTCAGGGTGCCGGCGGTATGCGTATCTATAATCCGCAATGGCTGGTGCAGATTCGGGCCTGGTGTGAGCGCTACAACATCCTGCTTATCTTCGATGAGATCGCCACCGGCTTCGGCCGCACCGGTAAGCTTTTCGCACTCGAGCATGCTCAGGTGGTGCCCGACATCCTTTGCTTGGGCAAGGCACTGAGCGGCGGCTATATGACCTTGGCGGCCACCCTGGCGACCGATGAGGTGGCCGCGGGCGTTAGCGCATCGCCGGCCGGTGTTTTTATGCATGGCCCAACCTTTATGGCCAATCCGCTGGCATGCGCAGTCGCCGGGGCGGCCCTGCGACTGCTCGAGCAAAAAGATTGGGCCGTCCAAGTCGGCGCCATTGAAACCCAACTGCAACAGGCCCTGCTGCCGCTCGCGGCCTTGGCTTCGGTGGCCGAGGTTCGTGTTCTGGGGGCTATAGGGGTCATGGAGATGGTCGAGCAGGTGGATGTCGCTCGGGCTCAGGCCTTGTTTATCGACCGTGGCGTCTGGTTACGCCCCTTTGGTAAGCTAATCTATATTATGCCGGCCTATGTAATGACCCCGGCAGATTTGCAGACGGTAGTTGACGCCATGGCGGCCTTTGCCCGGTCATTAATCTTAACCGAACCCGTCTAACGGCGGCGGAACAGGCTCAACTCCCGAGCCCGGCATAGCGCACCGTTAACCAGAGTAAGACGCCATAGCGGGCGACCTTGCCGAGCAGCAGCCAGGCATAACAGGCCCTGCGCGGCAACCCCAGCATACCCGCGGCGACCGGTAAGAGATCGCCAACCATTGGCAACCAGGCCAAGCCGAGCAACACCGCGCCATGGCGCTTGAGTGCGACAAGGACGCGGTGTAGTCGAGCTGTCGAGCGCTGCAGCCGCTTCGCCAACCAGGGGGCGGCATGGATGGCCAACTCAAACATCAACACGGCTCCTAACCAATTGCCCAAGGCGACGGCGAAATACAATAACCATATCCGCTCTGGCTGCTGCTGCACCATAACCAAGAACACCGCTTCTGATGCTAAGGGCCACAGTGTGGCCGAAACAAAACCGACAAAAAACAGGGTTAACAACATCAAGCAGGTACCTTATTGAAACGGGCGTGAATTGCAGCATTTTGATTGCACCAGTGCAATTGCTCAAACTGTTTATCTGCTCGAAAAAGTTAATAGATAAGCCATGCTGAGCTCATGGGTTTGCTACAGGTTTCACCTGAATTCATCCCCAGAGTGTGGCAGAATACGTCCAACGGTCGCGGAGGATTGGAATGAGCCAACGCCAAGCGATTTCAACCGGCCTCAAGACCCACGGTGAACGGCCCGAGGGCGCCGGTAGCGAACGCTGCCACGACAATATCCAAGCGCGCCAACCGATGGAATCCTAATGTGACTACTTTTCGTTTTTTTGCCTACCTCGATCGACTCCGCTGGATTAAACGCTGGGGCCTAAAGCGCAACGTGATCGAAGAAAACGTGATGGAGCATAGCTGGCAGGTTGCGACTATCGCCCATGCATTGGCAATCATCCGCTTTGAAATACTGCACCAGCCGTCGAGCGAGTTTAGCCCCGATGAGGTCGCCACGACAGCGCTGTATCACGATTGCAGTGAGATCATTACCGGTGATCTACCGTCCCCGATCAAGTACCATTCAAGCACTATCACGGATGCCTACAAGCGCATTGAAGATGAGGCGGAGCATGAAATACTGTCCTTGTTACCGGCGCCCATGCAGTCAAGCTACCGCAAATTTCTACTCCACAAGGCCATTCACCCTGAGGTCGCTAGCCTGGTCAAGGCCGCCGATCTAATCAGTGCCTATCTAAAATGTCAGGCTGAATTGCACGCGGGCAATAAGGAATTTTCCAGTGCGGCCTGCGATATTGAAAATACAATCCGCAACTTACAGATGATGGAAGTGGATTATTTCATGACCAACTTTGTCCAATCCTATCAACTGACCCTCGATGAGTTGCTCAGCCAGCATGAACCACATAATGGGCCAAGCTAGGCGTTATCGATTTTCAGTTGGGATGGTTAGGCCTAAGCCTCCGAGCACAATCATAGCGACTGTTGCGGTTGCATCTTGAAAGTCCTGTTGATCGTATTCTTTTTTACCCAGAGCCCAGCAAACCTGCGTTGAGAAGTCAGCGTAATGCTGGGTGCTGCCCCAGATCAAGAAGATCAGGTGATGAGGGTTCACCGCTTTCATCTTGCCGGCGTCAATCCAGCTTTGAATCACACTGGCCCGATCGTCCAGCCATACTTTCAAGTCTTGGGCTAAGAAAGCCTCTAGGTGGGGCGCACCCTGGATGATTTCCATCGCGAAGATGCGCGAGGCCAAAGGGTGGGTATAGGAATAGGCAACCTTCGCCTCTATGTAGCGATAGAGCGTTTCGGCCGGATCGGAGTCGATACTGGCGACGCTAAAGGCCTGATTCCACATCTCTAAAATATCGGCCAAGACTGCGCCGTACAGCCCGAATTTACTCTTAAAATAATAGAGAATATTTGATTTTGGCAGTTGGGCACGGTCGGCCACGGCATTCAGGGATGTTCCCTTGTAACCGTTTTGAGCGAATTCAATTTCAGCGGCCTTAATGATCTTGGCTTCATTTTGTTGGCGAATACGGCCAGCTTTGGTGCGAGTGCGAAAGGCATCATTAAGTCTTTTTTGTGCTGTGTCCAAGAGATATTCCTGCAAAAGAAGTCAAAAGTATAAAAGAGTTTGGGCTCTAGATAGCTAGGGTAGCCATAAATTAAAGACTGCACCGCCCGTTAGTGCGTCATTGGTTAAATCGATAGACCCATACCGTTCTTTATCACGGTGTAACCTTGCTATTTTTTGGCAAAAAAACAAGCCTAAACCGGTCTCGCCAGACTGGAACGATATCTGGTCCGGCTGGTCCAACAATTCCAACATACTCTGCGGATAACCTGCGCCATCATCGCTTATGCGGATATTAAGCCATCCATCCACCACCCCGACATCGAAGGCAAGGTGGCTTTTCGCATATCGAATGCTATTGGTTAGGATATTACTCAGCAGACCTTCAATTAGGTTGGCGTCCAAGTACCAGAGCCGATCCTCATCACCATCGGCAAACCCGATCGTCAAGGACACGCCGAGGGACGCCAACATGCTGGTATAACGTGAGGTCGCGTCGATAATAACATCACAGATCAAGGCTTCAGCAAAAACCGGCCTAAAGGTGCCCTGATCTAGCTTATAGAACGCCAGCATATGCACCATGCCATTATTGATCCGGCTGCATTCGAGCTGTATGCGACGAATCTCTTGGGCGCTCGCAAAATCAGCCCGATCGAGACGTTTGATCACATCGTTTAGCTGGCTATCAATCAGGCCGAGTGAGTTTTTCACGTCATGCACCGTCACGGCCATCATGGCTTGTACGTCCATGCTATCCCCTAGAGTTTTTCCACATTGTCCAACAGTTTCTTGTAGCGCGGATATTGATAATGTTCTTCGGATAAATAAAATAAACGGCTAATTGTTTCCAGACACATGGCCGTCGTTTGATCATTTTTTCCTCTAGCCTCCATCATATGCAGATGCGCTTGGACGAAATTCAACACGATACCAGGGTGACGAGGAGACACCTTGAGCGCCTTTTCAAAGAAGCGCACCGATTCGGGGTATTTTTCCTGATCGTAAAGCTCCATACCCTGGCCGTTGAGCACCTTGGCTTCACTGCGCAAAATCAGCGATATGGGTTCGGCCTGCAAGTCGTCTAAGGTTTTAATAAACTCTGGCTGGTCACTGAAACCGCTTTTAAAGGCTCGAACCATCTCATCAGCATCGTTAAAACGTTCTTGACCATAATAAAGCTCGGCCATAAATAGAGCGGTTTCTGGAATCAGGCGGTCGACCGCGTTGATTATGTCGTTATAGAGTTCATCTAGGTCTTGAGTTGTCTTAATCGCGGGAACGTCTTTAGCGTCTTGGATTTCTACGCCACGAGTAAATAGCTCTGCATTAAAGTCAGCCGCAAAGCTCTGCTGCATTCGTTTGGCGGTAAAGACGATTTCTTTTTCGATGTCTCGCTTGCGTGTATTGTCACTCGACAGCGCCTCGTCCTTGAGATTTTTTATATAGTTTTGAAATAGACCAACCGACTCATGCATGGTGTCGGTGGCGAGATTCAAAATATCTTTTTGGGCCTGATTGGCCCGTCGGAAGTTCAGATTTGTTTGTGCCACCTTGACCAATTTCAACTGCCGATCGATGCTTCTAGGCGCCCGAGAAATCACCTCCTCCAGCCAAGTTTGCGCTTCTTCGTCTTTCTCCTGTTGCACCAAAGAGTCAACCAGATAATCATAGGCAATCAGTTCATTGGGATCCAATTCCAAGACGGCTTTAAGACCTATTTCCGCCGTTTCGAGTTTTTTCTGCAGTAACTCGATGCGATGCAACGCAGTTTGGGCCCAGCATTGATAACGTTTTTCCAATACGTCAAAGAGAAAAGTTTCTGCCTCGGCCATTTTTTTCTGACGAATAAGGGCTTCGACATAGTGCTTTTGGGCGGTACTACGGTAGCGCGGATAGCTTTCATCAATGCTTTTTGCTGTGTTGGCCACGGCCTTCCAGTCTTTTTTATCGATCGACACCAGCATTGGCAGTAACACTTTTCGCCGCTCAAACCAACGACCCAGGCGCACTGACAGAACATCTAAAGTGAAGGGTTTGGCCAAGTAATCGTCGGGTTGAAATTCAATGGCACTGATCACCACGGAACGGGAGGTTTCACCGGTAATAAGCACGAAGATGGTATCTTCTGGCATAAGCTTTAAGCGACGCCATTCTTCCAATAGACGCATGCCATCACGTCCCAAACCCAGGTTAAAATCACACAGCACCAGATCGTACTTACTCTCTCTAACCAACTTGGTCGCGGAATCACCATCACTCGCTTCGTGGACGGTAACAAAGCCCAAGTCCTCTAACATCGCGGTGATAGACTGACGCACATTGGCGAAATCATCCACGACTAGGGCTTTTTTATGTTTGAGATCGAGAGATTCCATAAAGGCCTTTAATGCCTCCTCAATAAACCAGCCTAGAACGTACTGTAGGCAAAAATTAAAAATATCGCTTTAACGTCTACACGATAACAGAATTTAACAATCTAGCCGCGAAATCGTCCGTGAGCTGCTATTCTGCAACAATATTTGGTTATTAGTATATCGTCAACGGCAAAAGGTTACCCTAAATGCGGCTTATCTCACCATCGCTTGTATGTTTTTTGTCCAGCTGGGCATCTGCTGCAGACGTTAATATAGTACCATTGTTTGACCAAGGTAGCGCTCCAGTAACCGATTTAGAACGCATTTCTCTTCAGCCCATCGAGACCTTAGTAAACTTGGTAAATACCCAACAATGGGCTAACGCTCGCTTGACGGCCGACCTCATGGCCGAACAATTTGAGGGCCTACCCCGTTTTGACCTGTACTTAGGCTTGCTGCAGATGGCTGAAGGGAACTTTAACGAGGCCATCTTCAGCTTTGAACGTGTCTTGATATTTGCGCCCGATCAACATCGGGCACGCCTAGAGCTTGGCCGTGCCTATTACCTGAACGCCAACTATGAGCGCGCGCGCAGCGAGCTGGACCAGGTTTTGGCAGCGGCACCGCCGCGCGAGGTTCGGCAGAACATTCATCAATTGCTGGCACGGATCGATAGCGCGCAGTCCCAGACCGACACTAAGGTCTCCTTTGGCGGCACCCTGCAGGGCGGTTGGGACAACAACGCCAATGGTGGCGGCAACGCCAAGGGTCGGTTGGACCCAAACCTGTCTGGCGCCACGGCACTGGATAGCGCCTCCAGCGCTATCGCCTCGCCCTATGCCCAATTGACTCTTCATGCCAGTCGCTTCCGGCCAACCAGTCGAAGTGCGTCGAAACGCCTGAGCGCGGACTTTAGCACGAAGAACTTTATTGACCCTGAACTGTCCGATTCCAGCGCACTAACTCTGACCAATACGATCTTTAATCAAAATGAACGATTACGCTTCCAGCTCCCCGCCAGTGCCCAAGTGAGTTGGCTTGCAGGGCAAAGTTGGCAAGCCATGCTCGACCTCAGTCTGAGCCAACAGTATAGGATTTGGGGGCCACTATGGGCCGGTGTCAAGTTAGGAACGCTCGCAACCCTCGCCCTCGACCCAGCCAACAGCTCCGGTGCCAAGGATTTGGCAGGTTTTGTTTTTGACGCGCAGGAACGTGGACGAGTTCACAGTTTCTCGACTGTCTATTTGCAAACGCAGCTTGCCGGGCAGGATGATGGTCACCTCGAATGGCGCGGATTGGCCAATCGATACCAACTGGGTTGGCAAGGGCCTTGGCAGTTCCAGGCGAATATGGCGGTTGAGCACCAATGGCGATATTACCAAGCCAACGACCTGTTTTTCACCCTAGACTCTGCGTCCACAGAGCTTAAAAGGCGCCAAGACCAAGTCATTCAGCTTGACCTAGGAGCTAATTGGAGCTCGGCCGACTGGCTTCAGACCCGCACCGCCATCAGTTGGGAATGGGTCAGCAGTAACATTAACGCCTATGGCAGCGATCGATTTACGATCAGTCAGGCGATGAGCGTTCAGTTTTAAGGGGATCTATCTATGACTATTCGATTATGGCATCTATGCCTGGCAGGCCTATTAATGGCATTGCCGGCCACTCAGGTAATGGCCAATATCGGCACGATCATTATCGCTAAGGGCGAAGTCTATGCGCTCGATACAGCGCAAAAATCGCGAGCGCTCGAACGTCGCTCGGCCGTCTTAGAGGGCGATACCCTAGTCACCGGTGCCAATGGTGAAATTCAAGTTCGCTTTAACGACAATGCCATCTTGGCGTTACGTGCTGGCTCACGACTTAAGATCAGCGAATACCACGGCGCGCTTAACGATCGGCCCGAGCAGGTGCTCATGGAACTCTTATCCGGTGGTTTTCGCACTATTACCGGCACCCTCGGCAAATCCGACAAGGAGGCGTACCAAATTCGCACCCCGAAGGCCAGCATTGGCATTCGCGGCACTAATTATGAAGCGGTCTTAACCGGTGCGGATCTGGTGATTGGTGTGTATCAGGGAGGGATACGGCTCGAAAATGAACTCGGCAGCCTAAACCTCGGCCTGGACAGCCCATTCAGCTTTGCTCAAGTGGCCGGGCCCCAAGCGCCCATACAGGGTCAGTTGGAAGCGCCTAAGGCGCTGTCCACGCCCTTGTCGACCTTAGCGCTGACCACTATCGATAAGGCAAAAGACGATGCGCCAGAGCAACCTGCGTCGAGTCCAGACCCCGATGCAGGCCTGCTCATCGAAAGCCTCTTTGATGACCTGACCGATGACCTAGAGCCGGCAACTACCCTGCTGGCAGAAGCCCTGCCGGCAGCGAATGATGATGCGCAACTGGCTCGTCAGGAAGACGCGCCAGAACTTGATGTTAACGAATTTAGTGCCCAATTCGATTTGGCCGCCTTGCAAGATGTTCGCCTGACCCAGACGCAAATCCGCGACTTGTCGGAGAATCCCAATGTCGGCTTTGTCGTGCTCAATGACCAAACCACTGGCTACTCAACCGCTCGTTATAGCTTGGCCCCCTTCTTGGCGACCACCCTGAGCGAAGACGTCAGCTTTGACATCAGCCTGGGCACGCTGACCTTTGCCGTCACCGTCTCGCAATCGAGCGCTGGTAATATCAATGCTGTGGCCAGTGATATCAATGCCTCAATCCAGAGCGTACTCGGCCAGATCGATGGCGTGCCGATTGCGGCGCCGATCGTAGTTAGCCAAGAGGCGGGAAAGTTAATTTTTGATGGGGTGAGTGGTGACTCGGGTGAATTTTTAGTGATCACCAATCTGTCCGGTGGTGATGTGCAGACCTTTGCCGCGTCATTGGGCCTGTGCAGCAATGCCAGCAACTGTACCGGAACCTATGACAAGGGCGGCGTCACTATTGGCCAAGTTAAACACGCCACGCGCTTTGGTTATCTGATTGAGGGTGAGGCTGGGCCGGAATTGGTCAGTTTCAACAATGAACAGATTGGTGCCCTGCAAGGGGGCTTTGCCAGCCCGGTGAGTATTTTACGCGGCAACCCGAATGCGACGCGAGTCGACTTTATCGGTGTCGATGTCGATGGTGACGGTGGTAGCGATATTGACTGGGGCGAGTGGAATAACAGTGCAGCGAACCCGGCCCTACTACTAAAGGATGCAAAAAACATCGAGAATGCCGACACGGTTGCCGCGCCATTCTACTATGTCAGTGCCATGCCAGCCCCGGCGGCCAGTCGGGTAGGCATTAAGACCTTTGGTGACAGCAGCGTCGAGCTCGATACGGCACAGTGGCATGCCAACGCATCGACCGGCCAAATCTTGACACTGTCGGCCCAGCTGGCGGTTAATTTCGGTACCGCCGAGGCCGTCGGCAGCCTGTCGCTGGCCAACGCCGCCGACGGTACCTTCTGGGATGTCAGCTACGTCGGTCAGCTGCGCGGCGCTCAGTTTTTTAGCGATTATGGCTACGGCACGCTCGAAACCGCGACTGGCAACCACTCAGTGGCCGGTCAGGTCGACGGTCTATTCACAGGGTCGGCCACCGGTATGGGCTTTGTCGGCGGCTTTGGCCTACAGACCACCGATGATGTGCACAACGCTCAAGGCGTATTTGTGATCAAAAACTAACCACCCCGCCGGCCCCGGAGGCATCTCCAGGGGCCGAAACGGGCCAAAATATCGTCCTGAGCCCCCGACTACTGGGATTATCGCGCTCAATGGGCTGAGAATTAATGATCTTTTTCCTGCAAAGCACGAATAAACCCGCGTTTTTTTGCTATTGTGCACACAGCTAACCATAACTGTGGAAATAAACATGTCTGAACGTCCTTCATCTTTAGATAAAAACGATCTCATCGAATGCGGTCATGGCCGTCTGTTTGGACCGGGCAACGCCCAGTTGCCGATCGATAACATGCTAATGATGGATCGCATCCCGCTAATTACCTCTGAAGGCGGTGCTTTTGGCAAGGGCATGATCCGCGCTGAACTCGATATCAATCCCGATCTGTGGTTTTTTAAGTGCCATTTTCCCGGTGATCCGGTCATGCCTGGCTGTCTCGGTCTTGATGCTATGTGGCAGCTGGTCGGCTTCTATCTCGGCTGGCGTGGCAATCCGGGCAAGGGCCGGGCCTTAGGTGTGGGCGAATTGACCTTCAAGGGTCAAATTATGCCAGACGCCAAAAAAGTGGTTTATAAACTTGAAATCAAACGCATCATTGAGAGTCGTTTGGTGATGTGTATTGCCGATGGTATCGTCGAATGTGACGGCAAAGAGATCTATTTTGCCAAAGATCTTAAAGTAGGCTTATTCAAGCCCGAACAGATGAAGTGAGGTGAATCTATGAAACGCGTAGTCGTCACAGGAATGGGCATAGTGTCGTGTATCGGTAATGATATCGCGACGGTCACCGAATCGTTAAAAGCAGGCAAGTCGGGCATTCGCTTTAATCCAACTTATGCTGAATTGGGTATGCGTAGCCATGTCAGCGGGACGCCCGATATCAACCTGGCCGATCATATCGATCGTAAAGCCATCCGTTTTATGGGTGATGCAGCCGGTTACGCCTACGTCGCCATGGCGCAGGCCATCGCAGATTCCGGCCTGACTGAGGCGCAGGTATCGAACCCACGTGCTGGCCTCATCGCCGGTTCCGGTGGTGCTGATTCGCAAAGCCAGACCGCAGCAGCCGATATACTGCGCGAAAAAGGCCTCAAGCGTGTAGGCCCTTATCGTGTCACTCAGACAATGGGCTCTACCGTGTCGGCCTGTCTGGCCACACCGTTCCAGATCAAGGGCGTTAACTATTCCATTACCTCGGCCTGTGCCACCAGTGCGCACTGCATCGGTAATGCCATGGAACTGATTCAGCTGGGTAAACAGGATGTGATGTTTGCCGGTGGCGGTGAGGCCGAACATTGGACCATGAGCTCCTTGTTCGATGCCATGGGGGCCCTCTCGACCCAATATAACGACCATCCAGAACAGGCCAGCCGAGCCTACGATGCCAAGCGAGATGGTTTTGTCATCGCCGGCGGCGGTGCCATGCTGGTGCTCGAAGAACTCGGACATGCCCAAGCACGCGGCGCCAAGATCTATGGCGAACTGGTTGGCTATGGCGCCACCAGCGACGGTTACAACATGGTCGCACCGAGCGGCGAAGGCGCTGTTCGTTGCATGCAGATGGCGATGGAGCACGTTGAGGGCTCTATCGATTACATCAATGCGCACGGTACCAGTACGCCGGCCGGTGATGTCACCGAGTTGAAAGCGGTTCGCGAAGTCTTTGGTGCTAAGATGCCGCCCATCGCGTCAACCAAATCGCTGACCGGTCACAGCCTCGGCGCGACCGGTGCTCAAGAAGCGATCTACTCGCTGATTATGATGCAGGAAAACTTTATTGCGGCGAGTAAAAACGTCGAAGAGCTGGATCCTGAAGCCGGCGACGGCATCAATGTGGTCACCCAACGTTTGGACAACGTCACGCTGAACAATGTGATGTCCAACAGCTTTGGCTTTGGTGGCACCAATGCCACCTTGGTATTTTCGCGCTTTAACGGCTAATACCCCGGCGGGGCCTCAGTCGAGAGGCGCCGCCGTTCCTTCCCGAATACCTTGCAAGCCCCCCCACTCGATTCTCTCGGCAGCCCCGTCCACATGGCCCTATTTCACTCTGTCTCTGACTTTGTGCACGAATCTGGCTAAACTGATTTCTTTATTGGATAGGATACCAAACGATGCCACCGGCCTATGACATTCGAGCTTATCAACCGACCGATCAGACACCGCTCATCGCGCTATGGCAGCAATGCGGCTTGCTGGTACCCTAGAATGACCCCATCAAGGATATAGAGCGCAAACTCAGGGTGCAGCCGGGTCGACCCGCGGATACCTTAGAGCATTAGACCGCGAATGCCATTGGCAACAAATTGAATCGCCAAGGCTGCCAAGAGGACGCCCAATAGACGTTGGATGATTTCATCCCCGGTCTTGCCCAGCCAGCGCCGCAATCGAGCCGCCAAGAGACTGAGGGCAACCGTCGCCAACAGTGTCAAGCCGGCCGCCAAGAGCACCTGAGATTTCTCAATCGAGCTGCCACTGTCGGCCATTAACAGCACGGTCAGCGTCAGCGTCCCGGGGCCAGCCATCAACGGGATGGTCAGGGGGTAGACGGTAATATCACCCACTTGCTGGGTATGCGGTTTATCTGGTACCGGTTCGCTGGTGATCATGCGGAAGGCGGTGTTGAACAGGAGTATTCCGCCGGCGACGCGCAGAGCATCCATACTGATCCCCAAAGCGGCCAAGAGCTGCTGACCGTATAGGCCGAACAAGACAATAATAGTGGCGGCAATACCGAGTGCTTTTAGCAGCGTTCGGGCACGGCTTCTGAAGCTCTGCCCTATGGTCAGAGAGTAGAAAATCAGCGCACAACCGATTGGGTCGATGACCACCATGTAGCTGGCGAGCGCATTAAAAAAGAAGGTACTATTCACTATCTTGGACGCCTGTGTAAGGGACTGCCGCTTGCGATGGCATGAAATGGGGTCATAAATGTAGCTTGCGCTGGCCTTAGTCCGCCAGAGTAATCCGACTCGACCGCCAGCCCAGTCTGCAATAGAGATCTTGCCGGCGAATCCCAATGGCAAAAGGGTGGGTCATGATGGTTGCGAGTCTAACCCGAATAGGCTCAATCCCGCTATCATCTGCCCGTTTTCGTCGCTTTTAAGACCTGAGCCACGCCCGGAGGGTAGGCCAGACTGGCTATCATATTGGTTCGCACATTTGAATTCGATTCTATAAACCTTTTGAATTACGTCACAAAAGCTAGAAGACTTCCGGCAACTTTGTCACAATAGGCTATTAATGATAGAAAATATCTGCCCATCGGCAGGTTCAAAAACGGAATTGTATATATTAACCACATTGGCAGGTAATTGAGACATGGCAGGATGCTGCTGCTCAATTAATATTGCCAGTGACTGTAAATCGAGGGATGCAATGGACCAGGAATTAGACGGATTGGAACACGCTATCGAACAGGCAGAGGTCGAAAAGCGTGCTTTCGTAAAAGAAAACCCCAACGGTGGCGGTGACAAGGGTGAGCGCATGCGGCTGTATGGCAAGGTAGAAGGCGCACGCAAAGCATTGCGCAACTATAAACGAGCCAACCCGCATCTGTTATAGGTCCAATCGGTGCGCAACCGCCCAGGTTGCGTACTCAAGCCCCGATAGAATTCCATCCAGCTAACGCCCCCAGACAGGCTAGAATCCGAACCTAGGTCGAATTTCCGACGGTTAGGAGCCCTTCAAGCCATGCGCGCACTACCAGCAGCCATGCTGCATGATAGAACCTTAGGCAATAAAACCGAGTGTTTGGTCACCAATGGAACCGGCAGTTTTGCCAGCCTGGCCATCAACGGTGGTTTGAGCCGGAAATTTCATGGCCTATTGATCCACGCGGCCGTCCCACCGATGGACCGGATGCTCACCTGGCACGGCTGCATCGAACGCCTCGATGGTCACAGCCTCGATGCCCGCTGTTGGCTCAGCGGCAACGACGTCACCGGTGACGCCGGTGAACGCTATCTGACTCATTTCTGCGCGACACCATTACCCACCTGGCTGTATCAGGTCGGGGGTAGCCTACTGCAAAAAGAGCTCTTTATGGTTCAAGGTCAAGACACCACGGTGATCCGCTATACGCTATTGAGCGCGCCTACCCAAAGCGTGACGCTTAACCTGGCGAACTATGTTCACTTCCGGCCCGCTGGCGAGCACTGCCAAAAATTGAGCGCCCATGACATTCAAGATTGGGCCGTTCATGCGGCACAGCATTGTGTCCAGGCAATGGGCACTAGCCTGCGTCTGGATTGCCAAACCCCTGGCGAACGGAGCCACCAGCGCTGTCATTGGCTGGCACCTTGCGTCGACCAACAATGCCACGATCTACTCTATGCCATCGAATTGGAAGATCAGGGCTACCCACAACGCGATAGCAGCCTCAAGATCCATCAGGCCAATATCGACCTCTATGTGGGCGAGAGTTGTTATATGGTGGGCACATTGGCCGAGCACTGCCCCGATGGCTCCATAGAATACCAGCGCACCCTGACCCGCCGTGAGCAGCGCTACCACCCCAATGACTTCGCCAACGATCTGGCTCACAGCGCCCTGCAACTGGTCGCCGATCGGGAATCGGTTCAGAGCAAGACCATTCTCGCCGGCTTTCCATGGTTTGGTGATTGGGGGCGGGATACGATGATTGCCCTGCCCGGCATGACCTTAGTGACCGGCCAGTTTGATATCGCACGGTCGATACTGAAAACCTTTGCCTATTACCTCAATGGTGGCATGTTGCCCAATAAGTTTCCAGATCGCAGGGGCGATGATCTTAAATACAACAGCATCGATGCCACCCTATGGTTCTTTTGGGCCATCCAACAGTATATTGAGTACAGCGGCGATTGGGACTTTGTTCAGGCAGAACTCTATGACGACCTTAAAGATATTATCCACGCCCATCAACGAGGCACCCGTTATGGCATCAGCATGGCTGACGACGGCCTAATTCAGGGCGGCGATAGCGACACTCAACTAACCTGGATGGATGTTCAATTCGATGGCTATGCAGTCACCCCCCGCTACGGCAAGGCCGTGGAAATAAACGCTCTCTGGTACAACGCCCTGTGTTTTGCGCAACAGTGCTCTGACCGCTTTGAGGACCACGCCAGCCAGTATCAAGCGCTTATGCGCACCGTCAAAAGCAGTTTTCAGACGTTATTCTGGAACGACACACTTCAATGCCTGTACGATTGCGTCACCCCAGAGCAGACCATCGACGACGTCCGCTGTAACCAAATTATCGCCGTCAGCCTGCCCTACTCGCCACTCGACCCCGCACAGCAAGCTGCGGTGCTGCAGGTGGTGCACCAACAACTCTATACCCCCGTTGGTTTACGCAGTTTGAGCACAAGGCACTCGGACTATAGAGGCCAGTATTACGGCGCGCTGCGGGAGCGTGACCTGGCCTATCATCAGGGCACCGTTTGGGCCTGGCCGATGGGCGCCTTTATCGATGCGGTCATGAAAGTTCACAACGATCCCGTCTTGGCGGCGCAATTGCTCACCGGTTTGAAACATCACTTTTATCATGAGGCTGGCATTCAGGGGGTCTCAGAGGTGTTCGATGGCGACGCGCCGCATAAAGCTCGCGGTTGCTTTCATCAAGCCTGGTCGGTCGCCGAGTGTCTGCGCGTGGTCAGCCAGTATGGCTTGGAGGTGCCGGATTAATGAGGCGGGTTATCCGGACGGATAACTCGCCTAGTCCTACCAAAGGCCAGAGCCCTTGGGCTTGACTCTATTGGTCTGAAGATTCCCCAGCATTCGGTTCGTTCTTCTTGGCTTTACCCCAAGGGTTAGCGTCCGCATCATTCGGCTCGCGGCGTTTGGCCTTGCCCCATGGATTGGCATCGTCGGTTTTCGTTTCACTGGCTTTAGCCTTGTCCCATGGCTTGGCATCACCGGTATTCGAATCGTTAGCTTTGGCCTTGCCCCACGGATTGGCATCGCCACTATTCGAGTCGCCGGCTTTGGCCTTGCCCCACGGATTGGCATCGGCGTCCTTAGAGACACTGCGCGAAGCCTTGCCCCACGGGTTACTATCATCGCTCGACGCGGCGGGGCGGTTGGACCGTTCCCAAGGCTTAGCGCCTGAGCGCTCCTGCCGAGGGCCTTTGGACCCACTGCCTGACCGATCGTTACGCGGGCCCTGGCTACCGGCATTGTGGCCAGGTCTGGGTTTATTGGCCGCTGCTAGGTCTTTTTTGCGTTGAATTTCAGCCAAGCCTTCAAGGGTCAGCACCACTGGCTCGCCCGGAGTTTGGTCGTCTGGGACAATGCGATCGCGCGGCGGCAGGGCAAATTGCTTATCATCGGGCCGCGGCAAGTGCTTAAAGCGGTACAGATAAAAACCCTCTAGCTTCTCGCGCGCCCAATCGGTCTTGCGCAGGAACTTGAGGCTACCCTTAATGGTCGGGTTGGTCTTGAAACAGTTTATATTTATGGCGGCGGCTAATATTTCCCAACCGTAATGATCCACTAACTCCGTCAGTAAGGCTTCCAACTTTAGGCTGTGTAATGGATTATTGGTATAGAGATCTGTCATGGGGGTTCCTAAAACAACAATCAACTCAAAAAAACGTTCCGGCCAAGCCGACGCCCTATTCTACTGCGTCCCCAGCTGAAAGCAAAACGCCTATTCACGCCAATGCCTGCCGAGCCGGCTTGTGAGGCAAGATAGACCGATGTTATCACGCGGAGACGGCTCGGAAGTTCCTTAGAGACTCCCGCGCCGGTAGAGTTGATGCAATTTAGGCTTGAATAAGCCTGGATAGTAATCCGACGCTCAGGCAGGCCACTTCGGTGCCTTGGGGCGGCGCGAG
>ENA-OQVM01002953-OQVM01002953.1-marine-metagenome-genome-assembly--contig:-NODE-2953-length-18979-cov-3.217596_pt1 | contig 18979 bp, 14 predicted proteins | sample MGYA00237776_ERZ505498 | MGnify/ENA primary metagenome ERZ505498 (study PRJEB26159, sample SAMN06265151) | marine metagenome | isolation source: Helgoland LTER site | place: Germany:Helgoland, sampling... | reverse complement strand
AGCATGAGAAGTAAATCTTATGCAAACAACAACTCTTTTAGCGCTTCTTCATCAAATGAGATTATTGAAAAGGATCGCTTTTGGTTAAACCTAACGAATCCTAACGGTGCTTTTAGTCAAATCCTTATCGGATTTTTTGAAAATGCAACTCTTGAAAAAGACAGACTCTATGATGGTGTTCGTTTAAAAGGGAGTAATTATATTGACTTTTACTCACTTGACAATACCTCCTATGAATATGGAATTCAAGGTAGACCTGCCTTTGATGAGAATGAATCTATTGTACTAGGATACCAATCAAATATCTTAGGAAATCTATCTATTGATTTGGGAGACAGAGAAGGTGTCTTATCAGAAACTCCTATTTATATCACCGATCATTATTTATCCATTACTCATGATTTAACCATCGCTCCTTACAGCTTTAATACAGAGGTTGGTACTTTTAATGACCGTTTTGAAATTGCTTTTAATGAAGAATCACTAAGCACTAATGACATTCAAGTAGACTCTAAGACGCTGCAAATTACTGAACTGCAAAATGGACAGGTACAAATTAAAGTGCCTAGTCAATTTGAAATGGCATCCATACAAATCATGGATATCTCAGGAAAAGTAATTTATAACTTCTCAACACAAGGATACTCTCAAACATTCTCGCTAAATAATCTTAGTAAAACCGCTTACTTGGTAACTGTAGAACTTAACAATGGACAAACCATTACCAAAAAAGCCATAAAAAGAAAATAGAATGTCTTCAGTGTTTTTATTGTACTAATTCGTTCACCCTCTGATAAACCAAATGAGATTCCCATCCTCTGTAAAGCAAGTAATCTGCTAATTTCTTTCTCTTTTTTAGTTTATTAGACTCTTTGATAAATGATAATCTTGATTCAGACAGGTCATTAAACACCTCTAAGTAGTCTAATTCATTTATTTGACTGATTGCTTGATTTATATTAAATATACCTATTTCTTTTTTCTTTAATTCAAGAGTTAATCGCCTTCGTCCCCATTTTTTTATTCTGAATTTTCCTCTTACATAAGCTTTTGCAAAACGCTCCTCATTGAGGAAATTATGGTCCAATAAAGCTACTATAATTTGATCAATCGCTTCAGGAATCATTCGCATACTTATTAATTTACGCCTAACTTCTTGATGACACCTCTCTTGGTAAGAACAATAATTTTGAAGCTTCGAAAGGGCTTCCTCTACAGTATAAGTTTTATTAGAAATCATATTTGCAATGTAATAACATTTTATCAAAGGTGGTTTTCAATAACTACTTGATTTATTGAAATTTACTATCTTTACACAAGCAGAACATTAATTATCCAGACATCCCTCGGTGAATAATAAATATCTTTATGTCATTATTATATTGTTATGCTCATTTTTTAATGGGTATGGTCAGTCCACATGGATAAACGAAATTCATTATGATAATACTGGTACTGACAGTGATGAAGGCTTTGAAATTGCTGGGCCTGCAGGTACTGATTTAACTGGATGGTCCGTGTCTTTGTATAATGGGAGTAATACCAGTGTATATGATACCGTAAATTTAAGTGGTATTATTCCTAATGAAGGGCAGGGCTATGGCGCTATCTGGTTTGGATTACTATTGGATGGCCTTCAAAACGGTAGTCCTGATGGTTTGGCTTTGGTAGCTGAAGATGGAGTGACCGTGATTCAATTTCTAAGCTATGAAGGCACAATAACTGCAACAAATGGTCCTGCCACAAATATGACCTCCTCTGACATAGGTGTTTCCGAATCAAATTCTACTCTAGAAGGAAACAGCTTGCAGTTACGGGGTTCCGGGTGTCAATATTCTGATTTCACTTGGGCTGTAAACTCTTTAAATTCTAGAGACACAATTAATTCAATGCAATTTACAACTTGTTATTTCACCACCTACAATGGTAATGGCAATACAGATGGTTCAGCCCCTGAAGATACAACTGCTTATAATTCGGGTAGTCCTGTAACCATTCTTGGCCAAAGTACCTTAGTAAAGCCTTGTTACGTGTTTAGCGGGTGGAATACTGATGCTGATGGTTCTGGAATAGCGTTTACAGAAGGTAATACATTCACTATTTCTAGTCCTACTACCTTGTATGCGCAATGGGTATTTGACTCAAATTGTGATATGATTATGATTTCACAATATTATGAAGGCACATCTTCTAACAAATGGATAGAAATTAAAAATAGAAGCGGTATTACAATTCCGGCAAACTCCTTTTATTTGGCTGTCTACAACAAGGGAACTGCTGAACAACCTCTCAACGGAGTTCCTAGTAATGCTATTTTAGTTCCATCAATGTCTAACGGAGAGGTTATTAGATTCAAGGAATCTCTCACATCCGAACCCAATTATACAAACACTGACGGGATTACGTCAGAAATCATGTTTGCAAATAGCTTTAGTGGTGACGATATTTTAGTAATTTCCACGACCAATGATGCGAGTTGTTATGATAATCGTGTGGATATGATAGGTGAATATTATGAATGGGGCAATCTAAAATGTTTTATTAGAAATAGTTGTATTGCTGATGGCCCTTCTCGCTCTTTTGATATCAATGATTGGATAAAATTTTCAATAACTGAGGTAAACGAGGCCCTTCCTGGAACCAATCTCTACCTGGGAGAACACTTCAATGGGGGCACAAATTTTGTTGGAGATGGTGGGGATGGGATTTATAATGGCTGGAACAATGGACTGCCAGAAAGATCAAGAACCGTCACAGTGACTGCCGATTACGATACGGGTTTAAAAGGTAGTTTTGAAGCTTGTTCGTTAGAAACGACTGGGACTGTTAATCTCAATATAAGGTCTGGAGATTATATAACTATTGTCAATGATCTCACCATTAACGCAAGAGGGGTTCTCAACATTGAACATCAAGGCTCTTTAGTGATGGTTAATGATTCAGGAACTGTTACCAATGATGGTTCTACTAATGTGAGTAGAAAGACCTCCAACATGGAGCAGTATGATTACCATTATTGGTCTTCACCAATTGATTATTCAACTAACACTACTCCCGTTGCTTCTGTACTCACAGACTTTTTTGCTTCTCGTATTTATGAATTCAATACTAGTGCTTTTGCCGATTTGGATGATGATAATTTTGATGATGACCAAAATGATTGGGTAAATTACTCTAGCGAAATGAAAAGTGGAACAGGATACGCGGCCATGACCTCAAGCCCTGGTGAAAGAAATACCGTTTTTAGTGGTAAAGTAAATAACGGCATTATTACAGTAAACGTACAATTAAGTGGTGATGAAAATAGTGATGCAGACGGTGATGAAGATGATTGGAATCTACTTGGTAATCCATATCCCTCTGCGATTTCTGCAGATGAATTTATCACGCAAAACAGTGATATCAATGGAACACTCTATTTTTGGACACATGTAGACGATATTTCAATAGATAACCCAGGCCCTGATGGGTATAACTTTAGTACTGATGATTATGCTATGTATAGTCTAACAGGGGGTATAGCATCTGCATCTAACAGCGCTCAACCTACAGGTATTATTGAAACTGGTTTAGGGTTTTTTGTAGATGCTATCAGTGCAGGTCCTGTAGAATTTAATAATAGCATGAGAAGTAAGTCTTATGCAAACAACAACTCTTTTAGCGCTTCTTCATCAAATGAGATTATTGAAAAGGATCGCTTCTGGTTAAACTTAACGAACCCCAACGGCGCTTTTAGTCAAATCCTTATTGGATTTTTCGAAGACGCAACTCTTGAAAAAGACAGACTCTACGATGGTGTTCGTTTAAAAGGAAACAATTATATAGACTTTTACTCCCTTGACAATACCTCCTATGAATATGGAATTCAAGGCAGGCCTAACTTTGATGAAAATGAATCTATTGTATTAGGATACCAATCAAATATCTTAGGAAGTCTATCTATTGATTTAGGGACTAGAGAAGGCGTCTTATCAGAAACTCCTATTTATATCACTGACCATTATTTATCCATTACCCATGATTTAACCATCGCTCCTTATAGCTTTAACACAGAGGTTGGCACTTTTAATGACCGTTTTGAAATTGCTTTTAACCAAACATCGTTAAGCACTAATGACATTCAAATAGATCCTAAAACACTGCAAATTATTGAACTGCAAAATGGACAAGTACAAGTAAAAGTGCCAAGCCAATTTGAAATGACAACCATACAAGTCATGGACATCTCAGGGAAAGTGATTTATAACTTCTCAACTCAAGGATCCTCTCAAATATTCTCGCTAAATAATCTTAGTAAAACAGCTTACCTGGTAACTGTAGCACTTAATAATGGACAAACCATTACCAAAAAAACAGTGAAAAGAAAATAGAACCTGTTTTAAGGAGGAGCCCTGAGCTATTACAAGCTATATTTTACTGATACAATAAAATTTGTTCCAGCAGAGGTGATACCTGACGAGTATGTTCTATAGCGTTGATTTGTGATATTTTCTAGTGTTACCACCAAAGATAATTCTTTACTCAATTGATACTGTGATCTAAAATTTAGTGTGTACCATGAAGGAGAATAAGGATCTCCGTTCTTGTCTTTAGCGTATAAATAAGCCTTATCTCTCTCTGAAAGCGCTAATTGATTATTGGACAACGCTCCGTTATAATTTATAAAAGCATCACATTTAAACTTTTCATTTTCCCACAAGAGATGCGTTGTTCCAAAGTTTGGTGCTACATGTCTCACTGGGACCTCAATACCATTGGCATCTTGTTCTGTCCCATTAACAATACTGTATTGTGATTTAAACGTCAGACTTTTAGAAAACTGTATTGACAACCCTGCTTCAAAACCATAAATCCAGGCCTTTGATGCATTTTGAATAGCTTGAACATTACTTATTTCACCATCATACAAAATTTCTGACACTCCACCAATGGTGAAATCTCTTCTTACCAGCGCGTTATCTAAAAACGTATAATAGCTAGCGACATCAAGCGATACACTCTGACCTAAATTTAAAGATAATCCCAATTCTGCTCCATAGGCGTATTCTGGCTTTAAACTTGCATTTGGAACAACCACCGAACCAGGCTCAGAATCAAAAATTTTACCAACATCGTCAATATTAGGTGCTCTAAATGCTGATGATAAATTAAATTTCCAATGAGTAATTTTATTAGGCAACCAGCTAACACCTAAAGTACCTGTAAAAGCTCCTGTGCCGACATCAGCATTGGTAAATGGCAGGTTATAAAACACATTATTATCAGTCAAATCTGCCTTAATTTGAATATGATTGTAACGTATTCCCGATTGAAATGTAAATTCTTTATTTGGTTTGTATTTATAACTTAAGTAAGCAGCCGCTGAAGACCATGTTGATCCATCTGGATAGCGCGATGCAATGCGATTGGACTCACTTGAGACAATATTAGTTTCTAATCCTTTTGAATGTACTTTATTGTATAAATACTCAAGCCCATAAAAAAGCTTGGATTTGTCAGTGATTGATTTTTCAAAATCAACATTTAATGTCATCATATCGACAAGTTCCTCTCGCTTTCTTCTCAATAGAGAGTTAAAATTTCTATCAATGCGACTTTCTTGAAAACTTTGATAGGCAGCACCAACTTTTATTTTATCGTGTAAGGTTGAGTTACTGCTTAGTTTCGTAAACTGTAAGTTTGCCAAAAACCACTTCTGAGGACCGTAATTCCACTCTGCAGACTTTAAATTATTAGTATCATAGAGAATTAATCTGTCATATCTTGGGTAGTCAGAAGTTTCTGAATAATGCAAGCCAAAATCAAAACTTACGTTATCCTTTGCTTGATAATGAATTTTTTCAAGAATATTAATCTGATTATATCCCGTAAACTTTTGAACTCTCGCATCAGAATTTTCTCTTATCACGTCAATCCCGCTACTCGTATCAACATACTCGCGTCTCAAATAATCATCTGGACCATATTTTCCCATTTTTAAATCATCAAAATTTGTATAACTAATACTTGTAAAGGATGCCCATTTTTTCCATCCTAAATTTAAATCAAAATGACCTGATTTCTCACGACTTGCCGAAGCATACCTCATTGTGCTATTAATTTTTAACTCCAATGAATCACTAAAAGAACGTAAGGGCTTTTTTGTGTAAAAATTCATGACACCACCAATAGCATCACTTCCGTATATAACTGACCCAGCACCCAAAATAATCTCCGTATTTTGAATTGAAAAAGGATCAATAGCAATCACATTTTGCACATTCCCTCCTCTAAAAATAGCATTGTTCATACGAACACCATCAATGGACAGCAGCAATCGGTTGGTTGAAAACCCTCTAATCATTGGACTCCCTCCTCCTAGTTGGCTTTTTTGAACAAATACCTGGCCACTTGATTCTAGAAGGTCTGCACTTGTTTGAGGGTTAATTAGCACAATATCATCCTCTTTGATACTAGTAATTTTTTGAGGAACTTCTCTTTTACTCTGCTCAAATTTAGAGGCAGAAATCACTATTTCATCTAAATATTGAGGTTGACGCTGAAGGTATAAAACATTTGTAATGTCGCTTCTATTTACACTTGTTTTAAAATAGAATACATGCTGAAAAATAATCTCATCAAATTCTTTAAAGGTGTTCAATGATAATTTTCCCTCTAAATCTGTCATCACACTAACCGTCCCAGTACTGTTAGAAGCAATCGCTCCAACAACCGGCTCATGTGATTCCTTATCTAAGACCACCAGGTTTTGAGCCAACATATTTGACACGAAGCAATACATAAAAACAGATACAACAAACTTCATTATTTAGTTAAAAACTTGACTTAAAACAAGCATTGATTTTGGTTGATAAAACCCAGGCAAATGTAATTTAAAATAGAGTATTATCATATTTAAAAATTCTTGTTTGTGCCTTGGTTTGAGCATGACTGATTTATTGACATCAAATTTTATACCTAACAAGATTTTAAAATCAATTAAATTTTCACCATCAACACAATACTTACCAATTTTTTGGTTATAAAATTTCCCATCCTCAAGATTAAAATAAGATGATTTAATTTGACTAATATCAGGGTAGAAACCAAGATACTTCGTGAGTTCAATTAAAAATATGTAATGATAATTTGTATCTAATTTATGTTCATTAAACCATATGAATGCAGCCTCTAAAAAATTAAACAATGGTGCGTTTTCCTCTTCCTCTCTCAAAACAATACTTAAGACCTCAGCTAAAAACATAGCCATAGTGCTTTTTATGATATTTGTATGAATGGACTCAAACTTATTATGAATTTTGACATCTTTTAAAAAATGAAGCGAACGATTTTGCTTATGTTCAGCTTCAATATGAACCATTGTTAAAGGTTGAAAATAAGCTGGTTTAAACTTTCCTTTTCGGCTTTTAAGAGCATTCTTTATAAGGTAACTTTTTATTCCAAATTTTGCCGTATAACACTTTACAATTAAATCGCTCTCCTTATAGCGCAATTTTGACACCACTAGAGCTTTCGTAGATACCTGCATTAGCGAATAACCATTAATTTTAAAACTTTTGTTTCAAATGTATCTAGGTCTGATAACATGATTAGATATACTCCAGAAGCTACTTGATTGTTTCCAAGATTTTTTCCATTCCAATAAGCAGTTCCCCCATCAATTTCTAAATTATACCCTCTGTATCTCAAATTAGTTCTTGATTCGGCTTCAGCAACTAAATTTCCTTCAATATCAGTAATTTTAATATTTACATTATCACTAATATCCTTAATTTTTATTTTATCATTCAAGGTGTCAAATTGGGGCCTAACTGGATTTGGATAAACAAATGCGGCCGCCAATTCATCCTGAGTCTCTGACCCTCCGGCGTTGAAAGAAACCAATCCTCTGTCAGATCCAAAATAAATCACTCCACTATTTCCATCAAGAGCGATTTCGTTGATATTATTTGATGGCAAAGGCGAATTGTTTTTTGTGAAATGAAATATAGTTTCTTGTCCATTTGACGAAAAATAAAAAACTCCAGCACCAATGGTAGCAACCCATTTGTTATTTGATCCGTCTACTAAAATATCAGAGATAAATTGTTGTTCTAAAAGTTCTTTAGGGATTCCATCTTCCAAAATAATAATAGCACTTGTGCTCACTGTTTCCTCTTCAAAGAAATTTGAAGTGTTGTACAAAACACGCAATCCTTTAAGTGTTCCAATCCATAATTGATTTTGCTTGTCTATCGCTAATGACCTGATATAAGTTGAAGGTAAGTTACTAGATTCTTGTTCAAAAATATTTTTTAAAGAAGCGCTTCCTCCATTCTCGTTAAATCCTATGAGTCCTAGATTATAACCACCTATCCATTTTGTATTATTAGCATCAATAACCACATCACTATAGCCAAATTCTGTAGTTAAAGGGTTTGGTAATAACTCGGAAAAACTATATTTCACCCATTGTCCAGACGCAGGGTCATAAGATTTTAGTGGCCGCTCAACTCGTCCTGTTAGGGTCCATAATTTGCCTTCTCGATCAAAATTAGAACCCGTTAGACGAATACTATTGACATTTGGTGCCCCAGGCACTATCAAAGACTCTAAGCCACTATTTGATTGATTGAATAAATTTATGATTTCATTATTATCAATCTCTAAAAGGCCATCTCCAAAAGAACTAATAAACACTTGCTCAGGAGAAAATGGATTAATGGATATCTTATTTAAACTTCGTGCGTTATATTGTAAACTATCATATGGAATATTAAACCATTCATCTTTAAGATGACTAACTCCATATCTTTTATTTTCAGGAAAATACGTTAATGAATAACTGCCGTATGTGCACCAAACATTACCATAGCCTGCCGACACTGAAAATATATTATTTCTTAATGGTCCATCTGGATGAATCTCAGTAAATACATTTTGGCCATTAGAAGCAGACGTCTTTAATAATCCAAAATCTGTAGTCCCAAGATAAATTCCCTCCATGGTAGTAATAGCAGTTGTAAGAAGGGTATGATACTCTTCATTTAAGCTTAAGGTGTTTTCAGAATTAAAATTCTCGTCATAAATAAAAACACTGTCTGAAAGTACGATAACTAAATTATCATTCGAAATTTTGACATCCACAGGCAATGAAGGATAGGAAAACAACTCTGTAATTGAAGTTTCTAATACTTCATAAATTATATTATTATTTCGAACGGTGAATACTTTCCCTTGTAATTCGGTTATATAATTATAAGTGCCATCAACTAATTGATTCCATTCTTGATAATTAATTAGGTTTCCACTTTCGAGTAACCCCTTCTTAATACCATTAGAGTCGCCACAGGCAGCATAAATATAATCACCAGATATAGCGGTTTCATTAACACTTATTTGAGAAGCAGCACTGCCAATAAAATAAGTGTCCCCAAATTCCAAACGTTCTAAATTATAAACTGAAACACCATAATCCGTAGCTATATAAATAACATCGTTATATTCATTAAAATGATTTATTGATTTACTATTTGGCGGTATTGTTGCTTTTTGAAGAATATCTACCACTGAAATTACACTCTGATCTATCTCATTAAAAATTTCGATTAAACCGTTATCATACCCTATCACGAGTAATCCATATACCTCACTAAAATGTATGGTTGATATCAATTCGCCCGATAAACCGTCAACAGTAGTAATTGTTTCCAATTCATTTGTTTGAAAATCATAGATAAAAACAGCATTCTCTGAAGCTGCAAAAACCCTCTCATTTCCTTGTACAACATCTTTGATATTAAGATAAGAAAAATGTCCTTCCCAAAGCGCCGAATAACCTTGGGCCTGCATGATTAAGGCAAAAAAACTGCATAAAACAAAAAAATATGTATTTTTCATTTTCTATTTTCGTTCAAATATATTTATTAGTAACGATTTACAAAATAAAATAATATATGAGCCTACAAAAAAAGCTTCCATATAAATGAAAGCTTTTTTTTGTTTTTTTACTATTTGTTAGACAATTCCTTGGGCCAACATCGCATCTGCAACTTTTACAAAACCGGCAATATTTGCACCTTTTATATAATCAACTGAGCCATCTTCATTTTGACCATAGGCAACACAAGAAGCGTGTATCTCTTTCATGATTTGTTTTAATTTTTGATCAACTTCTTCCCTTGTCCAACTCAAACGCAAAGAATTTTGACTCATCTCGAGTCCCGATGTTGCCACACCTCCCGCATTTGAAGCTTTACCTGGCGCAAATAATATTTTAGCTTTTTGAAATTTGTGAATTGCTTCAGGAGTTGATGGCATATTAGCCCCTTCAGCCACACAAATACATCCATTGTTAACTAGCATTGTGGCTTCATCCCCATTTAACTCATTTTGAGTTGCACAAGGTAAGGCAACGTGGCACTTCACAGACCATGGCCGCTCACCAGGGAAAAACTTAGCTCTTGGATACTGCTCAACGTATTTACTAATTCTACCTCTATTTATATTTTTTAAATCCATAACAAAGGCTAACTTTTCAGAATCAATGCCATCCTCATCCAAAATATATCCAGATGAATCCGATAGTGTGACTACTTTTGCTCCAAGCTGGGTCGCTTTTTCTGTGGCATACTGAGCAACATTTCCTGAACCAGATACGACCACTGTTTTACCTTTGATAGAGTCTCCTTTTGTATTCAACATGTTTTCTGCAAAATATACATCTCCATATCCTGTTGCTTCTGGTCTGATTAAAGATCCCCCCCAAGATGCTCCTTTTCCGGTCAAAACACCAGTGAAAGAATTTTTTAGTTTTTTATACATTCCAAACATAAACCCTATCTCTCGACCACCAACGCCAATGTCTCCTGCAGGAACATCCGTATTATGACCAATATGCCTGAATAACTCACTCATAAAAGCATGACAAAAACGCATAATTTCATTATCTGACTTTCCTTTAGGATCGAAATCTGATCCCCCTTTACCACCACCCATCGGCAATGTTGTTAGAGAATTTTTAAATACTTGTTCGAAAGCCAGAAATTTCAAAATACTCGCGTTAACGGTAGGATGAAAACGCAATCCTCCTTTGTATGGGCCAATGGCAGAATTCATTTGTACTCTGTAGCCTCTATTAACTTGTATTTCTCCATTATCATCAACCCACGAAACACGAAATGAAATTAATCTTTCTGGCTCAACCATTCTTAATAGAATGTTTTTTCCGTGATATATTTCATTTTTGACGATGTACGGTATGACCGTTTCTGCTACTTCTTGAACAGCTTGTAAAAATTCAGGTTCATGACCATTACGTTCCTTTACTAAGTCTAAGAATTTGGAAATTTTTTCTTCCATACTGAAAATTATTATAAATTTATTTTAACATGATTTATAGAGGACAAATATACATTATCTTTAAAAAAAAGAGTCCTTTTTTTAAAAATTCGCAATGAAAATAGATAATTTTTTATTCTATATTTGAAACGATGGTAAATGCAAATTTTTACCATTAAAATTAGTTTATAGATCGTCTAGTAAATAAGCAACTATCAGTGTCATCGAAAATGCTTCACAAAAAAATAATACATTTTTTTATATTATTCTCAGCCAATGTAATTATTGGATATGCTCAATTTGGGTTTTCCAATGAAATTGGAGTTATTACAGGTCCAATTGAGTTCAGATCCGACTTTGGTCAGCGCCAAAATGAATCAACAAATATTGGGAATGCTGGTGTTGGGTTTGGTATTATTCACTATGTAAACTTTGCTTATCGCGCAGATTGTAATTGTTACACGACCAATACTTTTTTTAATGATCATTTTAAATTGAGAAATGAAATTTCCTGGAACAAAACAGAACTTGAACATTTTGGTCGCTGGGTAAGCTCAGACGTTACAAGTGATTCAGCAGAGCGACTAAGAGGCCATCGTGGCGAAGCAAACAACTTTGACATTGGAATGCAGTTAGAGTTTTTTCCAAAAAGCATTAGAGCCTTCCAAGCATTTGATTATAAATTTGCACCGTTTTTTAGCCTTGGAGTTCACTACACATCATTTAATCCAAAAGCTAGTACAAATTATGTTAATAGTTCAGGGACCAATGATGTTGGAAATATTTTAGATCCAAATAACTTTTACCCATTGTGGGAGCCAGGGTCCATTAACAGTAACTCAGGAACAACTTGGTCTATAGTAAGTAGCATTGGGATACGTTATAAATTGGGGTTTTTGTCAGATTTAATGCTAGACTTAAGATGGCAAACTTACTTTGACGACTTTATTGATGGGCTTGACCATCAACTAGCTTCCAACAAAGCAAATGATTGGCTGCTGTGGCTCAACTTTGGATATATCTATTATATCGATTAAAAAATTATAATAGAGCTTGATCTAAATCACTTATTAAATCATCAATATCTTCAATGCCTACGCTCAATCTAATGAGTGAATCAATTACACCCGTTTTCTCGCGCTCCTCCTTTGGAATACTTGCATGTGTCATGCTTGCTGGATGCCCTGACAACGACTCAACACCTCCAAGAGATTCTGCTAACGTAAAAATTTTAAGTTTTTCAACTATTCTAATTGATGCTTCATAACTGTTCCCTTTTGTTGTAAAAGATAACATTCCACCAAAATCTTTCATTTGAGCTTTTGCAATATCATGGTTTGGATGTGTTTTTAGTCCTGGCCAATAAACTTTCTCTATTTTTGGATGTTGTTCTAGATACGCGGCAATTGCTCTGCCATTTTCACAATGTCTTTGCATTCTAACATGCAGTGTTTTAATCCCTCTAAGCACCAAAAAACTGTCTTGTGGCCCACATACTGCACCACTTGCGTTTTGTATAAAATATAATTTATCTGCTAATTCTTTTTCCTTTACAACTAACGCACCCATGACAACATCGCTGTGACCCCCTAAATACTTTGTGGCAGAATGCATAACAATGTCTGCTCCTAAATCTAATGGTTTTTGTAAATAAGGTGTAGCAAAAGTGTTGTCTGCAGCCAACAATACTTCATACTTCTTTGCAATCTTTGAAACAGCTTCCAAATCAATGATATTCAGCATTGGATTTGTTGGTGTTTCAACCCATATGAGTTTTGTATTTTTATTGATATACATTTCGATTTTACTTGCATTTTCCATACCTATAAAATGAAATTTTATTCCAAAAGCCTCATATATTTTAGTAAATAATCTGTAGGTCCCTCCGTATAAATCATTAGTTGAAATCACTTCATCACCTGGTTTCAATAATTTGATGACTGCATCAATTGCAGCAAGCCCTGATCCAAATGCTAACCCATGGTTACCATTTTCAATACTGGCAAAAGATTTTTCTAATGCATTTCTTGTGGGATTATGAGTTCTTGAATATTCGTAACCTTTATGTCCCCCTGGCGTTGATTGTGCATACGTTGAAGTTTGATAAATAGGCGGCATCACTGAGCCATACGCTTTATCGTGCTCTTGGCCTCCGTGAATTGTTTTCGTGTTGAATTTCATTAGTATCAATTATATATAACAAAGTTAGTTTATAATTCGTTGTATTCAAATGGATAGTATATCTTTATTATAGCAACATCGAATAAAGTTTATAAATGATACGATTTTTATATTTTTGCTTTGGCTTAAGTGTTTGTATATCATGTAATGAACCCCATAATATCACGTTTACTGAGATCGATGAATTATACCAAAAAAATGCCATTATTGAATTAAATATTCCAAGAGCTCATGGTAACAGTCAAGCTTCCAATTCAATTAATAATATTGTCAATACACATGTAATCGAGCAACTTCTTTTTTTTGAAGAAAAGCCCTCAACTTATACACTAGATGCCGCCATCGTATCATTTGATCAAGAATACAGATATTTTAAAGATCAATTTAGCGAATCAAAGATCGTTTGGGAGGCGAGTTTTAGTGGCGAGGTAACTTATCAATCAGCTGAAGTAATTTCGATCGCCATTACTAATTATATTAATTCTGGAGGGGCACATGGTAATTCAAATGTAACCTTCTTTAATTTTGATTCTCATGGAAATTTACTTCACTTTAAAGATTTATTTTATGACAAAGAGGCCCTGATAGATATTGTGAAAACACATTTTTACAATGAAACAAAAAATCGAAATATCGAATATTTCTTTAATGAAGATTTCGATTTACCAAATAACATTGGCTTCAATGATGAAGGTATTATGTTTTTTTATAATGTCTATGACATAGCATCATACGCCGACGGAATTACTGAATTTACTGTACCATATCACACTTTGGAAGCGCTTTTAAAAACTCGCTAACCTATGGTTTTATATTTTCTTACAACGGCTTCAACTGTGAGTCCTTGTACAATGATAGAAAATAACACGATGATGTAAGTTATCACCAAAAACAATTCTCGCTCCATGGCGTCTGTTAGACTTAATGCTAACGCAATAGAAATACCGCCTCGTAATCCTCCCCATGTCATGATTAAATTTGTTTTTGGAACAAATTGCAAGCGCTTAGCAAAAAACTTGATTGGCATCCATAGAGATAAATAACGACAGATTAGGACTACTGGAACAGCAATAAGACCGGCAACAATATAACCTGTTTTAAAGGTTAATATAAGCATTTCCATCCCGATTAAAACAAATAATATTGTATTTAAAAACACGTCAATAAGCTCCCAAAATTTATCAACATAAGTTTCTGTTATTTTTGACATCGCGTTACTGCGAACTGTTTCGTTTCCGACAATCAAACCCGATGTTACCATGGCTAATGGTGCAGATAAATGAAATTGTTGTGCTAAAAGCGTGCCTCCCATAACAGCGGCTAAAGTAATTATAACCTCAACCTCATAGTCATCAATAGATTTCATTAGTTTGTACGTTATCCAACCCAAAACCAACCCGAGAGAAATACCACCGATAACCTCAACACCAAATAATTCAAGTATTTTGATTGGTTCAATAATTCCTGTTGGAGATTCTGCGATAGAAAAAATAGTTAAAAAAACAACGACGCCAACTCCATCATTAAATAATGATTCTCCAACTATTTTTGTCTCCAACTTCTTAGGAGCTCCAGCTTTTTTTAAAATTCCTAAAACCGCAATTGGATCTGTAGGTGATATTAAGGCCCCAAATAACAAGCAGTAAATTAAATCTATTTTAAAATTAATAGCTCCAAGCACATAATACATAGAGACTCCAACTAAACACGTAGACACTAAAACACCTACAGTAGCAAAGACAAAAACTGGCCAACGTTGTACTTTTAATTGTGCAAAATTAGTGTGTAACGCACCGGCAAATAGTAAAAAACTAAGCATTACATCTAATAAAACTGCTTTAAAATCTATTTGTGTAATGAGGGCTTTCTCACGTATTAAAAGCGTATCATTAAACTGCCCAATCAATACCACCATTGAAGTAAAGATGATAGTAATAATCATTAAACCAATGGTCAGTGGCATTTTTAAAAATCGCTCATTGATGTAACCAAAAAGAGCTGATAAAATAATTAAGATAGTAGCTATTGTAAAATAATCCATATTGTAAATAATTTAAATAATCTTGAGAGAGTTCTTATTTCAACAATCCAACTAACTATGTTTTAACTAAGAAAACCTCAAAAGAATTGTAAAATTAAAATAAAGATTTATTATTTATATTATATTGAATATTTTTGGCTAATATTTATAACCCCATGAAAAAGATTTATTATCTCAAGAGTTGTAATACCTGTATGAGAATCATAAAGGAGATTAATCCCTCTCCCGATTTTATAATTCAAAATTTAAAGGTAGAACCGTTAACTGTGGAGCAACTAGATGCTCTTTACAAGTTCACCAATAGCTATGAAGCTCTTTTCAATAAAAGAGCAAAACTTTACAAAGAAATGGGCTTAGGAAATAATAATCTACAAGAACAAGACTATAAATACTACCTACTACAACACTATACTTATTTAAAACGTCCCGTGATTGTTATTGATAAATCAGTTTTTATTGGAAACAGCAAGAAAGTTGTTGCGTCAGTTATAGCACATATCGCTCAATTAAATTGATGTCTTTCTCTAAATGACCCAATATTCGGCAACTGTCTACACAACTACTGATGCAATCAAACATGATGATTGGGTCTCTATAAGCGCCAATAACACCTATTTTCAAAAAGAATTTTTAGAAGCGTTTGAAGTCTCAAATCCAAATATCTTATTTCGTTACATCGTAATCTACCATAAATCTAAAGCGATTGGCATAGCCAATCTGCAAATTATAACCTTAAGTATCGATGTTATTTTAAAAAATATTAAAATCTCAGAAATCTCAAAAAAATTCTTGCGTTATTTTCTAACCAGCTACCCCTTAAAAATAATGTTTTGTGGTAACATCTTTTTAAGTGGTGAACACGGAATTTACTTGAAAAATAACATTGATAAAAAAGCAGCTTTCTTGATTATATCAAAGACAATTAAAGACCTTATTAGGTTATCTGAATACAAACCAATTCACGCAATTTTTATAAAAGACTTTTATCAGAAATCTCTACATATTACAAACCATTTATTGCATTTTAATTATATCAAAATGCCTGTAGAACCAAACATGGTTTTAAAGTTAAATCCTCATTGGAAAACATTTGAGGACTACAAAAATGATTTAAAATCAAAGTATAGGATTAAGGTAAACAAAGCAGATAAAACAAGTCGCCATTTAAGTGTTAAGTCCTTCAATGAAAGTGATTTTAAAACCTATCAAATTGAATTGCAACAGCTCTATGAAAACACCATAGCAAATGCTAATTTCAATGCCCAGGTGCTGAACTTAAACACTTACATAAAACTCCGAGAAACGTACGGAAATAATTTTATTGTACACGCCTATTTTTTAGACCATCAATTAATTGGATTTTTATCAGCCCTTGTAAATAAAAATCACTTGGATGCCTACTTTATTGGATTGAACTATGGGCTTAACAAGATTCATGCTATCTATCCAAGAATTTTGAACGATTATGTGAGACTTGGCATAGCACATAAAGTGTCTCAAATAAATTTTGGTAGAACAGCATCAGAAATTAAATCAACAATAGGAGCCAAACCTGAACACTTAGTTTGCTACACGAGACACAAGCACAACGTCATCAATAAATTACTTCAGCCATTTATGAGTAGAGTAAAAATAAAAGACTTTAGAGAACATCAGCCTTTTAAAAAATCTAATGAAGCCCCCTAATTGATTGTTGTTTTTTATTGATTATTCAAGAGTTAAACCCAAGAATTTATAACCCCACCCATTAAAGACATTGTAAGAATCCAATACCCTGCATTAATCAAAATATACTTTGCAGATTTTTGTTCAAATAATGCATTTGTTCCTAAAACCGGAAAGGCAATAAGCAGTCCAGCTAACCCTCCATGTAAAGCACCGTGCTTAAAAGTCATAAAATTACCTCCAGCGCCATGAACTTCACCTGGAACTCCTCCTAACATTACTTCAGGCCATAAAGAACACGCAATTAAAAAAGCAAAAATAACGGCAACTCCAAAAGTTTTTGCAGGATTAGACTGCTCCGCTTTTTCTGGCGTCATTCCTGTCTCTTTCATCCAAACAGTTCCAAAAACTTTAGGATTGTACCATATAAAACCTGTGACAAGAGGTATTATTGAAGCAACAATAATAGCCAACCAATTAATATCGAATTTTTCCATAATTAATTCTTTATAATTTATTAAATTTGATTTTTGAAGCAAAATTCTCAGCTTTAAGCTCGAGGTAATTCATTGTTAAACCTCTCATAAAAAGATTGAATCCTTTATTTTTTAAAATGGTTAAATCATAATAAGCAGATAAACGTGTAACGATTAAATGCTCTTTTTCAGACCATAACTTAGTGCCTGATACAGGATTAGCAATTAAATATGCTTTATTTTTTATCAGTAGCTCACCTCTTCGGTGGCGCTTAACTAAATGGCGTAATTGGCGTTTATTAAGGTTTGCAGTTTCACGTGTCTCTTTAATTTGTGAAAGAATATCATGTACATCCGCATCTTTATTTTGACTCAATAAATACGCTGCCATAACAAACACCGAACGCCCACGCCCTAATGCACAATGCACCACAACACGACGGTCTCTCTTAATATGATGATGGATCCAGTTAATGGCTTGGTTTAACTGTGAGTGTGTAGGCACACTGTGATCAAGAACAGGAATATTCAAATAATCGATATTTTCTTGGGTAGATGTCCATTCAAGGCCATCAAATTCACAGGTAACGTCCAAAATAGCGGTAATGCCATTTTCTTTCAATGTGTCTATATCTGAGGGGAACAAACGACATGCTAAAAATAAGTTATCGTTTATTTGTTGAATTGGGGGTACCTTATCGTGTTTGCGTGACCATGCATTATAAATTTGTGCACCTAATAAAAAAGGTACAAAAGCCCAGCGAATGTAAAAAGGAATAACGCCATTTTCGCGTTTTCTAAATACTTTCCCAGCATTAAAAAAATAAGCACCGCTGACTAATAGTAGCGAAAGTGCGGTCCAAAAAAACGCAACTGCAAAGTAAATGGAGTTAACCGTTAATCCCAATACTATAAATACCAATGCTGTTACAAGATAACTTACTGCAGCCCACATAATTTTTCCTTTTTATAGGTATTACACTTTTGAATAATTATATACTACAGCACAGCAATCATTATGCCATAAGGCAAAATTAAGGTATTAAGTTGGCTAGTCATCTGCTCTGGCTAGGTCGTTCTTAATTAAACCAATCCAAAAGAGGCTAACATTGCATGCAGTTTTTACACCTTAGTGAATAAATTATTCCCACTAAAATAAAAGCCGACTATGCTCTTTAGCAGCTATTTATGTAAAAAATATTCACAACGAGTAATTTATCATCTTTTTGCATCTAAAAGTTTTGTTTACTCGTTCTAATACTAATAATAAAAAATATAAATATAATTGATTTTGAAT
>ENA-OQVM01002952-OQVM01002952.1-marine-metagenome-genome-assembly--contig:-NODE-2952-length-18983-cov-31.326087_pt1 | contig 18983 bp, 15 predicted proteins | sample MGYA00237776_ERZ505498 | MGnify/ENA primary metagenome ERZ505498 (study PRJEB26159, sample SAMN06265151) | marine metagenome | isolation source: Helgoland LTER site | place: Germany:Helgoland, sampling... | reverse complement strand
AACCAACGGACTGTTGTGGTTTGATTAAAGATTAGAAAAAACGATATTAAAAACTAAACTTAATATAATGCTCTACTTGTTGTGGTTTGATTAAAGATTAGAAAAAACGATATTAGTTGTTATGTTAACTTCTAACTATCATAGTTTTAAAAAGAAATATCGAATAAAAAAACACCTCTTATAAAGACATAATCGCTTTGTTTGTTGTGTTTTTTTATTTCTATCAAAATAATTCTAGTTGCATTGGTGGCGGTTCTTTTGGCGTTGCAACCTTGCCCCAAAAATTCATAATATTCCCGTATTGCTTATCTGTAATTCTTAAGATGCTTACTTTTCCGAATGGCGGTAATAATGGTTTTATTCTTTTCTCATGTGCATCGGCACTTTCGCTACTAGCACAATGCCTCATATATACAGAAAATTGCATCATAGTAAAACCATCTTTTAATAAATTCTTACGAAATTGCTGAGCATTTCTTCTATCTTTTTTTGTTGCTGTTGGTAAATCAAAAAACACAAATAACCACATGACTCTATATTTATTTAGTTCCATAAATTTGGATACACAATTTTTCTAGCCTGGCCACCAAAACATTGTTGTAAAGAACTTGTAGTGGTAGATAAAGCTACCATTAAAGGGCTTTTTCTATCTTCAAAATATACTGTTTGTGTTAATACTTTTAAAAGCGCTGCTTTTATTGGTGTTATTAAATCATGCTCATCAAAATTTTTAATAATCTCTAAAACTTTCATGTCAATTAAAGGTCTGTAAGGCTCCATAATATCATCCGCTAGGCAAAATGCATTGTATTTATTATGATGATGAATACCCAGTGTGTTTAATAAACCACTTCCAGAAAGAGCTCTAGCTAAAGCAGCTCTTAAAATAATGTACCCATAATTTAAAAAAAGATTAGGGTACAAACCGTAACGCTCTCTTTTAAAGTCAAAATCAAATAAATGCTTCCAGTAATAAGCAGCGGCAACAGCTTCTCTATTATCACTGTCTCCACTTAAAACTTTAGATGCGTAATATTTTAATGGACTTGAGTTAATATCTAGCTTTTCTAAAACAAAAGCTTGATTCGTTATTTTAGTCTTTATTACCTGTTGCCACAGTTGTTTTTTTAATGGTTCTGATGCATTAATTTGATTTTGAAAATGTTTATGTTGCAAATGATGGCTTTCTAAATTTAAAAGCATGCTCTGTGGCATATGCTTGTTATCACAGAAAATAACACTTACATTATTAGCACTTAATTTAGATAAGGCAGGTATAGAAATATAAGTTTCTTGGTTTTCAATTACTATAAAACCGATATCCTCAATAGGTATCGTAGTTTCTCTTTCTGATGTTTTAATTATTAGTTGCTCATATTTAGTTGTTAACGAGCATTTATTACCAAAGAATAAGGTTCTTTTAATCATAATTTTTTCTTTTAAAAATACATTTTTAATATCAAAAACCTACACCTTTCTTTTTTCTTCAGCAAGTGGAAAACAATTATTTCAAACACAGTTTCGCAAATTCATTGCTTAATGAAATACTTTTTTTTTGTTCATTGGATGAAAAAACAAAACCGAATAGCAACTTTTAAAGATTATTTAGGAGAATTAAAAGTTAACTAAAGAAGAACTGAAAAACCTACACAGAAAATCACATCTTCATTCTCAGCATCAGAGTTTATGAGAGACTACTTTAATGACGTTATAGACAATCATGAAGAAGTATTAATCAGATTACATCGAAAAAGAACAAACAGCATTATTTAATGAAACAAAAAGTTTTTTTGCTTTTAGCAATGTACAGTTTACAGAAAGAAAAGATCCAGGAACTAAATATGTTCATTTAGGAGGTGGTTTGAGATGTCCAAAACAACATGTAGAAAAATTAACGAATGTGTTAGATGAAATTCATAAAAAAGGAATACTTAAAGACCTTGAAGAAAATGGAAAATGGAATTATATATAGAGAATTTAGCAACCATGAATGTTTTTACGTTGGTGACTATACAGAAGCAATTGAAAAAGTTGAAGATTACCCGATAACCCCAGAAGAAATTATAAAAGTATACAATTCTAAAAAGCGAGAGCATTTAGAATAATGCTTTTAAAAGTAAAATAGGTTTCACTCTTGAACCTTAAATCAAGAGTATTTTTGTTGTGAAAATTATGTTTTAATTTTTATATAAAAGTTGTGAAAAACTTAAAACGACACCTATAAAAAATTAAAACCCTCAAAATCGAATGATTATGAGGGTTTTTTGTTGGCCTACAAGGACTCGAACCTTGAATGTCGGTACCAAAAACCGGTGTGTTACCAATTACACCATAGGCCAATGCTTTTATGCGGGTGCAAATTTAACCGAAAGTTTTAAATCCACAAACATTTTTTGATAATTTTTAACCTTAACAAACATTTGTGATTGATTTGTCGTTTATAAAAGCAAATCTCAACTAATTTTATTCATATTTATTAGTAAATTCGCCATACATAAGGAAACAACTATGACATCAGCAAACTTTAAAAAATGGAACATCATCTTAGGATGGGCTACATTTGCCATTGCTTTAATAACCTATTCTTTAACCTTAGAACCCACAGTGAGTGCTTGGGATTGTGGAGAATATATTTCCACCTCTGTTAAATTAGAGATTGGGCATCCTCCAGGAGCGCCTTTGTTTCAAATGTTGGGTGCTTTTTTTGCAATGTTTACCTCTAGCGTTGATCAAATTGCTAAAATGGTCAACTTTATGTCGGCTTTAGCAAGTGCATTTACCATTTTATTTATGTTTTGGACCATTACTAATTTGGCCAAAAAACTCGCCTTAAAAAGCGGTGAAATTTCTGAAGGAAAATACATTGCAATTTTAGGAAGTAGTATTGTAGGAGCTCTCTCTTACACCTTTTCTGATAGTTTTTGGTTTAGCGCTGTGGAAGGAGAAGTATATGCAATGTCCTCATTTTTAATGGCGTTGTTATTTTGGCTTGGGTTAAAATGGGAAAGTGAAATACAGACTCCTAGAGGAAACAAATGGTTGATTTTAATCAGTTTTGTGGTCGGTTTATCATTTGGAGTGCATATATTATCCTTATTGGTTATTCCTGCAATTGTACTCTTGTATTTCTTTAAAACCTATAAAGAAATCAATCTCAAGACAACAGCAATTGCTACTATAATTTCTGTTGTGATTTTAATGTTTGTCTTTAAATTTTTATTTCCTTTTACATTAAAATTCTTTAGTGCCTCAGAATTATTTTTTATCAATTCTATAGGAATGCCTTATAATTCTGGAAGTATTATTGCTGCACTTATCTTGGTCGCTTTATTTTACTTCGGACTAAATTTTACGCGCAAAAAGAATAATGTAAATGCAAACACTTTAATTCTCTCTGTATTATTTATCATGATTGGTTTTTCATCTTGGATGATGTTGCCAATTAGAGCCAATGCAAACACCACAATTAATGAAAACGATCCTTCAAGTGCGCGTGAATTATTAGCCTACTATGAACGTGAACAATATGGAGATGCCAATGTTTTCTATGATACGTATTATTCTAATTCTTTTGAAAGAGAACAAGACGCTAGCACCCCTTATAAGGATGATAAGCCAAAGTATGAGAAAAGGAATGGCAAGTATGAAATTGTAAATAACTACAAAAACGTCATGCCAAATTGGTCTGACAAACACAAAGGATTTATACCAAGGATGGTAAATCCTGCTTCCGAAAAAATGTACAAATCGATTGCTGGAATTCCCCAAAAAAGCAAACGAAGACCTACCTTTTCAGAAAACATACGCTTCATGATGAGTTATCAATTTGGCTATATGTATGGGCGTTATTTTATGTGGAATTTTGTTGGAAGACAAAATGATGTTCAAGGACGTTTGGATCTTTTTGATGGGAATTGGATTAGTGGAATTCCTTTTGTGGATGAAGTAAGATTGGGATCTCAAAAAAATCTTCCAGCACAAGTATCAGAAAATAAAGGAAGAAATAAATACTACTTTTTACCCTTAATTTTAGGAATCATTGGTTTGCTATTTCAAATAAAATGGGACAAAGAAAACTTCTTTACACTATTTATATTCTTTGCTTTTACAGGCTTTGCCATCATCTTCTATACAAATCCAAAACCTTTTGAACCCAGAGAACGTGATTACGCAATTGTAGGAAGTTTTTACATTTTTGCCATTTGGATTGGCTTTGGAGTACTCGCATTGTATGAATATTTGAAGAGTTTTGCCAATAAAAAAACCGTCGCATTTGCTGTTTCTATCGTCTCTCTTTTAGCAGTACCTACTTTGATGGCCTCGCAAAACTGGGATGATCATGATCGATCCAACAGATACACAACCCATTTAAATGCGCAAGCTTACTTAGAAAGTTGTGATAAAAATGCAATCATGTTTACCATTGGCGATAATGATACCTTTCCGCTCTGGTACATGCAAGAAGTTGAAGGAATTAGAACCGATATTAAGTTGGTAAACACCTCCCTTTTCGCAACCGACTGGTACATCGATCAAATGAAACGCGCCACGTATGACGCGCCTCCTATTCCATCGCAATTAAAACACGATCAATACAAATACGGCACGCTAGATGTTGCTTATTCGATAGACCATCCGCGATTTAAAGATTCTGTAATGACCATTAAAAACTTAATGCGTTGGATTGCTTCGGAAAGTGATGCTACCTATATCGAAACAGAAAATGATATAAAAGAAAAGTTTTATCCAACCAATAAAATTCGAATTCCAGTAAACAAACAAAAGGTATTAGAAAACGGAATTGTAGCGCTCAAAGATGCCGACAAAATTGTTCCTTACATTGATATCGAAATTGACGATAGGGCCTTATTTAAAAATAGAATTTTAATGTTAGATCTTCTTGCCAATAATAATTGGGAAAGACCTATATATTTTACTGGTGGTGCAAATGCGGATGAAGAATATATTTGGTTAAAGGACTATTTACAGTTAGATGGTTTGGCCTATAAATTAGTACCTATTAAGACAACAATTGGTAAAAAGAGTTTGTTTGATATGGGAAGAATTGATCCCGAAAAAATGTATGCTAATATTCAGAAATGGAATTGGAGAAACATCAATGACGGTAAAATTTATTTGGACGAACAAACGAAAAGAAATTCAATTTCTATGCGTAATGCTTTGTTGCGGTTGTCTGAAGCTTTTGCCAAAAAAGGAGATACTGCGAAAGCTTTGGAAGTTTTAGATTTGTCTTTGGAAAAGATGTCTATTAAAGGCTTTGACCACTACAGTTTGTCTTTAGGGTACCCTGAAGCATATTACCGTTTAAAAGACACCCCAAAAGCAAGAAAAACGTCTAGAACACTTATCAATTTATTTAAAGAAAAATTAGTGTGGCTAAGCACCTTTTCTAAAAATGACACTGATCTAGTTTTTGATGATATCGACACGAACTTATACATGTACCGAAATATTATTAGTCAAGCTGAAGAAGGAGACGTTGATAAAGAATATTTAGAGAGTTTAGAAGAGGAATTTATAGACATTGTAAAGTTGTTTGATTATCTTATTCCAGAAGAAGATTAGGTTTCGATCAAAACCTATTTTATAAAAAATGCCACGTGTTGTCATGAGAATTTTCTCAAAATATACGGGGTGTTTTTTAAGGCTATCTAAAATTGGGTACGAAGCTAAATGTATTGTTGCAGCAAATCAATCAAAGTGTCAGCATCTTTAAATCCTGTTTGGCGCCATTTCATTTCGCCATCTTTATAAATCATAAAAGTAGGATTTCCCTTTACACGTAGGACATCTGCTAACATTTCATTCTTTTTTATATCTATCTTGATTACTTTGGCACATTCTCCTAAAGCTGCTGCAACATCTCTTAAGATATCTATGTTGTTTTCAGTAGCACTCCAATCGGAATAAAAATTGATTAGAACAGGTCTTTGTACATTAATTAAGTCACCAAATTTTACCATAGTATAAAGTTTATGGGGGAAAATTGTGAAAAAAATGTTATTGATTAATTAACAAAGATAAATAAAAGTATTTTAAACAGGTTGATTATCAGGCTTTTTTCAATTCGATCACTGTTATTTCTGGCCAAATCCCTACACGACCAGGAAATGCATGATACCCAAAACCACGATTCACGTTTATATACCTTCCAAATTCTTCATACAATCCTGCCCATTGTTTGTAAACATATTTTGAAGGGCTCCACTTAAACCAACCAGGAATTTCTATACCCATTTGCAATCCATGAGTATGCCCACTTAATGTTAAATGATAGTTGAAATCGGCTGTTTTTACTTTGTATTCCCAATGACTTGGATCATGGGTCATTAAAATTTTAAAATCTTCTTTTTGAATGTTTGCCGCAGCTTTTTCTAAATCTCCAGCCTGATTGAATCCTTTTCCCCAATTTTCGACACCTAAAAGGGCTATTTTTTGTCCGTCTTTTTCTAAATATCGGTGCTCATCTAACAGTAAATCGAAACCTATTTTTTTATGAATTTCTTTTACCGCTTGAAAATTATCCTTTTTATCTTGCGGATTTTTCCAATCCATATAATCTCCATAATCATGATTTCCAAGAATTGAAAATTTCCCTTCTTTGGCCTTTAAATGAGAAAACATTTCAATCCAATCGTCCATTTCGTCGGCTTTATTATTTACAATATCACCTGTAAAAACAAGGAGATCCGATTTTTGTTCGTTGATTAAATCGACTCCGTATTGTATTTTCTCTTTGTTGGTGAAACTTCCCGAATGAATGTCAGAAATTTGCGTAATCGTATACCCATCAAAAGCGTCTGGCAAATCTTTAAAACTTAACTGATATTTTAAAACTTTATAATTGTATTTTCCTTGAATAATCCCATAAATAAAAGCGGCAAAAGGGATGGTTGCCAACCCTAATGCAATTTGAGAAATAAATTTTCTTCTTCCGACTAATGATTTTGTTTCTCCGTTTGAAATAGCAGTGATTAATTTTAAAACCCATCGGTACACATCTTCACCAAAAAGGAGCATTATAACGATTAATTTAGGAATAGAAATGGTGAGCAACAAACCCATTGCCATTTGAAATTGAGGCGTTTGTCCATCACTTCTAGAATAGGTAAATACGGTAATAAAAAAATTAACATACACTGCAATGCTTACAAATAAAAAGGAAAAGCGCACCATTTTACTTTTTGAAACTGTTTTAAATGCTTGAAATGTATATAATTCTACAAGCACAATTATAAATGCTAAAATAAGTAATGGAAAAACCCAACGTGGCATAATGAAATTTTAAAATCTTTACAAAGATAGCTGTTTAAATATCGATTGAATTTTATTAGGATGTTAAAGTTTTGTACCTTTCTCCAATCTCTAAAAAGAGTGTTTTTAGAGGATAAAGTTATCCTCATTTTAAACGAATAAATAGATAAAATGTTAGATCAAAAAAGACTTTTTTTAGTGGATGCTTATGCATTAATTTTTCGTGGATATTACGCTTTTATAAAAAACCCAAGAATCAACTCTAAGGGTTTAGATACCTCAGCAATTATGGGTTTTATGAACTCATTATTGGATGTCATAAAACGGGAAAGACCTGATCATTTAGCCGTGTGTTTTGACAAAGGCGGAAGTGTTGACAGAGTAGAAATGTTTGAAGCTTACAAAGCCAACAGAGATGCTACTCCCGAAGCGATTAAATTGGCAGTGCCCTACATTCAAGAGATTTTGAAAGCCATGCACATCCCTATTATGGTAAAAACTGGTTTTGAGGCTGATGATGTTATTGGCACGCTAGCAAAACAGGCAGAAAAAGAAGGCTACAAAACTTTTATGGTAACCCCTGACAAAGATTTTGCACAGTTAGTTTCCGAAAATATTTTTATGTACAAACCCCGTTTTGGAGGGGGTTATGATATTTGGGGAATCCCAGAAATCCAAGAAAAGTTTGGTGTAAAAGACCCAATACAAGTCATTGATTTTCTGGGGATGATGGGCGATTCTGCAGATAATATCCCAGGGCTACCTGGTGTTGGAGAAAAAACTGCAAAAAAATTCCTAGCCACCTACGGTTCAATGGAAAACTTATTAGCCAATACGCATGAGCTAAAAGGGAAAATGAAAGAGAAAATTGAAGGAGCAAAAGAATTAGGTCTGCTTTCTAAGCAGTTAGCAACAATCATGTTGGACGTTCCTGTCACTTTTAATGCAGGTGATTTTACCTTAGACCAACCAGATATTGAAAAGGTAACCACCATTTTTAACGATCTAGAATTTCGAAATTTATTGACCAATTTCTTACGAACGTTTGCTGATGAAAATGCAGCGAAAACAAATGGAGCAACAAATACTTCGCAAGAAAAACCAACTGGAAGTCCAAAAAAAGCAGCTGCAATAGCTGAAGGACAATTTGATTTGTTTGCTGCTCCAGGAACAGGGAGTATTTCTGAAGAAGCAACCGCTTCCGGATTTAAAAACATTAAAAATACCCGCCATTTTTATCAACACATCGACACGCCTTTATCAAGAAAATTATTCTTACAAAAGTTACTGCAACAAACGGCGGTTTGTTTTGATACTGAAACGACTGGTTTAAAAGCATTGGAAGTCGCATTGATCGGCATTTCTTTTTCATATGAAGTTGGGAAAGGATATTATGTTTCCTTCCCAGAAGACCAGGAAGAAACCAAGGCCATTTTAGAAGAATTTAGACCCTTTTTTGAAAGTGAAATTGAAAAAATAGGTCATAATTTGAAATACGACATCAAGGTCTTATCAAACTATAATATGCCTGTAAAAGGAAACTTGTTTGACACCATGATTGCGCATTATTTAATTAATGCAGATATGCGTCATGGTATGGATATTTTGGCAGAAACGTATTTGAATTATCAACCAGTTGCTATTACTGAGTTACTTGGTAAGAAAGGGAAAAATCAGCTTTCTATGCGAGCTGTTCCCATTGCAGATCAAACAGCATATGCTGTAGAAGATGCAGATATTACGTTTCAATTAAAAGAACATTTTACCAAAGAATTAGAAAGCGGAAATGTTACCCGTCTTTTTAAGGATATAGAAACTCCTTTGGTCGCTGTTTTAACCGCCATGGAAATTGAAGGGATTAATGTAAATACCGATTTTTTGAAAAAATTATCTGTTGCGTTAACGGATGATATCAGCCGATTAGAAAAAAGTATTTACGAACAAGCAGGAGAAGAATTTAATATTGCTTCCCCAAAACAACTGGGCATCGTGTTGTTTGAAAAAATGGCATTGGTTAAAAAACCGAAAAAGACAAAAACGGGACAATATGCCACTGGAGAAGACATCTTATCTTACCTATCAAAAGAACATAAAATCATTAAAGATATTCAAGAATATCGTCAGTACAAAAAATTACTCAGCACCTATGTAGACGCCCTACCAAATGAAGTAAATCCAAAAACAGGAAGAATTCATACCCAATATATGCAAGCGGTTGCTGCAACAGGAAGACTGAGCTCTAACAACCCTAATTTACAGAACATTCCAATCCGAACTGCTAGAGGACGAGAGGTTCGAAAAGCATTTGTTCCAAGGGATAAAAATCATGTTTTATTGGCGGCAGATTATAGCCAAATAGAATTGCGAATTATTGCGGCTTTGAGCGAAGAAGAAACAATGATGAATGCATTTAAGAACGGGGAAGACATTCATGCTTCCACGGCTGCAAGGGTGTTTAATGTTCCTTTAGAGGAAGTAACTCGGGAGCAACGAAGTAATGCAAAAACAGTCAATTTTGGAATTATTTATGGTGTTTCTGCTTTTGGATTAAGCAATCAAACTGATTTAAGCAGAAGTGAAGCCAAAGAATTGATTGAAACGTATTATGAAACGTATCCAAAATTAAAAGCCTATATGTCTGCGCAAGTAGATTTTGCTAGAGATCATGGATATGTCGAAACGGTTTTAAACAGGCGTCGCTATTTAAAAGATATCAATTCTAGAAATGCAATGGTAAGAAACGGTGCCGAAAGAAATGCTGTAAATGCACCCATTCAAGGTTCTGCTGCAGACATTATAAAACTAGCAATGATTCATATTCACAACCGTTTTAAGAAAGAAGGTTTCAAATCGAAAATGTTATTGCAAGTGCATGATGAATTGGTTTTTGATGCCCATAAAGACGAGTTAGAAACCATCAAACCCATCATAAAATACGAAATGGAAAATGCTTTTAAAATGCGTGTTCCTTTGGATGTAGAAATAGGGATTGGAGAGAATTGGTTGGAAGCACATTAAATAAAAAAGAATGATCACAATAAAATCACCAAAACGATTTAGCTTACTAAAAACATTCTCAATTACCTTTCTAGTGTTTGCTTTTTTAGTAAGGCTCTGTTTGTATATTTTATCAATAAAATTCATCGATTTTTCTATACCAAACATCCTTAAAGTTTTTGGCATAGGTCTCTGCTATGATATCGGTGCATTATCATACCCTTTAACACTTTATGCCCTTTATTTATTATTGATTCCTGTTAAATTTCATGGGAGTAAAGTAGATCAAATTACGACCAAGTTTACCTATGGATTATTTCTTTTTATCTGTATTTTTTCATTTTTAGCTGAGGTTCCTTTTTGGCAAGAATACCAGCGTAGATTTAATTTTATTGCGGTGGATTATTTATTATACACCTATGAAGTTATAGAAAATATTCATCAAACATTTCCATTGCCATTATTGATTGGAGTGATTGTTATTCTACTTATTATATCCATTCGAATAGCTAAAATAAAAGGTGCTTACACACAAACTTTTGAAAGTTTAGATTCATTTAAAACAAAGCTAATTCCATCAGTAATGATCGTTGCTGTTTTGCTTTTATTTCATTTTAATATAAAAAACATTCAAGCAGAAGTTTTTAAGAATGTCAACGAAAATGAATTGGCTAAATCTGGTTTGTATTCTTTTTTTGCAGCATACAAGAGTAATGAATTGAACTTCAATGAGTTTTATCCAATAATCAATTCAACTGAAAATTATGCTATTTTAAGACATCATATTGTCGCCAAAAACGATCGGCTAACGACTCTTAAAAAAGACATTAACCGGTATACTTTAAATAATGGAGAAGAAGCAAAGCCAAATGTAATTTTTATTGGGTTAGAGAGTTTGAATGCCCGCTTTATGGAACGTTTTGGCAACACTCAAAATTGGACTCCAGCGTTAGATTCTTTAGCAAAAGAAGCTGTTTTTTTTACCAATTTATATGCCACTGGAACGAGAACTATTAGAGGTATGGAAGGCGTCAGTTTGTCTATACCGCCAACTCCTGGAAGAAGTATTGTAAAAAGAGAAAACAACGAGAATCTATTTACGATAGGCGAAATATTTAGGCAAAAAGGGTATACAAGAACTTTTATTTATGGAGGAGACGGACATTTTGATAATATGACAAATTATTTTAGTACCAATGGATTTGATATTGTTGATAGAAAAAAAGCGCACAGATTGAAAGCCGACATCCCTACAAAAAGAATGCGAATAGAAGACGACGAAGTGACGTTTGAAAATGCTTGGGCAGTCTGTGATGGCGATCTTTTTAAAAAACTTTTAAAAGTGGCTGATGCACAACACAAAAACAAACAACCCTTTTTTAATTTTGTGATGACAAGCTCAAATCATCCTCCCTATTCATTTCCAAAAGGAATCCTAGAATCCAATAAGAAAAATAGAGAAAATGCCGTAAAATATTTGGATAAAACATTTCAACAGTTTTTTGAGAAAGCAAAAAATAGACCTTGGTTTAAAAACACGGTATTCGTTGTGATGTCTGATCATTGTGCATACAGTGCTGGTAGAACCGAATTGAATGTTCAAAATCATCACATTCCTGCTTATATTTTTAATTTAAAAAATCAAAAACCGAAAGAAATCGATAAATTGTCTTCTCAAATTGATATTTTCCCAACTCTTTTTGGTTACTTAAATTGGAGTTACCATACCCCTTTTTTTGGAAAAGATATTTCTAAAATGACCCCGAAAGACGAACGTGCTTTTATTGGAAATCATAGAAAGGTGGGGCTTCTAAAACCAAATAAATTATTGATTTTAGAAACCCAAAAACAACACGCTACTTATCTATGGAATAAGACAGAAAATAAACTAACTGAAACCCAAACTGATACAATTCTCTTAAAAGAAACCATCTCTTATTATCAGTCAGCTTATGAATTATTTAAAAGTGGTGGATTAAAAATACAGCCTAAAAAATAAGTTTTCCTCTTTTATACAAAGACATTAATTATTAAACACAAAATGGAGTTAGATTATATTGAAAATGTAAATGGTTATGACGAAAACATGGTTCGCCTTTACAACTTTAACAAAGCAGAAGCAATGCTGTTTAGAGATCTCTTAAAAGAGACTATTATTGATAAAAAACAAAAATTGGACCTGGCTGATGTTCCTTTTATAACGCCTCGAAATTGTAATTTAATTTTCGGTTTGTTTCGGTCCGATGAAGGCATCTTAACAAAAGACAACCAAACTTTTTTTTGCGTTTTAACTTTGGCAAGTTTTATAAATATGATTCAACTTTTAGCCCCTTTTTGTAAGAAGGAGTCCAAAGGTTATCAATATTTATATGACCTTGACAACCCAACGGAATTGTTGTTTTCTCCAACAGCGAGTTTGGTTGATTGATCAACGCCTTTTTTAGAAAATTGAAACTGTTTTTGAAAAGCATATCCTGCTTTTTTAATATTGAAGTTGGAATGAATGAAAAGAAATTGAAAACAGTTTAAAAATAAGCAATAATTTTAATTTGCTTGGTTGCTAGTTTTAAGAAATATTTCTTTTTCTAACGATCAATATTTCATCATCCGAAAAAGACATCCAACCAAAATCATAGACCCAAAAAAGGGTTTTATTTTTATTGTTAACATGCCAATGTGTGTTGTATTTAAAATGAAATTTCTTTTTTTCTAATCGTATTCGCGGTATTTTTTTCTGCAACAGGTTTTTTCCTAAGACTTCTAATAATATAGCTCGATTTCGATGCAAAATGATATCAATCTCTTTGACGGCAATGGCGGTTACTTTTCGTAAATTAACGTGGTAATAATTTTTACAACGCTGCGAACAAAACTTTTTATCGCTTCGTCCTTTTACTTGTTTATTGCAAATTTTACATTTCATATACTTTACAAATGTAGGTATTTATTATGTTTTCGCTTTATTCGTTTTTAACGGTTAATAGATGACTATTATTATAGTATCCTTTTCTGCTGTCCATTTTCTACTATTTTTGAATCATTAATTAGAATGCTATGAACACGATTCCAATTATTTATCAACCTTTAAAGAATGCGAAACGCATAAAGATTTTTATTCCCTATGAATTAAAGGAACTCCGCTACGTTTTTAAGAAGGTGAACACCACTTTTTGGCATCCCAATCAAAAATTATGGTCTATTATGTATACGCAAGAAAATCTTGCATTGTTAAAAAAACTATTTGGAAAAAACTATACGATCGTAAATGAAGTAACTCCTACTCCTATTGAAAAGAGGCCCCTTACCCCCTACGCAATCGATGAGCTTTTTAGGTTAGAAAAATCGTTAGTTTTAAAGAAGTACAGCGATTCTAGTATCCGTACCTATAAGAATATGTTTACTGTTTTTTTAACCAAATTTGTACATAGAGACCTTGCGGAAATTACCAAAGAAGAAATTGAAGGTTTTGTGTATGAATTAATTAAAAAAAATAAAATTAGTGAAAGTTATCAAAATCAACTTATTAATGCGATTAAAGCATATTATGAACACGCACTGGGAAAGCCTAGAGAATATTATGACATTCAACGTCCTAAAAAAACGCTTAGCATACCCAATGTGTTACACAAAGAAGAGGTATTGAAAATAATACAACACCCTACAAACATAAAACACAAAGCTATTTTATGGACTATTTATAGTGCTGGACTCCGCATATCGGAAGTGATCAATTTAAGGATTGTAGACATCTACTCTAAAGAAGGCTACTTGTTTATAAAGGATAGCAAGGGGAAAAAGGATAGAAAAACTATTTTGTCTGATCATTTGGTGGCTTTATTACGGCTGTATTATAAGAAAGAAAAACCTTCTTATTGGTTGTTTGAAGGGCAAACAGGTGGCAAATATAGTAGGGCAAGCATACGTGCTATTTTTAGAAAGGCCGTGGAAGCGACCAATTCCAATCCTTGGTCAACAGTGCATACCCTTCGGCATTCATTTGCTACGCATTGTATAGAGGATAATATAAATTTAAGATATTTACAAAATATGCTGGGACACAACTCTCCAAAAACAACCGAAATTTACACTAAAACAATTCATATTAATAATAAAAAAATAAAAAGTCCTTTGGATAACTTGTTAAATAATAATACCTTTAGTGAATTATAGCTATAAGCGATATATCAACAATAGCGTTTATACAGTTGTTACCCACCATTGCAAAAAAGTCCAATCACACATTTTACACATTTATTTTTTTCCAACTCGAAAGCCCAACGCTAAAAAAATAAAAGAGCAAAATTTCTCCAAAAAAACAATGCAATAAAATAATTAACTTTATATTTGGACATTATTAGTCTAAAATAAATTTGTCCAATGAAATCATTAGGAAATATTTTAAAAATTGCACGAGAAGAAAAGGAAATGATTTTGCGAAAAGTATCAGCAGAAGTTGATATTGATCAATCTTTGATTAGCAAATTTGAAAAAGATGAGCGAAAACCAACAAAAGAGCAATTAATAAGACTTGCAGAATTTTATAACTTACCAGAGCAAGAATTGATAATCAACTGGTATTCAGAAAAAATTGCAGAAGATTTAAAATATACACAAGCAACAACTGAAATATTAAGAGTTGCAGAAGAAAAAATTAATTATTACAAATCACAAGAAAATGGCAAATAACAAAATAAAAGTAGCAGAACTATTTGCAGGCGTTGGAGGTTTTCGTCTTGGACTTGAAAAACATAATAATTACGATATTGTTTGGAGTAACCAATGGGAACCATCAACCAAAGTGCAACACGCATCAATGGTATATGAAAACCAATTTGGAAGTCAGAACCATTCAAATGAAGATTTAAATGAAGTCGTAACAAGAAATATTGAGGAAATTCCAGATCACGATTTATTAGTTGGAGGCTTTCCTTGCCAAGATTATTCTGTTGCTACTACATTGCACAATTCAAAGGGGTTAAAAGGGAAAAAAGGTGTGCTTTGGTGGTCAATTCACAAGATCTTAGAAGATAAAAAGAACAAACCGAAATATTTATTTTTAGAAAATGTAGATAGACTTTTAAAATCCCCAGCTTCTCAAAGAGGTCGTGATTTTGCAGTAATGCTAAAGAGCTTAAATGATTTAGGCTATGCTATAGAATGGCGAGTTATAAATGCTGGAGAGTATGGAATGCCTCAAAGAAGAAGAAGAACTTTTATTGTTGGATACCATAAATCAACTGAAGTATATAAAAGAATATCAAAATCAAAAAAGACAGATTGGATTCAAGAAAAAGGAACAATTGCAAATGCTTTCCCATTAGAAAAAATAAATAAACTTGAAGAATTTGAAATTAAAGGAAGTTTAGAAGAAATAACAACCGAATTTAATAAAAAAGGGAAACTTTCTCCTTTTCAAAACACAGGGTTACTTTTTAAAGGAAAAGTTTATACAACTAAAACAAGTCCTAATTATAATGGAAAAAGAACAGTTTTAGGTGATCTTCTTCAAAATGGAGAAGTAACGGACGATTTCTTTATTAAAGACAATAAGTTAAAAACTCCAAAATCTATTTTGGAAAAAGACGGAAGCGAAAAAATAATCGCTACCGAAAAAGAAATGTGGGAATATTTAAAAGGTTCTAAATCAATTCTAAGGATTTCTAAAGATGGTTTTAAGTATAGCTATTCTGAAGGTGGAATGATCTACCCTGACGCATTAGATAATGCTTCAAGAACTATAATTACGGGAGAAGGTGGAAAATCACCTTCAAGATTTAAACACGTAATTGTTTCAGATAGAGGCTTAAGGCGATTAACTCCTATTGAATTAGAACGACTAAATATGTTTCCAGATGACCATACAAAGCTGGACGGAGTTACAGATACAAAACGAGCTTTTTTTATGGGTAACGCTCTTGTAGTTGGTGTTATTGAAAAAATTGGAGAAGCACTTTATAATCAGATAAATGGATAATATGTTTGACCCAAATTCTGCAAAATCAATTATTTCTTATGCAAAAGAACTTAAAGGTTATACTTTAAGAGAAAAGTGTGGAGAATCAATTGAAAATCACGGTTATAAAGGAAAAGGGAATTTTGGACAATTAGTCGAAAAATTCTATTTTGGATATGAGCCAAATTCAAAGGCAGAAGCAGATTTTGTTGAAGTTGGAATGGAGTTAAAATCAAGCCCACTAAAGGCACTTAAAAATGGAGAAATTCGCTCAAAGGAAAGACTTGTTTTAAACATTATTAACTATTTAGAAGTTCACAAAGAAGAATTTGATCATAGTTCGTTTTGGAAAAAAAATGCCCACCTACTACTCATTTTCTATCTACACGACAAAGAAAAAGATTTACTTGATTACTTAATCAAACTTGTTGACGATTGGAAATACCCTAATCGAGATTTGCTAATCATAAAACGTGATTGGGAAACAATTAATCAAAAAATTAAAGACGGAAAAGCACACGAATTATCAGAAGGAGACACATTTTATTTAGGTGCTTGCACTAAAGGCTCAACAGCAGAAAAATCTTTAAGGCACCAGCCTTTTAATGAAGTTAAAGCGAAACAAAGAGCATATTCTTTAAAACAAGGATATGTAAATCACATAATTGCAAATATTGCTCAGGAAGAGCAAGCCGTTTATGGAAAAATTCTGACCCAAGAAACAATATTTGAACATTTACCCTCAATTGAAGAAATTGTAATTTCAAAATTTGCACCCTTTTACGGAAAGACCTCAATTGAAATTGAAAAGCATTTCAATCTTGAATTAAACAGGACTGCAAAGAGTTATTTTGCAAATCTTACCAAAGCAATTTTAGGAATTGGTTTAAACAAAAAAATTGAAGAATTTGAAAAAGCAGATATTCAAGTAAAAACCATCCGACTAAAGGAAAACAATTTACCTAAGGAAGATATTTCCTTTCCAAATTTCAAATATGAGGAAATTGTTGAGTTGGATTGGGAAGAAAGTGAGTTTAAACACATTTTGGAGCAAAAGTTCTTTTTTGTTTTCTACCAATTTGAAAATAACATCCTAACATTAAAAAAAGTGAAGTTTTGGAATATGCCATATTCTGACATAGAGGAGGCTAAGAAAGTTTGGCATAGAACAGTAGAAACAATTGAAAAAGGAAAAATAGTTAGTGAAATAACAGATAAAGGAATACGAAAAACGTATTTCCCTAAAAAAACAGAAAATAGGATTAGTCACGTAAGACCACACGCAAGAGACAAAGACGATTGCTACGATTTACCTGTAAAAGACCAATTGACAAATGCAACAGAATATACTAAGCACTGTTTTTGGTTAAATGCAAGTTACGTGAAAGATGAAATTTATATGAAGTAGCAAACGCTAAAAGTCATACACATTGCCAAGTCGCTCAAAAACCAACCGCACGAGCCAAAACTTGTCAATAAGTATGTCTTTTGCCAACGCTCCACAGACGGAAAAGAAAACCAAACGGTGGGTAACAATGGCTAAAAAACATAGGGGTTTTGGTGGTAAACTGGAAGTTCAGAGCTTCGATTGAAAACCGCCAAACCAAAATTTTGATAATGAAAAAAGAAAATTAATAATAAAAATATTTGGCTTGGCTAAGTACTAAATTGAAAGGACAGAGTTTCAAACTCCCCTACGATTTCTTAGCCGGGTCGTTGGGCAAAATAAAATGAAACATAGATACAAAAAATTTAAGAAGAGAATTTCTAAAATAAAAATTTCCACGAAATATATAAGTTATATTGCTTTATTAATATCAGTTTTATCTATTTATTTGCAATTCTTCCATATTAATCACGAAATAAAATATGCTTCCTTATACCCTATTTTAGATCAAGAAAAAAAGACTTTGACTTATCCTATCTTACTGAAAAATAGCGGAAACCAAGTTGAAACTATTCTTGATTTTCAACTATTATTAGAGGCTAAAAATAATGAAGGAAGTTTTTATAAAAGGATAAGTGAATTAAATGAAAAACAATTCTTTTCTATTTTAGAACCAGGTGAATCGAAACGAATTGACTTAATAGGTAATTATGATGTATATTTATTCGGAACAATAACTGCTAAAGAAAATGTTTTTGATTACGAACCAATATCTGAATTCGAAAATTTAAATCTATTATTAAAAACAACCTATTTAACAAAGAAAGGAATTGTAGCAACTGAAGAAAGACATCTTGGAAAATTGACATTTAATGCTAATGAAACAGTAAAACGTATTGACTGTCCTCGAACAGAATTAAAAGATTTAGATTTAGGTAAAGATGACTTTGAAATTTTTCAATACACTATAATACCAAATAGCAAAAAATTTGACAACGTATCAATTGACTTTACAGACCCTATTTCAATTAAAAATAATTTGGGGAGATTATTGTTTATAGAAAAAACCCTTAAATCTGATAGTATTAAAAACAAAGAAACACTTTTGAATTTACAAAAAGTATTAAAACCTTATAGATAAAAAATACTTTGCCCAACACCGTGTAAAAAAAATTGCTGGTAAAAGCCTACTTACGAAAATCCTCTCGGATTTTCTATTCGGGTTTTATTTACTAACTTTATTGCTTAAACCACGCAACTTTCCTTACACAAAAACGTTGTGTGCAATAATGACCCGTCCTGAATAAAGGCTACATAATTTTAAACATTATGTATAGAAATGACAAAGTAATTAGACGGTATTCAGAACCT
>ENA-OQVM01002948-OQVM01002948.1-marine-metagenome-genome-assembly--contig:-NODE-2948-length-19006-cov-10.582809_pt1 | contig 19006 bp, 19 predicted proteins | sample MGYA00237776_ERZ505498 | MGnify/ENA primary metagenome ERZ505498 (study PRJEB26159, sample SAMN06265151) | marine metagenome | isolation source: Helgoland LTER site | place: Germany:Helgoland, sampling... | reverse complement strand
CTTACTTGGAGCAGGAGATGACCGATGTCCTTCATCCCGTAGGACTTACACAACTTACAATTAGGTTCGCAAATTCCTTGACATCCGCCGAACAAGTATCAGAGTTAAAAGACCTAGGGGCAAGTGAAGGTGATCTTGCTTCTTGTAAAAATCAAAAGCAGCGCAAAGAGCTGTTCCGTAAACTAACCAAAAATAAATATGAGTAATACCAAAACAGATACAATGAACATACATCAGAAACTCCAGGGGATTCAGTCCTCTTTGAAAGCTCCGAAGGGTCAGACTAATAAGTTCGGTGGTTACCGCTACCGCTCCGCCGAGGACATCCTTACATCCGTTAAGCCATTGCTGGCTGAGTGGGCCTGTACCCTAGTCATCACCGATGAAATGGTTGAGGTCGGTGGTCGGGTCTATGTCAAGTCAACTGCCGTGATTGCATCCACAGAGGATAGCAGTGATAGCTCGATTCACGTTAATGCCTACGCTCGTGAGGCTGAGACAAAGAAAGGTATGGACGATGCCCAGATTACCGGCAGTGCTTCATCCTACGCCAGAAAATATGCACTGAATGGCCTCTTTGCTATTGACGATACCAAAGATCCGGACGCTACTAATGACCACGGCAGCAAACTTCCTAAACCTACAACTAAACAATCACAAGGATTCTAAGCGAAACATTCTGTTGCGCACAAATATTATGGACTTACGAAACGAAATCATTGATGTCATCTCCAGCATTCAAATGCTTGACAACCATTACGAAACTATCATCAAGGAGATGAAAGAAAATCTTGAAGCAGCACAACTGCACAATAACCTCTTGGATAAGCAGAACCAATTGCTTAATCAGAAAATCGACGCACTTGCTAAACACTTGAGCGTCAAGCTAGAACAACCTGACACAACCATCCGTGCTGTAAAGCTGGATGAAGATGTCGCCTAATCATAACCAATAACGAAAGTAATATTATGTCACAATACGATAACACTAACTCCGGTACATTCTTCGTCAATGACCGTAAAGAAAAACCAAATCATCCTGACTACAGCGGGAAGATTAATGTCGAGGGTAAGGAGTACTACCTCAAGGGCTGGAAGAAGACGGCCAAGAGCGGTACGAACTTCCTCTCTCTGGCATTGAATCCAGTGGACGCAGCACCCGCAGGTAGCTCATCTGAGCCAAAAGCTGCAAGTGCGCCAACCAATGACAACACCCCATTCTAAGGATGTCCTCATCTTCATTCGATAAGATCTGGTGGGAAACATTCCGGCGTGCTGAGGTCAGTTCCATTTTGGAACTAACCGCTCACAAATGCTCGGATTACACAGGAGGCGAAAGCTGCGATAACCCCTTCGCAAACTTCGATGCTTCCTCCGAGTTCGGTGTTCATCCCTTAACAGGTGTTTGCATTCGGATGCAGGACAAATTCCAGAGAGCGAAGGCTTTCTGTAACGACGGTCAGCTAAAAGTAGTTACTAATGGCGACCAATCCAAGGACATATTCCGCGACCTAATTGGCTACTCGTTGATAGCCATAGGGATGCTCGAAAGAGCAGAGTCGGAGTAAGTCCCTGTGCTAAGATGCTTGCCCCTTACAATTCGGTAGGGGGCAAGTAATTCTTATGACTCAATATAATAAAATAGACCGCAACGAAATGACTAAAATAAAAGAAGCCGCCGAAGTATCTCTCTCCATCTATAATTCAATTGATAGTTATAGGTTACCGGAGGTGAATCGTGTAGCTCATAAGTCCCTTGGACAAGTCCTTCGTTCTCTGGTAGAATTACTTGATAATGAACGAAATAAACCTACTGACGACGAACCAGCCACATAGTGCCGAGGCTGAAAGAAAATTAATAGCATCCTGCCTATTCCCAGGTGACGCATCCGTATATGATATGGTCCGTCCTTTACTGGAGGCCGAGGATTTTTACGTACTAAGATTTAAATTACTGTACCAAGCCATAGGTGAACTTGCTCAACTGAGTAAGCCTATTGACGAGGTGTCCATTGCAGAGCACCTGAAGTCCCTCAGAGGGCTTGACGAGGTCGGGGGTATAGCAGGTATACTATCGGTAGCTGACGGCGTTTACAGCGAACTCACAGCCAAGTTCTATGCGAACATCGTAGCAGAGAAGGCAAGGCTTCGTGAGATTATGAAGTCCTGCCGGATTGCTGTCGAGAATGTGGAGTCCGAGGCTCTTAGCTATGACGAGATACGCAGCACCCTTGAGGCCGAGATTACTGCACGTCCCTTATTCAGCCAGAATAAATCCGGGATCGGTTCGTCCGCCGACGAGCTACTGGAGGACATCGCTAGGATGCAAGCAGGTGACTACGTACCCGACGTTGTTAAGACGCATACCAATAACTTGGATAGTGAGCTTGGCAATCGGGGCATAGCCGCTGGTGAAGTAATGACTGTAGCTGCACCTACCTCCTGTGGTAAGTCAGCACTGGCCCTGTATATTGTATCCCAGGCTGTAGCAAAGGATGGTCACGCCTGTGGAGTCTTCTCCTTGGAGATGCCACAGAAGCAGCTTACCAAGAGACTGACGCAGGTTATCTCAGGTGTTAACCTTCGCAGCGTGGAGGACAACATAGCCCAGCCAGAGCAGGTCAAGCGGGTTCACGAGACTATCTCTGATCTAAAGACAATGCCCGTGTACACCTCGCACTCAGTCAAGAGTGCCGATGATCTATACAGCCAGACCCGACAGTTCGTTAACAAGCACGGCGTAAAGCTACTGGTCATTGATTACTTACAGCTTATACCATTCTCTTCCAAGATGGGTAAGGCCGAGGGCATCGCCAGTATCTCTCACAAAATTAAGCAGATGGCTATTGATCTCAATATCGCCATTATCCTACTAGCACAGGTCAACCGAGAGGGAGCCAAGAATGGCCGACTTAAATTGTATGACCTAAAGGATTCCGGGGACATCGAGAATGATGCCGACGTTGTTCTGCTTATGTATCCCTCAAACGGAGATGTTGAATCCTCTAAGGATAAAGATGCCCGTGGAGGTTTCACCCGTCTAACCTACGAGATAGCTAAGAACCGTGAAGGTGAGCGCGACATCGGAGGTACGTTTAAATTCTATCACTGCACAGGGAGGTTCGGATAATGACAGAAGAACAAGTAGCACAAAATATAATGTTGGCTTTTCCTAAAATGAATAAGCTGATAAAGGCCGAGGACCAGTTCAGTCCTTTTGATTACGAGAGCATTGACTACTTAGTGGAAATCAAGGTACGCCGAAAGGCATATGATCCCTGGATTATTGAGCAGCTAAAGCTTGATACCAATATCGGTATCGCTGAATCAGTAAAGAAAGATTTCATCTATGTCAATGGATACCAACATCTTCTGTATGTCTGGAATATCTCTAAGCTAATTCGAGATGACTACGACTTCGGGTTCGAGGATCGTGAGATGCCTTGGACTACGGACTTTGAAGCAGTACAAATAATAACCAAGCGTACCGGTTACCTATACAATCGCAGCGCACACACCATCAATACACAAGAACTATGATAGCTACAGAAACATCAAAGGATATAATCGTAAACGGAATAAGGGTAACCTGCTACTCGGACGGTAGTGTAGAGGGTCACGGTAAGTATCGCAAGCCTCGGTCATTTTGCTCAGATGATTCAGGTCGTTACAATAAAAAGTTTGTAAATAACCGCCAGTACAAGGTCCACGATCTGATCGCAAGAGCCTTTCTTGGGAATAAACCAAAGGACTATGATGTTGATCACATTAACGGAAACACTACTGACAATAGACCATCCAACCTACGGTACGTGACACGATCCGAAAACCTCAGAGGATACCAAAAGGTTCGCGGTAAATCCAAGTACAGGGGCGTACAGGTATCAACAACAAACCCTAAGTTCCTTGTGAAGATAGGTCTAGGTAAAGAGCACCAATACAAGTCGAAATACCTTGGCTCATTTACTGACGAGAAGGAGGCCGCTATCGCCCGTGATACCTTCTGCTACGAGGTTATGAATTATCCATTAGAAGGGTTAAATTTTCCAGAGTTATTTGTTGACAAGGAGAAGGCTCCCGCACAAGTTCAGAGTATGCAAGACACCGAAGAAAACATCGAAAGAATCCAGACCCAGATCGATATGATTCGGCAGGAATCCCGGCTTCTATCCTACCGCATTGATCGTATGACCGAGCAGCGCAAGGAACTACAGGATGAGAAGCGTAACCTAAAAGATTTACTTACTAATTATAAGAACCCATAGTGTATAATACTTATCAGTGAGTTTGCTTCCTTGTTCTCACTGAAATAACAAGGTAAGCTGTTGGAGTAATCCGCAGCGGGATCGGTTTATGTCCTATTTGATTCCTTGTTTCGTTACGGTAGCCCCGTCCTTTCTATGTGGAGGACGGGGCTTTTCGTTACCTACTGAACGCATCCCTGAAGGATTGCATATCAAGCATTAACTGCTGTACTCCGTCGGTCAGAACCTTGCGATCAATCTGCTCCTGTATATATCTGGCAGCTTGATCCCGCTCCATACCTTCAATGCGCTTCACGAAGTACTGAGCACGTGCGGCTTTTGTTAGTGATTTAACTCGACGATCTGCCGACGTAATACCAGCGGCCTCGTCCTTAATAAAGCTTTCCACGCGGCGTACAACTGATTCATTTACGTCCTGATCAATCGACATATCCTGGAGGATTCGGCCAATCTCTGGACGACTCTGAGCGTCCTGTATTTTCTGCTTATAGTTACCAGCAATTCTACTCGCTTTCGCAGATGAAGTATTATCCTGCTTCTGCACATTATCAAGGAGCTGTTGATCTCCTGTGCGCATCTCAAATGCCTTCGCATAGGTTTCACCGTAGAATCTACGTAGGATTGGAACCTCTGAACGGTTGACCTTCTCACCGTTCCACATCTTAGCTGTGGTGTTGAGGAGCCTCTTAACCGTTGTACCCGGACCGCCAGTATAGTTCTGGTACAAGTATAGCAATGTTTCCGGAGATACCTCTTGCCCCATATCCTCCAGTTGTTCAGCTAAGTTCATCGCTAACTCGCCACCCTGTGTACGTGCAGTCCAAGGATGAATCTTTTCTACCGCTGACATATTCTCCTGCTCAAGCCAGTGAGGTCGAATGTCCCTACCCAGTCCATCTTTATTTCTAGCTATATCATATATAGGCCGAAGGACCGTAGGGATTGGTGATCCGCCCATCGGATTGTATGAGTCAATGATGTTCTTTGACATATCAGCTGCAATAGTTTTAACATCAAGGTTATCCTCGCCGCCGAACATAATGCGTTGACCGTAATCAGCAGCAATCTTGAATGGAACCATTGAGTACCCGATTGGGATGGATGCGTAGTCCAGGCTCCCATCCTCATTCTTACCCCGAACAATAGTCATATGCTTATTGATCTTGAACTCAGGTATCTTCTCCCGCCAAGCTTCATCAATGCTACTGTTCCACTTATCAAGGATAAGGGCAGTACTGGTTAGAGTTCCCATAACAGATGTAGCAACCACTGGGTTCTTCATACTGCGCAAGAAGTTTTTAGCACCCTGAATCGCTGGGTTACTGAACAGGTACAACGCTCGTAGTGAGTCCCCCTGTGATCCCTGTAGGTTCGGGTCAAATGAACTATTCCTAGCAGCAAAAGCAGCTTGATCCATAGTCATACCGTCAGCTCGACCATTGCGATAGGTAGCAAACCTAGTAGCATTCTCAAAGTATTCATTAACTCGATTGATCCAATTATTAAATTCTTTGGCCTTTGATTTGGTTGGTTGATTTAATTTCCCACTAAGCTTGGCAATACTTTCATTGATGTCCTGCATTGTGGATAATCCAAGACCTCCTGTACGACCGCCTGCCTTGACGAACTCTTCGTACATCGAATCGAGTTCACCTTGTCTAGTTCCCGGCTGTGCCTTGTTCCCTATTAGGTTTCTACGAATCGTACGGATGTCGTCATTTAATGCGGTAACAGGGTTCAGTAACTTAGCCGCTTTACCGAGTGACATATTAGCCATCCCGTTTACAAAAGCTTCAGATCGGTCACGAATCAAATTGGGTACAGCAAACTCAGGATTGAATCGAGTGTAAAGACCACCCATAAATCTATTCATTACCATTGCCCCCTTGAGGATTCCGGCAACCTGCTGCTTATTAGTCCCTTTGAGTGCAGCAGCCAACTTCGGGTCAGCAATCTCTATGTGCAGTGGTTTACCGTTTTCAAATACAGTAAGTACGTTTTTTCCAGCATCTTTATATATAGGAACCTTTTTGGTTGGAACCTTCTGTCCCATCTGCCTCAGCGTATTAGCTGACTCCGAGGTGTCCTTTACCAGCCTAGTTCCAATTACCTGTGGCTTAGTGACCTTGGCTATATTTTTAGATGTTGCAGGGTTATCTCTGATGAGTTTAACAAATGCTTGATTGGCTTTATTGACCTCGGCCCTCTGGGTAGCATTGATTAAGTTATCAAATACATTCTTATAAATATCATCAACCTCTAAATCAGAACCCTTGGCTCTCTGTATTCCGCTTGAGGTTGTTTCGTATCGTCCGGCACGACCACTTACACTGGACACAACATCTCCCAGCTCATCGGTTTCCATAATCCGATTCAGAGGAACATAGTCCGGGAACTTCTTCCGTAGAGAATCAGCGTCAACCTTACTAATTAATCCTCCACCCTCAAGGGTAGTAAGGATTTTTTTTGATAAGTCCTGTCGCAACCCTATGGACTCGCCCAGTTGCTTATCTAGACCTTGGGATTCAAAGCGGTCAATAATATCCTTGAACTCCTGTGTGCTGCGTCCTGCTGCGCCATCACCTTTAAACTTGGAACGGTTCGCCTTATTGTACGCTATACCGTGTTTTGCGTACAGGTACTCATTGACTGATCGAGAGAGAACCTCTGCCTCCGTTCCAATCTCATTAGCTTTTGCCATCAGAAAGTTACCATCAAGCTCAACAAGCTTCTGCGCTTCCTCGGCCTTCTCCGCTATATGCTGGCTGGATAGTCGTCGCTGCATATAGAAGTCACTGTCATCGGACTTTACTTTCAGCGGAGCATCCTTCTGTTTGATTTGACCACCAGCTACTACATCCTGTAGGACACGAGCACGAATCATCTCATCACTGTAAGCATCACTGATGCTCAACTTTAGATCATTGAAGTTCTTCGGTAGCATCTCGGCGTACTCCTTACCCGTACGCTCAACTCCGTCTACTAGAATCTTGGCATCGGGATCACCGATCTTAAATGCCTCAGTAAGACGGCGTGTTGGCATACCCCCGAACTTACTGTAAGCCTTGCTGAACGCTTCTCCAGTAAGACCGAGACCAGCACCTAGAGCAGCACCAGTCAGTCCAGCAGCACCTAACTCTTCAAGTGTAGGTAGTTCGCCTTCGTCAATGAGTCCTTCCCCCGCAATGGCTCCAGTGGATATAGCAGCACCAGCTACGGCTTGACGGCCTACTGCACTTACTAGAGGCTTACCAGCCTTTCCTCCGGGTATAAGATTGATTAGTGCGGAACTTACAATGTCGCCGTAGCTTAACTCTCCATCTGGATCAAGTATTCGCTGACGAGCAATAGAACCAGCAGCACCAGCACCAAGTCCTCCAATGATATAACCGGCAGCAGTGCCAACACCTGGAAGAATTGCTGTTCCCAGAGTAGCACCACCAAGTCGTCCAGCCTCAGATATGGCTATATCGGCAGCAAAACCAGCAGCGTACTCAGCCGCTGTGTTGCCTTCGTCTTCAGCCTTTACTTCATCTAGGTACTGGACCTTGGACTCCGCTGGCTCCTCATCTAGATATTGTATCTTAGACTCGGTAGGCTCTTCATCCAAGTACTGTATCTGTGATTTTTCAGGCTCATCGTCCAGGTATTGTATAGCCATTATTAAACTTTTGCTTTCCTGCCACCTATAGTGACTATTGTTCCAGGAGCTAGGCCAGCAGCTAACGCCTCCGACTCGGTTTCAAATATTAAATTAGCACCGTCCCCGTAAATAATACTCATCATTTCACTTGAGTCCTCTCCTTCCTTGGCTTGCCATCCTAGATCTCGCAGGATGAACTTGTTGCGGTCCTCTGGCTTGATGCTTCCCGCTGCAATAGCTTCATCTACTTCCGCTGCGGACTCTTGGTACTCGGATGGTTTTTCCTGTTGCATCTTGTCAATCTCTAGGCCAAGCTTATATGCACGCATTGCATCGTATTGCTGCTTCTGTGCATCAACTGGCTGTAAGCTTTGTTCTAAACCAGCTACGCCGCCCATCTCTTGACCTTGGGTGCTTCCGCCCCACCGTGCTAGACGGTTTATTTGTTTAGCTGTTCTACGACCCTCTGGGGTCAACATAGCCTCACGAACATCTGTTGGTACGTTCTGAGATGATTGAGTACGTTCCCCTGCTATACGTGTATCACGCTCAGTAATACTCTCACCCGGTTGTTGCATACGTGCAGCTAGTCGTCCCTCACGTTCAGCCGCAAAACCTTCATAGCTAGGATAAGCATCAGCACGTGTTTCAAATCCAGCAGGAATCATACGACCCTGTGGGTCAGTACGCAAACCAGAGACACCCTCAGTGCCATTAGGGGCATTCAAGTACTCATTGAGAGTCCGTCCACCCAGTCGAGCACGAGTCTCTTCGATGCTCATAGGAGCTGAACCTACACCTCGGAATGTTTGATCAGCTAAAGCCTGTGGAACCGTTGCGCTGCCACCGTCAACGTCGATAGTCGTAGTAGGTATGCCAGTCCCTTGAATACCGGGAGCACCCATCAATCCAGCATCATCTGGAAGTGTAGCAGCTAGTTGAGCGGCTTGAGGTACAGTAGAAGATGGTCCAGTAGGAGCATTAAATACTAATGGCTCATCGCCAAGTCGAGACATCTGTGGAGCATTGGGGTCAATTCCTCGAATGCTAGCCAACTCTTCATTTGAAAGGGCAGGAAGATTGCCGTCGCCGTAGATAGCCTCACCAACAGAGGACCCTAATATATCTGAGATATTGCCCTCTCTTTCGGTCAGTCCAACCGCTCTTAGCGCATCACCTCCAAAAGCATCAATAGCCTTGCCACCTAAGTATCCACCAGTAGCAGCACCAACATATGGGTTAAGTCTAGCCAATAGTCCAGTGGCAGCAGCACCGGCTCCTATTGTTGCTGGTGGCCCCACTCGCTGAGCAGCCTTCATAGGTCGGGCAGTATTCGCAGGAGCACCACCAGCGGAACTTACGGCAGGAGGTTGATTTGGCGGAGCAAGCTGAGTACCAGGAATGGGTCGAGCTGGTGCATTACCAGTGAACTGAGGTGGTGTGTTAGGTCCAGTAGGTACGCCCTGATAGCTCTGAGGTCCACCAATTAATTTTGGTAGGTTTTGACCGGCCATACGGGAGGCATCCTGCGCAGCTACCTTCTGGGCAAATGATGATAGTACTTGGGATGTCGCTGGTGCGCCACCAGTTTGGGATGCGACGTATCCACCACCTAGTCCTAGTCCACCCATCAGCATAGGATTGGTATCCATACCGGTCTCCTGTTGACCCTGCTGACCCATTAGGTCAGTGGGCTGCATCATAGGGTTGTTTCTGAGGATTTCCTCCTGTACCAGGAGTTCTTCCTCTTCTTCCTCTTTTGCTCTTTTACTGCTTCCGAATGTTCTAGATTCTGCTTTAGCAGTATCCTTCTGGGTTTGCTTACTTCTTCCGAATGTCCTAGATTTTGCTTTAGCAGTATCCTTCTGTGTTTTTTCGTTGGTGGCCATAGTGGTATTATATCACGGGGGTTAAGCAATCTTATTAAGAACAGTAAGCTGTCCTTGGAAGAGGGTACGTCCATCTCCACGTATCTGTAGATCGAGTTGAGTGCTGTTGCGGAGTGACAGTCTCGCTGTGGTGTAAGCGTTGATTGGGTCCATTGTTCCAACCCAGTTTAAACCACTTGAGATTAAGGAAGCAGTTGCCACTGTTTCAGGTCGGATGACTAATGTACTATGGTCATATTGAGTTGCGCCAGTTACCTGACCATCGGAGTAAGGAGATAATGTAGTAGCAGCAATAATGTCAGTGCCGCTCTCGTCCCTCTTGAATGGGAACTCGTATTTAGGTCTAGCTATACGAACACTGAGAACGGGGTCGGAAAGCTGTACGCCAGTGTACTGCGTTGTACTTGTTGCGTCTTCAGGAAAAACAATGCTTGGCTCAACAGTATATCCAGATCCAGGGCTAGAAACTGAAATTGAGCCTAACCTGGACCTTGTAGCCACCCAGTTTACGGCGGTTGACAAGGTCCCAGATCCAGTGTTAGTACCCTTTATAGTACCATTTTGATCAGTAAAAAGTAAAGATCCACCATTTGACGGTGTAAACACTAGGTTACTACCATCGTAAATATTTACAAAGCCGTCAAGTTGTCCTTGACTTAAAGTTGGTCTAGTTGATCCTGGCCTTGGTGAGTTGGTACTAGTTACGTTTGTTACGGTCGTCCAGTATCTGGGATCTGGTTGGCCAGTGTTATCAGAGAATTTGTGATGTACGTAGGATATCTTACCAGCAGTATTACTCCCTAGGTTTACATTAGTATCAGCCTCCCTTGTGTATGTTACAATGGCCTTCTCCGTGGGTTCACCTTCAGCCACGAATGCATTCTTAGTGATTGTGTCACCATAAAACCAATAGGGGTGTCCTTTGTCAATAATGTCGATGCCAGTTATACGACCGTCTAATTCTGGACCACGCAATATATACACGCCATTAGCCCCAACTACCCCACCCAATGGATTAGTATCAAAACTCAAGGTTGGTACACCACTGGCTACGCTAATGCTTCCAGTGCTTTTATTATCAGCCCTATCAAACCACTTGAAGGCATTATTGTAAGTTCCATCGGGCAAGCCGTTGGTATGACCCACCCGCATAGTAACATTGGACGGCGAGTAAAAGTCAGTCCCGTTGTTAAATTTCAATGTCCACTCATCAGTTGCGTCACCTACTGTAAATGGGTTAATTTCAGCTACGCCGTTAGCGCAGTCTCCATCATTCGTATAGATTGTTATTTCTGGCATAATATAATTAAGTTAATTTAAAGTTTCCGTTTGAATAATAAATTGGTGGATTATTGATTACAGATGGTGTTCCTGCACCACTACCAATTTCTGTTGTGCCACCGCTTATGCTTATTGTTACTCCAGAGTCCAAAGATAAATATGCTATCCACCTGCCCGTCCTGTAGTTAGGCCCAATTACATTAGCAGTATTGACGGAAACAGTGTCCTCCTCCAACCAAGTAGATCCCTTCTCGATTGCTTCATCTCTGGTTACGGTTGCAATCCTAAAACCCTCGGTTTGCCAAAGTGGATTATCTTGTAATTTTTCTCCGTAATATTTATTAGCTGCAAGCTGAGTATCAAAAATTTTCACACCACCAATAGATATCATTAGGTCATCATCCTGAGCTGATAGCGAAACAATTTTAATTTGAAGAACCCTACTCTGCGTTCCAATATCCTCTTTTACTGCATCGGGCAATACTACATTTTGCTTGGTAATCGCTACATAACCCTTGAAGGATTCAGTGCGCTTAAATTCCTGTAGACGTTTCTCCGCATCCTCAATTCGTTTATTAATTGAAGTAGACATCACTGAGGGATTACTATGTTCCTTCCTTGTAGGACCCTATTTTTCTTATTTTCCATTTCAATCATTTTGAATGGTTTTAATTGATCCTCAAGCTCCGACAACCTGTTCTCTGGTGATTGGTTCTGAACCGTCCGAGTTGGAGCTACAATCGTCTTTTTAATAACTGGATTACCTTTACTCATTACTCAGCTTTAAATTGTACAATCCTACGTTCCCAAATGTCACCCTGCCAGCGCAGAATAGAGACTCGATCATTTAAGTATGTTCCAGAATTAACGTAGCCAATGTATTCGTCAGCCGTTGGAACTGTGTTAGCAGTTAATACTAATACACGATTACCATTTTCGTCAACTGGTCGAAATTCAGCAGGACGGCAAATCCTTTGAGGGTTTGATAGAAAGAACTCGCGGCACATTCTGACGGGAACAGATTCACTGAATGGCTCGGATCGAAAATCAAAACCCTCGTCCAATTGGAAGGGACCACGCTCAACACCTGGGAATCGCACGACCATCTCATCCCACTCATCCAGCTTGGATGGAACCATAGCAAATGTTCTAGTCAATTCAGCACCATCTAATCCATTGGGCTTCACCTCTTGATCAACTATATATGCTTTCTGTGTACCACCCGTCCCGTCAAATACTGGGTCAGTGATTTCTGGGGGAAGTAATTTCTTAATTGATGATGCTGTATTGGCTGAAGATATTGAATACTTCCGAGTGATAATAAAATCACTACTACCATCAGTTTGTATGCCCGTTTCAAACTCAACGCCAATTAGCGGATCGCCCAATTCTGTTGCAGTTGTTGTTGAGCGAATTTCAAAAACATAATTTGCTGAATTAAGGCCCTGAAAATCATCAATTTTACTAGATGAAAGACTATGATTTTCTGTTACTTCAGGAACAATTGACCTCACTTGTGCAACGCTTAAATTTATTGCATTAACTAAAACTTCTTTTGTAATTGAATCATTATCTGATGATACGGAAATAACTCCTGCCTCAATCCATACGGTTTCCCTAACTTTAATAACACCGCCATTATCAATTCTTTGTGAAGCTAGAAAAAGTGCAGCTGCTGGACTACCAAGGGGTGCTGCTGATCCAATCGCTGCTGCTGTGAATGGTGCTATTCCTAGTTCCTTTAGAGTGATACGCTTGAACCCATTAACCTCGTATTCCTCTTTATATGAAGAATTAATCTCGTAAACATATGTAGATGTTTTTATCCCATCGTATTCGCTCTCTGACTGGGATATTAGCGTATGGCTGTCCGTGACTTCACTTAGTAACTCTGAAACCTGGGTCGAAGTTTTATCGAATGCTTGAACATTAACTAGTTTTTCACCATCATTGAGGTCCTGTTGGACGGAAAGAATGCTGGGCTTTAGGAATGTGAATCGATTAGTCTGGAATCCCTCAAAGTCGCTCTCTTGCTTGTTGGCTAATACATATCCAGCGGGCGTAGCGGGGTCAGTGCCAATGGTTTCAATGACCTTAGCCTTCTGTGAACCTACATTGTCCAGTGTCTCCGATAGGATTCCTGGCTCAATATAGACTTCCTGTACTTGCCTGAAGCTATCATTATCATCCACTGAGTAAGAAGCCAGGTAGCAGCGTACAGCGGTCTCATTGTTGATCTGATGATCGATGAATGAAGTACCTACTGTCTCAGCGTAATCAGTGCCGACCTCGGCGATACTAGTACGTGTAACACGGCGAAGACCATTTAACTCGTAGTCAGTAGTGTCATCCTTTACTTGGACGAACGCAGACCCAAGGGTTTCATAAGTAAGGACCACCAAGTAGTCCCCTCCGTCACGCATTGATCGGTTGCCGGACTCAACCTTTGTAAGCCGCATATCGGCATACGCTTCTCCTTCACGCGGAGCGAGTCCATCAATGGACATCTCAGCGGACTGAAGGCTTCCGAAGTCCGGGAAGATGCGGTCCTTGTTTGCGTTGTACCAATCATTTCGGGTGTTTAGCGCAGTACAATTTACAGTAAGCCGATAGCGGCCATTCTGCAATTGCTCAACCGATGGTTGACCTACTAACTTGAGTCGATTGGTGCGGTGCGAAATTGACATTAGCTATCTCCCTTAATAATTGCGAAATTTAGTACTACGGCTATATCACCCGTTGCTTGATTGTGAGCATCGCCCACAGTAATCTGACAGGACCCAGCCTGTGTTATTGTAACTTGACTGTATAGTTTAGCATCTCCGTTACGTAAGCTAGTGATAATAACATCGTCCTCCTCAATGAAAGTATTATTCATTGTAAATGCCTGAATGTCATTATTTGAGAAGTCGTGGGTAAACATAGTAACCTTACCGCAGGGCTTATTGATAGTTACACTGTCATTTACGCTAGTTGTTTGCGCAACAGAACCTCCTGCTCCATTTGTGAATCCAATCTGATTGATGGATAGAGTATCGGTTGGCTGCATTATCAGCACCCAGTCAGTCCCAATTGGGTTAATCAGCATACAGTCATTCGGAGAAAGACTTACGGAGGCGGAGCCATTGATGGTCTGTCCAGCCTTGGCGGACACAATTAGTATGTCCGGCCCGATGTTACGAATATATCGTGGCTCAGAGGATGCACACTTGGGTAGTTCATACGAAGTCGCCCCGCTCACTACAAAGCAGGGTGTTCCGTTGTGGTAGTTTGTTGATATAGGCATTAGCAGTCCCAAGCCTTACGGCTCCAATAATTTGCTGAGAGTTTGTTTGTCTTCCCCTTGATCCCACCACTGCGAGCGCAGTAGCTTTTCTTACGCTTTGGCTGATCCTTCTTGATGCTCATATTAGCATCCCCGAATCGTACGATTTTTTCTGTCCCACCTTGGCAGGCTTTCACGACGAACTTCTTACCGCCCTGTACTTCACGGCGGGGTACGTTGCACTTCATCTTGGATTTGTCAGGCACTACTTGCCCTTCTTTCCCCCACGTTCACCACAGGATCCTTTGCCAGCATTTTTTGTTTTTCTTCCGTACATAATATTATTGGTTATTTGACTTGGGATGAACCAAAGTAGAACCCTACGATGGCTAAAGCTGTTTGGCGGATCTCTGGTAGTATCACAAACCCCTGTACAGTGGACCATTCTAGACGCTTGAATAGCCCTAGAAAGCCTTTGGATTCTGATTGGATACTAACACCTATGTCCGTGAATGCAAAGACAAATGGGGCTATTACAATGGCAAAGATAACTGCCGCCGTAATTGCACGTCGCATATAGACACCACCACGAGCTGCTGCCTTATCTGCTGATTCATCTGCTACAGTCTGACGAGCAATCATACGCTCAAAGAGACGAGCCTGATTATCGGCCTGTGCCGCAATCATCTTCATTACGAAGCCGCTTACGCCCCCTCCTAGCATTGCTAATAGTTCTGGTGTCATATTAATCTTTGTCTAGGAGTTCCTTGATTACCTTGACTGCGGATGCAGTCATATAGACTAGAGTAGCAAGACCTACAACTAGTCCTAGGAGTTCGTTAATATGCCCCAGTTCGATGGTAGCAATAAAGCCCCCTGTTCCAATGGTAGATTTGTAAATAATGTCGTGCATCATTAATAAGCTGTATAAGATGATAAATCGCCAACTGTGACGGTGTGTCCAGTGATGTCGCCTTGAAGTGTGTCGAGAGTGGTGATCATTGCGTTGAGTTCAGAAACTAGACCGCCGTAAAACGGGCCACTGCCAAACCAGCACGACATAATCCACAACTCTGTGCCAATAGCAGCAAATTGTGGGTTGCCAGAGTCACCAGTTTGAACTCTCTCATAAAAAGCCGCTCGGTCGGGAAGTTCGGGATTTGCCAGAACAACTGAAGGTATGGCGGCGTCGCTTACCCTCAGTAGATCATACATTACCCCCTTTTCCTCGAAGTCTGTGGTTAATATCGGAATGCGAAACGCCGCATCGGTTGTAGCTCCAGCAGGCAAATATGTCTCGTAGCCGTCAGGAAATAGCTTACACGGTGTAATTGAAGCTGGCAGGTCTGAGTCCAAAAGGATCATCTGACCATCTGTGCCGAGACCGTTGTAGTAAATGCGCTGTGATTGCACGACCGTTCTTGTAATGATCGTGTTGTCGGATGCAATGAAGCGCAGGGAATCCCCAGCAAGCAATGGGTAGTGAGCTGCCAGCATAGCGTGACGAGGTGTGATCGCTGTACCAGCACGTCTCTGTCCCTGCCTAGAGTTCCACGGCGAAGCACAGGTTAAAGCCTCTGCGTGTGTCCCCTGTAAAAAGAAGTTGGAGTTGCGGACGTAGGCTGGGGTAACGTGATCTTGCGACGTGTAGAGCTTTTGCTGTGTTGCTGGGTTTGCTCCAGCCAAAGCGTTGTCGATTGGGTCGGACAGTGCCTTGCGTGCGCTACCCGCTACGCCACCTTCGATCACTTCAATTACAGCTGCGCCCGACACTGTTAGCGTGATTAGAACCGCACGGGTAGTAGTCGCCGCACCGTTTGTGCCAACGATAGTAATGGTGGCACTTGATGTCTGCTCGGTCGGAACTAGAAAAACAATCTGACCTGCTGCATTGATATTAATCTCGGTAGGGTTGTCCGATGAGTAGGCAAAGGAGATTTCAGCGTCATTGAGAGCGTAGATTACGTTGGGGGTTAGAATGACTTGCTCGCCAGTGCTGGCTGTAGTATAACGAGTTCCTTCCTTGTCGTCCTCAGTGTATGGGACGTTTGTATCTGGAGAGATTGATGTAGGCTCTCGAAACTGGTCTATTTCAAACCAGAGACGGAGGACTTTACCCTCGTTAATTGACACTGTTCCAAGTGTAGTCATTATCCTTGATTATTTTCGGTTAATGTTCCATCCAAGCAAAGGCGTGTTTTACCAGCACCAGAAACTGTTTGGAAGGTGGTGGAAGTTTGGCAGCTAATAAGAGTGCCAGTCAATGTGCCGCCTGTGCCGAAAGCGTCATCGCCACCCACGCATCTAGTGAAATTTCCGCTGGCTGTTGAGTAACTTCCGAATGAATACAATCCACCCTTGCAATCAACAAATGTGCCAGTAGCTGTGCCAGCTGCACCAGTGTAACCCCCGAAAGCACCACCGCCCCCAACGCACGACGTGAACGTTCCACTCGCAACGCCATCGCCACCAAAGGAATTACCCGCAGCAATGCACCTTAAAAATGTTCCACTCGCTGTGCCGCCGTTACCACCGAAAGCATTTAAAGCTCCAGTGCAGTCAGCAAATGTTCCGCTTGCAGTGCCTCCATTACCACCAAAAGAGCCGCTGGGCGCATTGCACGACCTGAAGACCTGCAATGGCTTATCTCCGACGATGTTCAAACCACCCATGGCAACCAATCCATAGACCAAAACATCATTAGCAGATACGCTGATTGCAGAGCCATCGACATAAACAATTAGCTTCGATAGGTCAGACGCAAAGTTTGATGCCTGTATGTCAACGAACTCTGCATCAACATCAAGCTGGGCTGGCAAAGTGTAAGAACCTGCACCAACGAGCAGGGTGGCTCTGTTTGTTGCGGATAATGCCAAGCCATTTGGTGTAAGTGCCTTTGCCTTAGTGTAGGCTGCTACAAGAGCAGCACCATTCTCGGCAGCGGAAGCACCCGCATTCACTTGGACAACTGCGGAACTATTCAATCCACCAATATCCTCGTAAGCACTCGCTCCAGTAAATCGAACCTGACCTTTTCGGTCTGTATCTACCATTACCTGTCCAATATCCGCTGTCGTAACCGCATTAATCTCGGCGGTTGTTCCAGACGGCGGCACGAAGCCCCCGAACTTTACCGTATCGGCAGCACCAAGCCCGAAGGAAGTGCGCAGTTGTGTCTGTTCTGTGGGGGTAGGTGGTGTTCCTACTGGGGCATTTCCTAAGTCAATACTCATAATTTAATTGATACTGTTCCGAGTATAGCCACTAAAATAAGTCGTCAGCAGATGCATCTACGATGAACTGTCCGAATGTTACGTCCACCGTAATGTCTGTTGCTGCCGCAGGAACTGCATTAACTCCAAGGGCAAATGCCTTTGGGTTGGTGCTTGTTGCGGGTGCTTTGACAGTTAAAGCTGGTGATGGAAATGGGCCATCCGAACAGTTGCAGTCTCTGATAATTAACTTGCAAGCAGTGTCGCTTGTAATCTCACATAGCCCTGCATTTTCAACACTAGCATTGGTCAGCTTTAAAGTTGCCGTCCCAGATAGTTTTGAGGCTGGTTTTACTGGGACGAATACGGGAATATCGTAAAAAGCATTTAACCCAACGCAGGTTACTTTTGCATCCCCAGATGCCACAATAACTGGTTGGGTCGATGAACCGTAATCAGCAAATCCATTTACCAGAACATTAGCTCGGCCACCAGTCACCTCAAACATTGGCCCTACTGTGGGTGCTGATGGCACTGTTTCTATCTCTAGGATTGTAAGGCTAGCGGAAGCAGCTCCCTTAAAGAACCCGTAGTGACCAAGATTCCACGTTAGTTGCCCGCCGATGTAGTTTAAGCTACTTAATGTTGCGGTGGTTGTATCAAACAAGGGGCCAGTCATTGACCCATTGTAATATACGGAACCAACGTCGAACTTAATCGACACTGATGCGAATGTAGAAATGTTATTTAAAGCATCCACCTCTGAGTAGAAGCCAGACAGGCATTGAACAATGATTGGGCTAGCCCCGTCTGCTACTGCTTGGGTTAATGCACCGTTAATTGTCAAAAACGGCAAACCGCCAACGGCTCCAGTGGAATTGTCTCCGCTCTGCGGATCTACGTAATACGTGCTGGAAGATGTGTATCCGATTACATCGTACGTAGCCGCACCAGTAAAGCGTACCGAACGATTGCGGTCAGTGTCGATCATTACTTGCCCGACGGTAGCTGTGGTAATCGCATCGATTTCAGCGGTTGTTCCTGATTGTGGCACAAAGCCACCGAACTCTACCGTGTCGGCAGCACCAAGCCCGAAGGAAGTGCGCAGTTGTGCTTGTTCTGTTGGGGTAGGTGGAGTTCCTACTGGGGCATTTCCTAAATCAATACTCATAATGTTATCCGTTGTATGTTAAATTAGTGCCATTAAACACTAAAGTCTGTCCGTTGAATAGAATTATAAATTCATTAGTAGGGCTAGTAGATGGCAATACACTCTTGCCTAGACTGTTCTTTAGGCTTAGGTGCATACTAGTACTTGTGCGCTGCTACGATACCAGAAGTTACTGTTACTTCGCTGAATGCTCCGTAGATAACTGTTCCAGCAGCAAAAGTTGGTCCAACTAGCTTAGCTGTACCGTCAATGCTGGATGCAGTCAAAGCACCGAACACAG
>ENA-OQVM01002946-OQVM01002946.1-marine-metagenome-genome-assembly--contig:-NODE-2946-length-19018-cov-13.538831_pt1 | contig 19018 bp, 18 predicted proteins | sample MGYA00237776_ERZ505498 | MGnify/ENA primary metagenome ERZ505498 (study PRJEB26159, sample SAMN06265151) | marine metagenome | isolation source: Helgoland LTER site | place: Germany:Helgoland, sampling... | reverse complement strand
AAAATAATAGACATTAACATTAATGACATTAAAATGAACTATTGTTTAACTCCAAATAAAATTTATGAATTTTGAGGATATATTTTTTTGTTAAATAATAGCATTATTCCAACTCCAATCGAAATTGATGTGTCTGCTATATTAAAAACAGGCTCAAAAAAAGTAAAACTTTCTCCCCCAATATATGGCAACCACGTCGGCCATTCCCATGAAAACATTGGAAACTGCAGCATGTCTACAACATGACCATGAAAAAAAGACTCATATCCGTTACCAGGGCTAAACTGAGCCACGTTATAATAACTTTCTGTAAATATATAACCGTAAAAAACAGAGTCAATTATATTACCAAATGCACCTGCTAAAACTAATGAGAGGCTTATTATTAATAGTTTTTCAGCATTTTTTTTGACACTATCATACAGCCAGTAAAAAATAAAAGTAACAGCTACAACTCTAAACAAGGTTAAAAATAATTTTCCACTTCTTTCTGAAATAAAAGGTAAAAAATCATTTATAGTAGCTCCCCAGGCCATTCCTTTATTTTCAATAAATAATAATTTAAACCATCCTAGATCAAACAATGGTAGTTGACCGTAAAGGGTTAAGGGAAAATTTAACTTTATATATACTTTTGAAACTTGGTCAGCTATTAAAATTAAAAGAACAATAAGTAACGATTTCTTAAAACTCATAAGACGGAATTATTCAAAAATTATTTTTGAAGATTCTTAGCTTCGATACTTAAGCTAGCATGAGGAACAAGTTCAAGTCTTTTTTTGTTAATTAACTTTCCAGTAACTCTACAAACTCCATAAGTCTTATTCTCTATTCTAATAAGAGCGCTTTTTAAATCTCTAATAAATTTCTCTTGACGAATAGCAAGCTGAGTATTAGCTTCTTTTGACATAGTTTGAGAACCTTCTTCAAAAGCTTTAAATGTTGGGGAAGTATCTTCAGTTCCGTTGTCTCCGTCGTTCATGTATGCACTTTTAATCAATGCTAAATCATTTTGAGCTTTTTCAATTTTTTCTTCAATTAAAGATTTAAAATACTTTAAGTCTTTGTCTAGGTATCTTGTAATTGCCATAATTAATCAATTTTGGTTAAATGTAATTTAGATTTAATATTATCAAATTCTAATTCAATTCCGGTATTTAAATCATCTAAAACCTCAAGTTTTTCAGCCAAAGTCTCAGATAAAATATATTCTTGGTTTTCAAAAATAGCTTTTTCAAGGATAATATCCTTTTGAATTTTTAAATTAATTTTATCAGTAACTAGAAGTCCACTTTCCTTTCTTAAAGTTTGAATTCGATTTACTAATTCTCTACAGATACCTTCATTTATTAGCGAATCATTTAATTGAACGTCAAGAGCAACAGTTACACCATTTTCAGAAGCCACTAGCCATCCTTCAATATCTTCTGAAACAATTTCTAAGTCGGCCGGCTCTAAAACTATTTTTTCAGAATCTAAAGCAATAGTGATAGATTGGTTGGCTTCAATTTGTCTAATTTCAGAATCACCAAGAGTTTTAATTTTAGCCATTACTGAAGATAATTTCTTGCCAAGTTTAGGCCCAAGAGATTTAAAATTAGGTTTAACTTTTTTAATTAGAATACCAGATGAATTAGCTATAAGCTCTACCTCTTTAACATTTACCTCAGATTTAATTAGTTCAGAAATTTCAAGGATTTCTTTTTTCTGATTTTCACTAGAAAACGGGATCATAATTTTAGAAAGAGGCTGACGAACTTTAATTTTTTCTTTTTTTCTAAGAGATAAAACTAATGAACATATGGTTTGAGCATTTCTGATTTTTTGTTGAAGATCTGGGTATATTTCTTTGGAATTTGAAACCGGAAATTCATCATGATGAACCGAATCTAAAGAGTTTTCGGATGTATTAGTTACCAAATCTTTATATAGCCTGTCCATAAAAAAAGGTGCGATGGGAGATGATAACTTAGAAACTACTATTAAACATTTATAAAGCGTTTGATAAGCACTAATTTTATCGTAACCGTAGGAACCTTTCCAGAACCTTCTTCTAGATAATCTTACATACCAATTACTTAAGTATAATTGAACAAAGTTTGAAATTGCTCTTGCTGCTTTTGTAGGTTCATAATTATTAAAATGGTCATCAGTTTCAGCGACTAAAGAATTAAGTTCAGATAATATCCATTTGTCTAGTTCCGGTCTGTCATTTATGTTTATTTCATTTTCGCTATAACTGAAATTATCAATATTAGCGTATAAAGCAAAAAATGAATAAACGTTGTAAAGTGTTCCAAAGAATTTACGTTTACTTTCTTCAATTCCCTCTAAATCAAATTTTAAATTATCCCAAGGGTTCGCGTTACTAATCATATACCACCTTGTAGCATCTGGTCCAAAATCAGAAATAGTTTTAAACGGATCAACGGCGTTCCCTAGTCTTTTGGACATTTTTTGACCATTTTTATCTAAAACAAGACCATTAGAAATCACATTTTTATAAGCTATGGACTTAAACACAGTTGTTGCAATAGCGTGAAGAGTATAAAACCATCCTCTTGTCTGGTCTACTCCCTCAGCAATATAATCAGCAGGGAAAGCCTCGTTATTGTCAATTTTATTTTTGTTTTCAAATGGGTAATGCCACTGTGCATAAGGCATTGATCCTGAATCAAACCAAACGTCAATTAAATCAGGTTCGCGATACATTTTTTCACCCTTTTTAGAGCAAAGAATAATATTATCGACTACATTTTTATGCAAGTCAATTTTATCATAATTATCATCGCTCATGTCCATGTGATCAAAGCTTTCAAAAGGATCATCACTCATAAATCCTTTGGAAACAGATTTTTGAATTTCTGTTTTTAATTCTTTCATTGAACCAATAACTAACACTTCTTTAGAATCAATTGTTCTCCATATTGGCAGAGGAATTCCCCAATATCGAGACCTTGATAAATTCCAGTCATTTGCATTAGCCAGCCAGTTTCCAAATCTTCCCTCTCCGGTAGATTTAGGCTTCCAGTTTATAGATTTATTAAGTTCTACTAAATCTTCTTTTTTATCAGTAACTTTTATAAACCAAGAATCTAATGGGTAATATAATATTGGTTTATCAGTCCTCCAGCAGTTTGGATAACTATGAACATATTTTTCAACTTTAAAAGCTTTATTTTGTTCTTTAAGTTTGATAGCAATTTCAACATCTACAGATTTTTCTGGGATATTTCCTTTATCATAATACTCGTTTTTAACAAACTTTCCTGCTAAAAAGCCAAGTTCTTTTCTGAACTTACCTTGTAAATCAACTAATGGAACAGGTTGTTGATTTTCATCAAGAATCAATAACGCGGGTATTTCAGGAGAAGCCATTTTAGCAACTTTTGCATCATCTGCTCCAAAAGTAGGGGCCGTATGAACGATTCCGGTACCATCTTCTGTTGTTACAAAGTCACCTTGAATGATTCTAAAAGCATTTTCAGAATCTTTATAAGGTAAAGGAGCTTCTTCCCACAGTTGAGAATATTTTATTCCAACTAATTCACTTCCATTTATTGAATCATTAATTAAAAAAGGAATTTTTTTATCAACTGAAGAATCATATTTGAGATCGTTTTTTGAATTAACTTCTGAGTAATTTCCGCTAAACACCTTTCCTATAAGATCACTTGCTAGAACAACATTTGTAAATTGATGGGTGTATTGATTGAAGGTTGATACTACACTATATTTTATTTTTGCACCGACTGTTAGAGCGGTATTTGAAGGAAGTGTCCACGGAGTAGTTGTCCAGGCTAAAAAATATAAAACCTCATAGCTAGCCAAGGATTCAGGTAGAGAATTTTTTAAGGCTTTAAACTGAGCAGTTACTGTTGTGTCACTAACATCTTGATAAGTTCCAGGCTGATTTAGCTCATGAGAGCTTAATCCTGTTCCGGCTTTAGGTGAATAGGGTTGTATGGTATAACCTTTGTAAATTAAATTTTTATCAAAAAGCTCTTTTAACAACCACCAAACTGATTCAATATATTTAGATTTATAAGTAACATAAGGATTGCTCATGTCTACCCAATAACCCATTTTTTTAGTTAAATCGTTCCAAACATCCGTATACTTCATAACAGCTTTTTTACAAGCTTTATTATAATCTTCAACAGAAATTTTAGTTCCTATGTCTTCTTTTGTGATCCCTAAGTCCTTTTCAACACTAAGTTCAATAGGAAGGCCGTGCGTATCCCATCCAGCTTTTCTATCAACCTGAAATCCTTTAAGAGTTTTATATCTGCAAAAAATATCTTTGATACTTCTAGCCATAACATGATGGATGCCTGGCATACCATTAGCTGAAGGGGGTCCTTCATAAAAAATAAATTTAGAAGCGTTTTTTCTTAAACTAATGCTTTTTTCAAAAGAGCGGTTTTTTTCCCACTCTGCTAGAACTTCATCAGCAACTTGAGATAAATTTAAACCTTTGTATTCTTTAAATGCCATTGTGAATAAATCGAAATTTACTAAAAGCGAAAGTAACTATTTTAGATGAAATTTGTCGAACTTAGAACTTATAACTTAAAACTAAATTTAAGTTTCTCCCAGGAGCCGATATTCCAGAGGCAAATTCTCTGTAATGAATGTCAAAAATATTATCTAGAACAAGTAGAGTCTTAAATTTTTTCGAAAACTCATAAGACGAAGAAAGCTTAAGAACATTCCAAGAAGGCATTCCATTATAAGTAAAATCAATGCCATCAAAAATTATTGGAGTTTCTTCTAAACCATCTTCCCCTCCAATACTGTATTTATCTGGATTTTTTGAACTAGAAAATCTATATGATAGTTCAAGATCACTTGAACTATTGATAATATATCTAAAAGTTATATGTCCAAATAGTGGTGAAATTGAGGGCAGTGGATGATCGCTATCTACACTGCCTCCTTGAGTGTAAGTTATATTACCTTTAAATCCCCAAAAATTTGATTTACTTAATTTGAAGCCAAAAGTAGCTCCATAAATGTATGCATTTCCCTTATTAACATTAGCCATTGTAACAACCTCTTCTGAATTAAAAATTATAGTGGAAGGATCAATTGTAGAGTTATCCTGATTTATTTCAAAATAATCTCTTGTAATGTGTTTAGAAATATGTGTGTAATATGCATTTACAGAAAATGCATTTTGTTTGTTTTCAGAAGATTTAGAAAGTCCAATTTCAGTATTATATGCATATTCAGGCTTTAGGCTAGAATTTGGAACTGAAAGGACTCCTTTTTGCTCCCTAATCTTTCCAATATCATCAATATTTGGAGATCTAAAACCACTGGAAAAATTCCCACTTATTTTCCAGTTTTTTTCTGCTCTAAATACGTAGCCAAAACTACTTGTTATTGAGGAGTTTTGAGCATGAACATTAGCAATATTCGCATTAATTATGTTTTCATCATTCCATTTTGCTCTTAATCTAGTGTCGGTAAATCTCATCCCTATATTAACGTTGGATTTTTTTGAAATATCTTTTCTGTATTCATAATAAATAGCAGCTGTTGAATAATGACCTTCATCACTTGGATACCTAGTGGGTATATTATAAAATTGATCAGATTCAGTTAGTCCAGAGATCGATAACTTATAATTTTGTAAATAAGCTTTTGAGCTTACATGGTTTAAAGTGTATTCAAAACCATATGCAAGGGATGAATTATTTGAATAACTTTTAAAGTAATCGTTGTTAATAGAAAAAACATTTAAACTTTCTATTTGATTAGTTTTTGAAAATTCTTGAAATTTTCTGTAATGTCTTGATTCTCCAATCTTTTGGTAAGCTACTAGAAATTTACTTTTATCACTAAACCACTTCTTTTTAGAAACATTAATTAGGGAAGAAATCAATGTTCTTTTTTGAGGTCCGTAATACCATTCAGAATATTTGTAATCTCCATTATTAATTTCATTTAATTTATCAAATCTGTTAATATTAGATGAGTTAGAATATTGAAAATTTATTATGATGTTAGAGGAGTCTGAGATCAAAAAATTAAATTTTTGCATTAAATCGTATTGCTGATAAGATGTGTTTTGTTGAATTTCAGGATTATCATTAATAATTATAGAGTCGTTATATTCACCAGGATATAAATAATGATTATCCAATCCCCAATCGTCAAAACCATGCTTTCTATTATTACCCATTACTATATCACCAAATTTCGAAAAAGAAAAATTAGTATAGCTAGCCCATTTATTCGAGCTGAATTCAAGGTCTAAGTTTTGTACAATGTTATTTAGTCTAGAATTATATGAAGAAATCCCACCAGTTATCCATTTTTTAGTATTATTTATTTTGGGTGTTTTGGTATAAAAATGTACTACACCCCCTAGAGCATCAGAACCGTAACCAACAGAGGAGGGTCCGTATATAACTTCAGTTCTTTCAAGGCTATTAGGATTTATAGTAATAGAATTTTGTAAGTGTCCTGAACGATAAATTGCATTGTTCATACGAACTCCGTCAATGACAAGTAAAACTCGATTTGCTTCAAATCCTCTGATGATTGGACTTCCACCACCACCTTGAGATTTTTGAACTCTTACTCCGCTTGCATAAGTCAATAAATCAGCTGATGTTTGAGGTAAATCCATTTTTAAATCTTTATTAGTTATTAAAGAAACTTGTTTGGAAATTTTTTCTCTACTTTCTTTATTTCTTGCAACAGAAAGAATCACTTCTGATAAGGCTTGGGTATTAGGTTCTAAAAAAACCTTAGTGTTATTAGAAGTTAAATTATTTATTAATTGAATTGAGGAATAAGAAATATGTCCAATTAATAAAGTATCGTTTTGATGAAATTGTTCAAGATCAACGATGCCTTTATCATTGGAAATCAATGATTTTAAGCTTTGTTTTCCAAAAACGGTAACATTTGAAATAGGGAGATTATCTGAGCTGTCAATTATGATTATTTTTTGAGAATAACCAGAGTTAAACACAAATAAAAGACTTATTGAAATAAAAAATCTAACCAAATAACTCATAAAGAATGTTTAGTGAGGTTGGTCTCTTAAAATCAGGCAAATGGATTTGCATATATTTAATTAAAAATTCAATTAATTTCTTTCTCTTTACTGAAGTATTAACTTCATCAACAGAATCATCAAATTCTGTGCCTAAAAAACTTTTAAAATTTGAAACTATTTCACCAGTGACACAATATTCAGTTCGGTCATATTTACAGAATACTCCATCTATCATGTTAAAACTATTAAGATTTTGATTGGATAAATCTGGATAAATTCCCATGAAAGACAATAGTTTTATCAAAAAATGAATATGAAAATTGCTAAATTTATTTGATTGATCTAGCCAAATGATCGAATTTTTTAAAAAATTAAAAAGTGCAAAGTTTTTTTCTTCTTCTTTAATACTTTTTGAAAGCACTTCAGACAAAAACATAACAATGCAGTTTTTTATTATATCTAAATGAATTGTTTTGTAGGGGTTTATAATTTTGACAGACCTTATGCCTTCTAGCCCTCCGTTATTTCTATGGTTGGCGTCAATTTCTAACTGAGTTAACGGTTGAAAAAAACCAATATTAATTTTTTTTTTTTTTGATGTTCGAATCCCTTTTAACAAATAAGATTTTAACCCGTCAGATTTTGTAAAGCATTTAACGATTATGCTAGTTTCAGAATATTTGACATAATTTAACGAAATAGCTTCTGTTGAAACAAGCATTATTATACAACTCCTTGAGCTAACATTGCATCAGCTACTTTAATGAATCCTGCAATATTCGCCCCTTTTTCATAGTTTACATAATCTTTTTCTTGACCATGGGTCAAACATGAATTGTGAATGTCTTTCATGATTTCTTTTAACTTTGAATCAACCTCTTCTCTGGACCAACTATATCTTAAAGAATTTTGTGCCATTTCAAGCCCAGAAACTGCTACTCCGCCAGCATTTGAAGCTTTTCCAGGAGCGTATAAAATTTTGTTAAGCTTAAAAACACTTATGGCTTCAGGTTCACAAGGCATATTGGCTCCTTCACTTACACAAATACAACCATTTTTAATTAAAATTTTTGCATCATGCTCGTTTAATTCGTTTTGAGTTGCACACGGAAGCGCTATATCACAAGGGATCTCCCATGGAGTTTTATTTTTAAGGAATGTAGCGTTTGGATATTTTTTAACATATTCGTGAATTCTTCCTCTTTTTACGTTTTTTAAGCTCATAATAAAACTCAGTTTTTCACTATCAATTCCGTCCTTATCGTAAATTGTACCAGACGAATCTGACATTGAAATTACTTTAGCCGAAAGTTGAATACATTTTTCTGCTGCGTATTGAGCAACATTCCCTGATCCAGAAATGATTACAGTTTTTCCTTTTATAGTTTTAGAAACATGGTTCATCATGTTTTCTGCAAAATATACAGTACCATATCCTGTTGCTTCTGGTCTTATTAAAGAACCTCCCCAGGAAAGACCTTTACCTGTTAAAACCCCAGTAAATTCTTTTTTTAATTTTTTATACTGTCCGAACATATAACCTATTTCTCTTCCTCCAACTCCAATATCTCCTGCAGGAACGTCAGTATTTGGACCAATATATCTATATAACTCAGTCATAAAGCTTTGACAAAATCTCATTACTTCTGCGTCACTTTTTCCTTTGGGATCAAAATCAGAACCCCCCTTACCTGCTCCCATTGGAAGAGTAGTAAGACTGTTTTTAAACACTTGCTCGAGTGCTAAAAATTTTAAAATACTAAGATTTACAGTAGGATGAAACCTTAATCCTCCTTTGTACGGACCAATTGCAGAGTTCATCTGAACTCGATATCCTCTGTTTACTTGAATCTCTCCACTATCATCTACCCAATTAACCCTAAACATTAAAACTCTTTCTGGCTCAACCATTCTCATTAAAATGTTTTTACCGTGATAAATATCTTTTGAAACTATGTAAGGGAGAACTGTTTCGGCTATTTCTCTAACAGCCTGCATAAATTCAGGCTCATGAGAATTTTTTTTATCTATTTCAGAAATAAAATTTTCAATAATCTTTTTCATAATTAAAAAGGAATTATCTAACTAAGTTAAACAAATAATAACAGTTTAAATTAAGCCAAAGCTTGTTTTAAATCCTCAATTAAGTCGGCAGCATCTTCAATCCCTACGCTAAGTCTAATTAGAGAGTCGACCACACCAGATTTTTCTCTTTCTACTTTTGGAATTGATGCATGAGTCATTGATGCAGGGTGACCTGCTAAACTTTCTACTCCACCTAATGATTCTGCAAGTGTGAATAGTTTTAAAGATTCAACAACTTTTAGAGATTTGTTTAGGTTGTTTCCTTTTGTTGTAAAAGAAATCATAGCTCCATAATTATTCATTTGAATTTTGGCGATTTTGTGATTTGGATGTGTTTCAAACCCCGGCCAATAAACTGATTCAATTTTTGAATGATTTTTCAAATAATTAGCTATTTTTTCTGCATTTTCACAATGCCTCTGCATTCTAACATGCAATGTTTTTATCCCTCTTAATGTTAAAAAACTATCCATTGGTCCACAAATTGCCCCGCTTGCATTTTGTATAAAATAGAGCTGTTCTGATAGATCTTTATCATTTACTATAAGCGCACCAAGAACAACGTCACTATGTCCTGCTAAATATTTTGTGGCCGAATGCATAACTATATCAGCTCCCAGTAAAAGAGGTTGTTGTAAAAATGGTGTTGCAAAAGTATTGTCAACAGCTAAAATTAGATTGAATTTTTTTGAAATACTACTTAAACCGTTAATGTCTACAATATTCATCATTGGATTGGTGGGGGTTTCAACCCAAATCATTTTAGTATTATTATTTACCAAACTTTCGATTTTAGATAAATTATCCATTTCAGTAAAATGAAAAACTAGTCCATATTTTTCAAATATTTTTGTAAATAGCCTGTAAGAGCCACCATACAAGTCGTTAGTAGAAATGACTTCGTCGCCTGGGTTTAACAACTTAAGAACGGCATCAATTGCTGCTAAACCAGATCCAAATGCTAAACCAAATTCCCCACTTTCAATACTAGCCAAGGATTTTTCTAAAGCACTTCTTGTCGGATTATGTGTTCTACTGTATTCGTATCCTTTATGGTCTCCTGGAGATTTTTGAGAGTATGTTGATGTTTGATAAATGGGTGGCATTACAGCCCCGTACCCTTTTTCTTCAATTTGACCTCCGTGAATAGTTTTTGTATTAAACTTCATTTTAAGTAAATTAGTTAATCAAATATATACCTTCTAAATTCAAAGTGAAATTTTTTAAATGAATAAATTATACTATCTGTCATCATGTTCAACATGTAAAAGAATTATTAAGCAATGGTCTTTAAATGAATCTATTAGTCGTACGGATTTAAAAGAAAGTCCTTTAGATGAAAAACGATTAAATGAACTTTTTGAAATCACCAATAGCTACGAAGCTTTGTTTAATAAAAGAGCACAATTATTAAAAAAATTGAATCTAAACTTTAATATTTTAAAAGAAAATGATTTTAAAAAATTATTATTAACCCACTATAGTTTTTTAAAAAGACCCGTATTATTGCTTAATAATAACATATATATTGGAAATTCTCAAAAAACTGTTGAAGAGGCAGAGATTGAACTTTGCAAAAGCTAGTTTAATCTATTTTCTAAAAAAATAAAAAACAGATTTTGTATTATTGTTAAAAGTTTAATTATGAGTGTTTTTAAATTAATTAGTTTAGTTTTTGTTTTTCTTTTAGTTTATGGCTGCGGTGATTCAAAAAAACCAGAAGAAAAGTCGATCTATAAAAGGGTTAAAACTGAAAAAAGACAAGTAAAAGAGGTTAATAGCGTAACTCCAATTGATCTTAATAACAAAGGTATTGGTCCAATTAAAAATTATAGTTTTAGCTCTGAGAAAAACATGGATTTAGTAAGTGAAGGCAAGCAAATTTTTAATGCTAAATGTACAGCTTGTCACAATGTAAATAGAAGATTAATCGGACCTGCAATGACAGGAATTTATGAAAGAAGAAGTGTGGAATGGGTTTTAAATATAATGTTGAATCCTGATCAGATGTTAAAAGAAGATCCTACTGCAATTGCCCTTCTAAAAGAATATAATAATATATTAATGCTAAATCAAAACCTTTCTGATGAAGAGGCTAAAAGTTTAGCAGAATACTTTAGAACCCTTTAATATGAACTTAAAAGTATTTTTTTTATTTGTTCTAAGTTTGTCAGTTGCTCATTGTCAAAGTAAACAAACAGAAATATGGGAACCGGTTCCCGAAATAATAGAATCAACTGATTTTTCAACAGCTCCAAGCGATGCAATTATTCTCTTTGATGGCACAGATTTTTCAAACTGGGTTACATGGGGAAATAAACCTCCTCAATGGATAATTAACAATGACGGCTCCATGACGGTTGTTAACGGTGAAGGATCTATTCAAACAAAAGAATCATTTGGCTCCGTTCAATTACATATTGAGTGGAAAGCAGGAACTGAAGGACTAGATAAGCATAATAATCAAAGCAGGTCAAATAGTGGTGTTTTTTTTCAAAAAAATTATGAAATACAAATCTTAGATAGTTATCAGAACCCCACGTATGTTAATGGTCAAGCAGGATCTGTTTATAAACAATATATTCCTTTAAAAAACGCAAGTAAAAAACCAGGTGACTGGCAGTCTTATGACATTATTTTTACAGCACCTGAGTTTAAAAACAAAACATTAGAAAACCCTGGTTACTTTACAGTTTTTCATAATGGAGTTTTAATTCAAAATCATGTTGAAATTAAAGGTACTACGACAAATGTTGGACAGCCAAAATACTCAGCTCACAGTAATGCTCCGATTATGCTACAAGATCATTGTTGTATACCCATAAGTTTTAGAAATATATGGTTAAGGAAATTAGACTAAGCCTCACTTTTTTGTAAATTTGACAATATGTTACAATCAATGACTGGTTTTGGAAATGCTTCTATTGATTCAGAATTTGGAAAAATATCTATAGATATAAAGTCCTTAAACAGCAAAAATTTAGACATTAATTACAGTCTTAATCCAATGTTTAGAAACATTGAAAGCGATATAAGATCAATTTTAACAACTAGTTTAAAAAGAGGGAAAATTGATTTTAAAATCAATTTCAAAATCTCAGACACTAATTTTAATTCAAATTTAAATCACGCTGTTATAAAATCCTACATCAAAGATTTAAAAAAAATCACACCTGGTGCTTTAATTGAAGGCGCTGAGTTTCTTAAAATTGCAATTACACTTCCTAACTCTATTGAAAGCAATCGAAGTGAGCTTGATCAAAAATTACAAGGAAGTATCAAAGAATTAGCAAAAAAAGCAATAAAAAAAGTAACTGATTTTAGAGTTCAAGAAGGAAACTCTATGGAATTAGATCTTATAAGTAATTTGGATACTATAAAAAACAAACTATTAGGTATAGAAGAATTGATTCCTGAAAGGATGAGTTTAATAAAACAAAGATTGACAAAAAATTTAGAGTCTCTAAAAATCGAAGTTGATCAAAATAGGTTTGAACAAGAATTGATTTATTATTTAGAAAAACTCGATATTAACGAAGAATTAGTGAGGTTAAAAAATCATTTGATTTATTTTAAAACTACAATGAATGAAAGTCAAGTTGAAAAAGGCAAAAAACTTACGTTCATTAGTCAAGAAATTGGAAGAGAAATTAATACTATTGGATCGAAATCTAACAATTTACTAATGCAGCAGGCTGTAGTTGAAATGAAAAATGAGCTAGAAAAGATAAAAGAACAACTTCTTAATGTTTTATAATGTTTAAAGGAAAGTGTATTATTTTTTCTGCCCCGTCTGGAAGTGGTAAAACAACTTTGGTAAAACACTTGTTAAATAAAAAAGAATTGAATTTATCTTTTTCAATCTCTGCAACAACAAGACAAAAAAGAGAAGATGAAATTGAAGGGAAAGATTACTTTTTTAAAACCAAATCAGATTTTAAAAATTTAGTTAATAATGGTGAGTTTCTTGAATTTGAAGAAGTGTATGATGATGTTTTTTATGGCAGTTTAGAAAAAGATGTAGCTAAGCAATTAGAAACACAAAACGTGATTTTTGATATTGACGTAATTGGAGGAATCAAATTAAAACAATATTTTAAAAATAATGCACTATCAATTTTTGTTAAAGCCCCAAGTTTAGAAGAACTAAGAAAAAGATTGAACGCTAGAGACAAGGATTCTAATAAATCAATTGATGAAAGAGTCCAAAAAGCTCAAAAAGAAATAGAAAAAGAAACTGAATTTGATCTTAGTATTATTAATGATGATATTGATTTAGCCAAAAAAGAATCTTTTCATGTAGTTAAAAAATTTCTTTCTAAATGAATAAAAATATAGGATTATTTTTTGGAACGTTTGACCCTTTGCATAATGGACATATTGCTATTGCTAAATATTTTTTAAGTGAAGTAAATTTAGATGAAATCTGGCTCGTAATTACTCCAATAAGCCCTTTTAAACAAGCTAATAAATTAACAAATTACTATACCAGATTTAAAATTATTAATAACTACTGCAAAAAAAACAGCAATATAATTTGTTCAGATGTTGAATTTAATCTTAATCCCCCTTACAATACATCAGATACTTTAATGTATTTAAATAAAGAATATCCTAAAACAGATTTTAAAATTATACTTGGAGAAGACAATTTAAACACTCTTCATTTGTGGAGTAATCATGAATTGATTTTGGAGCATAAAATATGTGTATATCCTAGAAAAAGTCTTTCTAAAGAAAAAAGTAAGTTAATAAGTCATCCAAATGTAAATTTGTATAATGCTCCAATTATGGAGATATCCTCGACTCTTATTAGAAAAAATATTTTAGAAAAAATTTCAATATCTCACCTTGTTCCTAAAGAAATTGAAGAAATGTTAATCGAAAAATAAACTCTATATACTGAGTAAAATTAAATATTTAACCAATTGTTAACAATTTGAATCATTTTTTTTATTCAAATTGCACCCCCTTAGTTTTATGAGTAATTTTATAATAAATAAATAAAAATGAATAAAGAAATTGATATTAAAGAAATTAACGAACTAATTGAGAAGGAAAGTGCTTTTATTGATATGTTATTATTAGAAGTTAATAAAGTTATTATTGGACAAAAACATATGATGGAACGATTGTTAATTGGTCTTTTAGGACAGGGTCACATTTTATTAGAAGGTGTGCCTGGACTTGCAAAAACATTGGCAATAAATTCTTTAAGCAAAGCAGTTAAAGGTAGTTTTAGTAGAATTCAATTTACACCAGATTTATTACCAGCAGATGTAGTAGGAACTATGATTTATAATATGAAAGAAAATGATTTTTCAATTAAGAAAGGTCCAGTTTTCGCCAATTTTGTTTTAGCAGATGAAATTAACAGAGCACCTGCAAAAGTTCAATCAGCTTTATTGGAATCCATGCAGGAAAAACAGGTTACTATTGGAGACTCTACATTTAAATTAACACCACCTTTTCTGGTAATGGCAACTCAAAACCCTGTAGAACAAGAAGGAACATATCCTCTGCCTGAAGCACAGGTTGATAGATTTATGCTAAAAACTATTATAGATTATCCGAAAATAGAAGATGAACAACTAATAGTTAGAGCAAATATTAATAACAGTTTTGGGGAAATTAAACCTGTTGTTACGGTAAAACAAATTATTAGAGCGCAGGAGTCAGTCAGAAAAGTCTATATGGATGAGAAGATTGAAAAATACATTTTAGATTTAGTTTTTGCAACAAGATATCCAGATAAATATGGCTTAGAAGAATTAAGGCCATTAATAAATTTTGGAGCTTCACCAAGAGGAAGTATTAATCTTGCTAACGCTTCAAGGTGTTATGCTTTTATTAAAAGAAGAGGATATGTTGTTCCAGAAGATGTTCGAGCTGTAATTCATGATGTATTAAGGCACAGAATAGGTCTTACTTACGAAGCAGAAGCTGAAAACATCTCATCTGAGGAGATAATAAACAAAATAGTTAATAAAGTAGAAGTTCCATAAAGAGCAATTAACTATAGCTAATTAATTTTTTTCATTATTTTGGAAACCAAAGACCTATTAAAAAAAGTCAGAAAAATTGAAATCAAAACTAGAAGATTAAGTAATAATATTTTTGGTGGAGAGTATCATAGTACATTCAAGGGTAGAGGAATGACTTTTAGTGAAGTTAGAAATTATCAGTTTGGAGATGACGTTCGAACTATAGACTGGAATGTTACCGCAAGATATAATGAACCTTTTGTAAAAGTTTTCGAAGAAGAAAGAGAGCTCACACTAATGCTTGTAGTAGACGTGAGTAGCTCGGGTTTGTTTGGTACTGATAATGCCTTGAAAAAAAATATAATTACGGAAATTTCTGCAACTTTAGCATTTTCTGCTCTTCAAAACAACGATAAAGTAGGTTTGATATTGTTTAGTGATCAAATTGAGTTATTTATTTCTCCTAGCAAGGGTAAAACCCATGTTCTTAGAATTATTAGAGAGTTAATAGAATTTAAGCCAAAAAGTAAAAAAACAAATATTAGTACTGCTTTGGAATTTTTAATTAGTGTTTTGAAAAAAAAATCCATTGCCTTTATTTTATCAGATTTTATTTCATCAAATTATGAAAAAACATTAAAAATTGCGTCTAAAAAGCACGATTTAACAGGTATAAAAGTATTTGATAAACTTGAAGAGTTTATCCCAAATTTCGGATTAGTTCAAATGTTTGATCAGGAAACTGAACAAGTTCAATTAGTTGATACTTCATCAAAATTTGTAAGGAATAATTACAAGAAACAAAGGACGTTAAAATTTAAGGAATTCAATGATTTGTTCAAAAGAAACGGGGCAGGCACAATTCTTTGTCGAACAGACGAAAGCTATATTAAAAAACTACTAAACTATTTTAAAACCCGTGGTTAATAAGAAAATTTTAATATCGTTTTTGTTTTTAAGCCTAAGTTTTGGGCTGTTTTCTCAAACTCCAATAAATCTAAAGTCCAAAGTAGATACACTTTCTATAAAAATCGGAGAAGAAATTAAGTACGAATTTTCTTTTGTTGCTGATTCATTGAATGATTTTGAATTTAAATTACTAAAATTCAACCCACCTATTGACGTGATTCAAGAATTTCAAATAGACACATTATATGAGGATAATATGATAAGGTTTGTTAAAAAATATTCTTTAACAAGTTTTGAGTCAGGATCATTTTCTATAATTCCCCCTATCAAAATTTCAGATCAAATAATTAAATCTCGAGATTCAATTATTATCAGTGTTTCAAGTGTTAAAGTCGACACTGTCAGTAAGAAATTTTTTGACATAAAAAATATAATTCAAGTTGAAAGAAATAATGAAGGTTGGTGGAAAAAATATTTTTTGATTCTTAGTATAATTTCAATTCTAATATTATCTGTTAAGCTTTACAAGGAATCTAAATACTTTAATTCATCAAAAGAAATCATTACTCCTCCACTTGAGAAAGCGATTGAAGCATTAAAATCACTAGAGCTGAATGAATCTAATAACCAATCAGATTACAAAGAATATTATTCTAAATTAACAGAAATTGTAAAAGGCTATTTTGAAGAAGAGGTTAAAGTAGACGCCTTAGAAAGCACAACTAATGAATTAATAGTAAAACTAGAATTATTAAAGGATGCGGGTCAATTAGATATTTCAAAAGAAACTTTGAAAAACTTTAAATCAGTTTTATCCACAGCTGATTTGGTAAAATTCGCTAAATCAGCACCTGGTTCTAAAACAGCAATTTTAGACAAACAACTTTTAGAGACAGTTCTTGTTGACACAAAAGAAGCAATCCCTGAACCTTCCGAAGAAGAGCTATTACAAAACGAAGAGTATCTAAAGAAAATTCAAGGTGAAAAGAAAAGAAAATTTCTTATAAATATTGCCAAAATATTAATTACAATAATTTTCATTTCTCTTTTTGCAAGTATTTCAATTTTTGGATGGGAAGAAGTTAAAGATAATGTGTTTGGAAATTCGACAAAAGAACTTTTACAAAAAGAAGATTGGGTTGTAAGTAGTTATGGAGCTTTTCCAATTAAAATATCATCACCAGATGCATTAATAAGAAACGATTCAAAAACAGGGCAATTGTTTAGCCTTCAGGGTTTAGAAGATCCGTTTAGCTTAACTATTAATACAAAACCAATTAATAAAGAGGATGAAATTCAGTCAATTCTCATAGAAAAATTAAAATCTAAGGGAGCCCTAAACATCTTAACACAACAGGAAGAGTTTACACTTGATAACGGGATAACTACAACTAGGTATTATGGCTCTTTTGATTATATTAATAACGAAAATATTTCAATCAAAAAAGAATATTCCAGCTTATCGTTTTTTGAAAATGGTGGAAATCAAACTTTAAATATTATTTACGATAGGAATAATAGATATGCAAAACAAATTAGAACTAGAATTGAAAGTTCAATAGATTTTAATAATAAATAAAATGTTTAATAATATTACATTTTACAACCCTGAATTTTTATGGCTTATTATAGGCGTGATCTTCTTTGTTGTTGTTAATTATAAAATTAAACACCTCAAAAACCCCAAACTTAGCATATCTTCAATTGATTCGTTTAGTAAATCATCTCTAAAAACCACTATTTTCCCTTTTTTAGATTTATTAAGATATACAGCTTTAGTTTCTTTAATTATAGCTTTAGCCAGACCACAAATAATTGATATTTCGACACAAACTAAAAAAAGTAGAGGGATTGATATTGTGATAGCAGTAGATGTCTCTTCAAGTATGCTTGCCCAAGATTTAAAACCTAATAGATTAGAAGCGTTAAAAGAAGTTGCCAAAGAATTTATTTATGATAGAGTTAATGATAGAATTGGCCTTGTTGTTTACGCAGGAGAAAGTTATACCAAGACACCTGTTACTACCGATAAATCAATTATAGTTAAGTCCTTAGATGAAATAATTTTTGATGGAATTATAGAAGACGGAACAGCAATTGGGATGGGTTTAGCGACTTCCGTCAATAGACTTAAAAACAGTAAAGCTAAAAGTAAAGTTATTATTTTACTTACTGATGGAGTCAACAATTCAGGATTTATCGACCCAAATACTTCTGCAGATTTAGCCCTTTCGGCACTGAGCAGACTTTTGTATTTTTCGATTTCTTCGAGAGCTCTGTCCAGCCTCACTTCAACAGACTTTTGAGATTGCCCACTTTTCTTTTCAGACCGCTCCATAGCCTCAATATCTTTTCGTAGCTTGACAAGATCCATTTCCAACACCTTGTTTTGGTTCTTCTTTTCATCCGCAAGCTTCGAATATTTTTCAAGTTGACCTTGCATCATTTGAATGGTCTTCTGCATCTTATTCTTTTCCTCCTTTTCAGTTGACAGCATCTGTTTATTTTTTACAAGAGTTTGCTTTTGCTGGTTGTAAAGATTTGCGTATGTAGATGCACTTATTACAGGTTTTGACTTACATGTAACACTGCCTAAACTTTCCCTACACGTATGCTTATATGTCTGATTAGACTGAGGCTGCACTGAAGGTGACGATGCTAAAAACGCCTCATACCCCTTTCCAGCACTTATAGCCTTACAAAGCTCACCAGTAGCTTCTAAGTTATATTTTTGTGGCATTCCTACGATTGGAGTGTATCTCATACCATAGACGGGTCTGGATGCTAACTCTTGTTGATATGCCGCATAGTCTGCACAACTAGCTAAAAACGCTGCTATGAGCAGTAGTAGCAGTCTGTTTGAGTGTCTCATGATGTTTGACTCCTATCCATAAAAAGCACTTCTTAAGGCTTTCTCATATTAATGCATTATCGTATAAATACCACTAATTTTTATTTTGCAAAACCACCTCTAAAGCATCTCCCCAGATACAGTAACAACTACAAGCACCCAGCAGCCTCCCCC
>ENA-OQVM01002945-OQVM01002945.1-marine-metagenome-genome-assembly--contig:-NODE-2945-length-19025-cov-72.195641_pt1 | contig 19025 bp, 19 predicted proteins | sample MGYA00237776_ERZ505498 | MGnify/ENA primary metagenome ERZ505498 (study PRJEB26159, sample SAMN06265151) | marine metagenome | isolation source: Helgoland LTER site | place: Germany:Helgoland, sampling... | reverse complement strand
TCTATTTCAATTCCCCACATTAGCCGCTTAGCGCGTGAAGGCAAGTTTCCTAAGCCAGTACCGCTCACTGAAAATCGGAGTGCATGGCTGAAGTCAGAAATAGATGAGTGGATCAGCGAATGTATTCGCAAGCACCATGCAGGAGGAAAATATGCCTGAAGATTTGAACCTAAAGCACCTGCCTGATGGCGGGTGCGATGAAGACATAGCAAAAACGCTTGATCTAATCTCAGCAGTGTTCAAAGAGCATATGAAGTTTCAAGACGAATCTGATGCAGATGTTTTGGCACTCTGGGTGGCAATGACATATGTGATGGATCATTTGGAAATTGCACCAATGCTATATGTGACATCTCCTGAACCCATGTGTGGCAAGTCTACAGTAATGAAGTTGCTTAAGGTATTTAGCTTTAAAGCTGAGATGGTTTCTAAGATCACACCAGCTGCAATCTATCGCCTGATTGAGCGCGACCAGCCTACCCTTCTCTTTGATGAAGCTGATCGTTTTCTTCGCGGAAATAACGATCTGAATGGTATTATCAACGCTGGTCACGCTCGATTTGAAGCTAACGTTATTATAAACAAAAAGCTGCCTGATGGAAACTATGATCCTGTCGAGTTTCCAGTCTGGTGTGCTAAAGCCATAGCTGGAATAGGCAATCAGGATGATACTCTGACGAGCCGTTCAATTGTCATTTCATTACGCCGTAAGCTACTTGACGAAACAGTGAAACCAGTTCGCTTTAATATGTATCCGCAGCATCAAGCGACGCGTGCCACCCTCGCCTCTTGGGCTACCAGCTTTAACTCAATCTGTGATGATGAGATGGAACCATTTCTCAAAGCAAATACAGATCGTGGCATTGATAACTGGCTGGCTCTTGGTATCATCGCGAAGCGTATTGGTTCAGAGTGGGTACAGCGTGTTCAGGCTGCATTAGATGCGGTTGATGCGCGACAAAACGATAGTTTGCAGAGTGCAGGTGTGCAGCTGTTGAGTGACGTTCACGATGTTGTTTCTGAAAGTAGTCGCCCAGAGTGGTCCTCGACTGATCTTTATAATGCAGTGGTGTATAATGAAGAGACTGATTGGTCGGTGTTTAATCATAGGGGACCAATCACCAAAAAGAAGTTCACGCAAATGCTTGGTGACTTTGGGATTAAACCAACCAAACGAAGCAATGCGAACGTCTTCTATGTTGCTGATCTTGAAGATGCCTTTGAACGTTACCTAACCCACACTTAGAAATGAGTTCCACATCCTCCATCGGTGGAACATATGGAGGATGTGGAAGATTTTTGAAGGTGCTTAAGTGACTGTTTAACAATTGGTCGTAGGTTCGGTCTTTACCGCCGGAGCCAATAAAAATACCAGCTTAGATTGTTGAGCAGAACCCTTTTAAAATACACTTTTTAAAAGCTTAGATGATAGTATACTACTAGCTTGTTTACATTGAATGAGCAGGAGATGCTAGGATGTCTGATTTAAAGCTATTCAGCACAAAGCAAAAAAATATAGTAGAATTAGCATCCTTCGAAGCCAAGTTGGAGAAGACATTGCAAAAACTCTTCGAGGACAACTTGGAAGAACTTCTAGGTGTACGCTTTATTCAATCGGAATATCGAACATCAAATGGCGGACGCATCGATACCATCGGCATAGATGAAAACAATTGCCCAGTGATTATCGAGTACAAAAAAAGCAGTAATGAAAATATTATAAATCAAGGTCTATTTTACCTAGACTGGCTATTGGACCATAAAGCCGACTTTGAAGTTATTGTACACAAATCCGAGCATAAGGTTCATTTAGATGAAGTTGAATGGAGTGCGCCTAGATTGATTTGTGTTGCGAGTGATTTCAGTAAGTACGACCAATACGCTGTTAACCAAATCAATAGAAATATAGATTTACTTCGTTACAAATTTTTTGACGGGGACTTCTTACTTTTGGAACAGTTGACGCAGGTAAGCCAATCTAACAGTGACTTAGCAGAAACAAAAAAGATTAAAACGTTAAAGACAAAATCGACGAAATCTTCTCAACGAACATTTAATATTCATGTCGCTCAATTGAGTGAAAACTTGTCCAATGTGCTGTCTGAGTTAGACGATTTTGTGAGAAGCCTGGATAGTAAAATCGCATATAAAGAGCTTAAATTTTATGCGGCATACAGCTTAGTAAGGAATTTTGTGTGTGTTGAAGCTATTTCAACTCAAGACAAGCTGCTCGTCTATTTAAAACTACATGAAGAGCAATTTCTGAATTCAAAAATCAAGTGCCGCGATGTCTCGAAAATAGGACACTACGGTACAGGGAACACCGAGTTTACAATAAAAACCTTGGAAGAAGTTGAACAATTAAAGCCATATATCAAGCTTAGCCTAGGAAATATTTAGTTAAAATACATGTAAACAGAGATTTTTCATTTTTCTTTCATATTGAACTGGCTGTCCAAAATCGGACAGCCTTTTCATACAGGGTCTGGCTAAGCAGTGACGCCTATCTCAACGGGTATACCCTCTATATTCTACAGAACCTTCCACATGTTCCACACATTCCACAGGTCCAAAAAAAATTAAGTGCACCTATTACCCGTTGAGACAGCCAACACACTTTAAGACAGCTGGGTTAGCTAGCAACCTTGCTTCCTCAATCTCTTCTCCGCACTCCATACAATAACCAAACTCGTCTTCAGCTAATCTGCGAAGGGCGGCTTGGAGAGACTGTTTATGTGCATCCCTGCGTCTCTGCTGTGCCTGTGCCATGGCTTGGGATTGCAGCGCGTCCATGCGCGAAAGCCTTCCTACCGACTGCTGGTCCAACTCGACAGTCTTCTGTGCGCTCTGGCCCAGCACATCCTCTGCAGTAAGCCCCTCTAATTGCAGCTCGATAAGCTCTTTGTATTTGGCAAACTGAATATCCATACTCACAGTTTACTACACATGCGTAGCTTCAACTCAATCCACAAGATTCAGAGGAATACGCTTGGCCTTTTATTCAGATCGCGTAGTTTGATACGAAAGTAATCAGTTACAGTGAATGCAGAGAAGGTAGTGACTTTGGAGATTTCAGGAAAGATCATAGAGATATTGGAAGTTAAATCTGGGAAATCAGCAAATGGAGAATGGCGCAAGCAAGAGTATGTTCTGGAGACTGAGGCCCAATACCCCAAGAAAGTCTGCTTCATGGCTTGGGGTGATAAGATTGATCAGTTTAATATCCAGCAGGGAGAAACCGTTGAGGTTTCAATCGATCTGGAGAGCCGAGAATATAATGGGCGTTGGTACACGGATGTTAAGGCGTGGAAAGTTTCACGCAATGGTAACGACGCTAACAGCTCGCAGTCAGTTAATTTCCAAAACGCCAACACTCCACCAATTGCGGATATTAATTCGTTTGATAACGACGACATTCCGTTTTAACAAAATTCTATCCAATTTCGTTAAAACCTAGTTACTTAGCCAGTGCGTATGCGCAGTCACGTGTCAGTGGTATGTCAGTACGGCAAAAAACTGGGGCTATTCATCAAACAATTGTTGTTTGGGATCAGCCAAATTGACTGGTTAACTTAATGGATACCAGCGTACAGGAAAATCGAAATCTTTAAATCATGGACAATCCAGGTCTTTTCTTTTTCAACTTTTGAGATCGTAATTTAAGCTCTGGCAACTGTATGGGCGGATTAGTGTCATGTGCCAAACCGTGGCAGTTTCTGCACAATACCACGACGTCATTCAGGGTCGTGTGGCTTGGCCCACGATCAGCAAGGGGCTCAAGATGGTGGATTTCTAATTGCCTTAAAGACTCAGGAATAAAGTCACAGGCCATGCAGGTTTCACCATAATGAGCGAGTGCTGCTTTTCTAAGCAGAGGCGAACGTTCAGATTTTGTTGCATTAACTGAAATGGCCATTCCCTCAAAATACGTTTTCTGAAATCTGGCTGGTGCAATCTTATTAAAACGATCAATTCGCGGGTCGCAAAGTATGATTGAGCATTCGGCATCGGGTGTTCTTAAGCCTCTGCCAAAGACCTGCTTCAGCCTACGAGCCGCAGCATTTTTTGAATCTATAAAAGATGACATCGGATCTGGCTTCTGGACGCCAAAGTCCTCTTCATCATCATACCAAAACTCTCTGAGATTGTTTGGCCCAGTGTAGGGTATTCTAGGTACCACAACCGTTTTCCATTGTACCGGCGTATCAAGCCCTGCCCATGCACCCGCTGCTATGAGAACCTTTGTATCTCCCATACGCGCAGCAGCTTGCGACGTTGTTTCATCCGCGGCTCTTAAGGTCGCCTGAGTAGCATTACTTGCAATCTGTTGAGCTAAAGAATGCGACGGTGTAGCGACCAGTACAGGATGATCGGCATATTCAATTGCTTCACAAACTGCGTCCAGCCAAGCATCGCTTCCAAGCTCTTCATCAGTTATAAAATCAAATTGTAGGTCCCCATGTTTCTTGGGCTCAACTATTGCAGACAGTCTACTCTTCTCTTCTATTCCCATCGCACGACAAAAGTCTTTAAATGTACCATTTACAGACAGGGTTGCGCTTATAAAAATTGTCGATGCTCGGTTGGATACGCGTTTTAACAGCCTTCCAGGCAAGCGTGAGCGCACCTCTAAGGCTCCATCATCCGCAAAACCCACCTTAATAAACCAAACATCGCCAAGGCCTAATGCTTCTTCTATCAAGCGCGCCTTTGCCCTGATTTCTGACGGCAATGTCTTCTTTTTGAAGATTGCATCAATGGTCTCTTTTGGCGAAGATTCATTAATTCTGAGGCTTCTTAGATCAATTCTGCTGAGTGAAATATCAGAGGTCAAAGCAGCAAATTGAGGAAGCTGATCTGCCTCATCAAAGATAATCACATCTCTGTCTGTTGAGCCATTATAATCGCCATTGAGTCTTTGGTCTATGATCACGGATACCGAGGTGCAGAACATTATGTCTGCGTCTAACGCTTCTTGTTTGTGTGCCGCGTAATCTGCAGGTGAGGCTTCGAAATATGACCTAGGTCTAAAGGCCTTCACAATCACTGCGGGATAGGCCGCAAGTGTTGTTTTTAAGTCCCAGCTATCCAAAGCCTGATTGATCAGCTGATGGGTTGGGAAAACTATCGCAACCTTTTTACCACTTACCGCTGCGGCAACAAGGAACGGCAGCGTTTTACCCAGTCCAGTGGCTCCTTCCAGCAGTAAAGGTGCATCAGGGGTTTCTATATGTTTTTGGATCAGCTTAAAAAACTGATCTTGCTCTTCCGATCTAAAAATTCTGATCATCCCCCATTTTCCACTTTGAATCAGTAAACCTAACCAAAAGTGTGAATTAAACACTAGTTAAATCCAACTTCATATGGTGCGTTACGTTAAAGAGAGCCAAAACTAGCATGCTTGGCTCTCTTTATTTTGCCCCACATATCGATGGGGGCCACAACGGCAGGCTGGCGCACCTGGGCAAGCCATCTTGTTTCAGTTGCCCCACAAATTAATGGGGGCCACAACATCGCAGAAATAAGGCCGGGTACGCGGCGGTTTCAGTTGCCCCACAAATTAATGGGGGCCACAACGGGGCGGCAAAAGATCCGCTTCGGTGCAGAGTTTCAGTTGCCCCACAAATTAATGGGGGCCACAACATCGGCTGCTATAACTTGCGTGAAGCCATCGTTTCAGTTGCCCCACAAATTAATGGGGGCCACAACATCCTACAACACCCAACTGGCCACCGACTTGTTTCAGTTGCCCCACAAATTAATGGGGGCCACAACCAGTAGTGTTTTTATTAGTTGTTGCTCCATGTTTCAGTTGCCCCTCAAACTACTGGGGGCCGCAGCATTAGTCCAATAGAAGGTGTCAGGGTTATGGTTTCAGTTGCCCCACAAATAAATGGGGGCCACAACCTTCTATGACCGTACAATACAGACCTTCGAGTTTCAGTTGCCCCACAAATTAATGGGGGCCACAACAGAGTTTTCATAACCATTTAGAAAAGTTAACTTTAACCGCATTTCCAATATAAAAAATGTATGATTAGCTCCTTCATCCTAGGCTACGTTGTCTATTTGTGCTGGCGCAAAGCCACCAAAACTAATTCTTTTAACCAGCCTTCTATCTGTTTCTATATTAGCAATACCACTAATCTCACCGCATCCACGGGCATGCTGGGCACCAATCATCGGATAGCTACTGAAACGATCTAAGGCTCCACACAGAGCATCGATATCTTTTTCAGTGGAGTTTGTAATAATTAAACGTCCCGTCCACTGTACACCCGCAGGCATGGCGTAATGCGTAAGTATGGTCCGAGAAGAATTGGTCATGCCATCCATCGCTTCTCGGTACTCTTCAACCTTGCTTTCTGTCGCGGCTATTTGCGCGTCTAAGTCTTCTGATGAACCGTCCTTTTTCTTCTGCTTCACCAGCCGCGCCAGAAGGCTTTCTGCAGCAGATCTCTTTGAATTTGCGTTGGCTCTTTTGAGATATTTTTCTCTCTCTTCATCGCGAACCAAGTCCAGTATTGCACCATCGTCTGCATCGCCTAAGTCCTTTCGAGCGGTGGTAAATACCTCTGGCAAAATATTATGCTCTGGAAGAAAGTGACTGACTTTTAGGCGTGATTGAACACCCAAACCGAGACCAAACAAATCGACAATTGGATTTTGTGCACGCATATTTTTTAAAGCCATCAGATCAATTTCATCTGGCTGTTGTTCGCTGGCAGCATCCTGCCCAATCAAATCACGGTAGGCTTCATCCAAAGTATAGTGATCACCGTTTCTGGCTCGCTCCTCCATCAGCGGGACAACCACATGACGCCTGAGCATTCCGCGAAAAGTCGTAGCAGGAATGTAACATGTTTCTTGCTTCGCACCTTCCGCGTCGAGCCCTCGGGTCATAACTGGAGAGTTAGCAAATTTATTTGCCCGAGTGTACTCGGCCACGGGTAGCGTGATACTCAAAGGCTGCTCAGATGTTAGAACCATATTAAAGATCGTATTTACCATTTCATTGTCTCCATATTATTCATAAAACAAGCATTCCAAAACCAAACGCTCTGCCTTTCGATCCAATTCCATCGCGCAAGGCAGTTTCGAATTTTTCTATGTCATTGATCTTGATGCATGCAGCAAAGTCGGTGCAATCAAGCGTGAACTGTGCACCTGGCTTTGGGATTTTCATCAGTTCTGATTGACAGGTTACATTTAAAACCGAAAAGCCACTTTGGGCGCTCTTTTTTTCAAGCCAGGTATGCCTGGCTCTCCAATCACCTTGCATCAGGAAATATTTTTTTCCTCCCCCAGACACATAACAGGATGCTCGCAATTCAATGAAAGCTATTGCGCCGACGGCAGGCACAGTAACGGCGACACCTTGTTTCGCATTTAGAGTGTGCTTTGTGCTCCGCACACGTATGTGGTCGCCGTAATCACAGAACAAATTTCTGCCACTCTCACCCTTAAAGGTGGCAGCGACAAGCTGATGCAAGTCATAGGCATTTTTTGCATCAGATTTTAATATTTTATAATCAAACAGCATTTTTTCTCCGCATCTTGGCGAGCACTTTATGTGCTACACCAGAAGCTTCGTTTGGTTCATCGGTATAATTGAATGTTTGAGACGAAGCTGGCCCACAAATTTTTACAACTCGCGCATCATGGGTCAAAAAGATATTGCCAATATTAAAGGTACTCTTTGTAAATTCTATAAAGCAGGTAGGTCCTGAAAAATTTTCGAGCTCCTCATACCATGCTTCATACCGGGTACGTGGATCGGCGGTTATAAGGTTTGCATGCTTTGCTGCAATTTTGGCTTGGATATAGGTTTTATCTTTTTTAACCATTACCCAACCGCTTAACCTCCCCGACTTTCCGGTAACAAGGAGATGGTTCATCGTGAGTGCACGTTTGCAGTCTGCGACTGCGTCATTGCTAAGATCAGGCAAAACATATCTAGCAAAATGCTCCCGGAGAAAAACAAATGTATTCATGAGACAGGCTCAGGAGCATAACAGGCTGACCTGTTCTCAGGATTCCAATAAGCAGGCTTCCAAGCGGTATCAATTATTGGCAAAGACTTATCACCATTAAAACGTTCTACCGGAATAGGCCTTAGTGCCTGTCCTTGCGCATCTATGAGACCGTCTGTTTCACTGTTCTTGAAGTCCCAACTTATAACTTCACCATAACCTGCTGTTCTTTTTTTGCCGATAAAAAAAGCATCATTAAGCAAGTCTTCAATCTGGTTAATATCGCCAGTCACATCCCAACTGATAGAATTTACAGTGATTGTTCTGTATTTATTTAGAACTGCTCCAAACTGTCTACGGCGCTTCAATCCTAAACTTTTGTGCAGTTTTGAGCCATCACGACTTTTCTTTACATGATTTGGGTTCAAGTCATGCTGGGCCCTCAGATTAGCAGCAATTGCCAAACCACCACGATCAATGACTTCAACCTGAGCTGCAGAAGCATAAAACAGCCCATCATCACATTGAATTGGAATGCTGGAGTGCGTTTTGTCGACATCCTGTAGCCGCTCAAACAGTAATGCACCTAATAGCGCATCAAATGTCATATACCCCTGAATAATAATCGGAGTACGAAGGGTTGCCTCAATTTTCACTTGTTCAAACATAAATAAAATTCACCGCAAGATTTGATTGTTACAGCTGGTGCTCAGGTTATTAGAGAGTATCGACAAGATACTAGAAATCTACTAAAAATTTATTTGAAAATCGTATTAATTATTTCATAGAGCATTCTCAGTCAAAAATGTGAGAGCAACACCCATCACTAGAAAGGGGCGGCTGTTTTTTGCCCCCCCTCTACCATTGAGAATCTGCCAAAGTAATTTTTCCCTAACGAACCCCAGCCCCATCCACCGCGATATCGGAGTTACCCGTGTAAAGGATCTAATATTTACTGGCACCCTTCACTTCACAACTAGCAGAGCAATTAGATTAAAATACGACTACGTCTAATATTTCATTTAAATGTTTAACATCTTTGTTTGAAATTTTTTACACAAAAATAACTATGCTGAATTTCTCAATTAAAAATAAAAGCCCTGCACTCATTTTTTGAAACATCCAGCGCGCTACAAAGTTTTAGACCACCACCCAAATATTCATTAAATAACCATTCAATATACTGCTCATCTTTCATTTTTGAAAAATGCTCTTTCGCTTTGAGCGGCTCATTTAGTTTCAGAGCTAGCGTTCCCAGTAAATCGTACATATAATCGGTAGCAAGATGATCAGCTTTAGCGATATCTAAAGCATCTAGAGCTACGAGATAAGCGTCGAAATAATCATCAGCCTCCCCGTTTTCCATTAAGTAAGTGGAGTAACGGAACATCAAGATCGGACAAGAATCTTTCACGCTTTTAGATAATGTATGAAGGTAAGATGCATCGTCCGCTTCGCCAGAGTAATTTTCACCATCAACTAGAAACTGACCTCCATAATAATCAGAAAGTATAATTAATATTGAACAGGATAAACTGCCATCGTCTCTTTTTGGTTCATCTGGCTCCATTGCGTAGGCTTCTTCAAAAATTGTTACAGCTAAAGAATGATCCTGCGGTATAGATATGCTGCCATAAGACAACATGATCGCATACCGATATGCAGCGTCTCTCGATCCAATTTCGTAAGCACGAATTAGATATTTATCTGCAGTTCTTTTTAAAAGATTATCAGTCTCACCAGAAGTATTTCGTTTATTTACAAAATCGGATAACGTATCCCGAAACAATATCATGTTAGCTTTGGCTTCACCTGCATTAGCGAGTTTACTGAGATATAATTTAATCTCTGATGACTTAAGTTTAGCCATATCATCTGGCACAGCACCGCCCCTGACCCACTCAAGTAATCTGTAGGTAGCCATTGCATGCCCCTGCCGCATCGCATCCTCCCAATAGGGCATCATTAAATGCCTTAAGTCGTGCCAATTTGATATGGCACCATTGTAAATTAATTCCCCAAGCCAGTACTGAGCATCTGGGTTTCCCATCTTGGCGAGCTCGGTAATCCTATCTGGTGGAAGCAACTTAATTTCGTCCAAGGATTTGGTATGAGCCATTGAAACATTCAGACTAAAAATGAAGATGGACATAATAAAAAGTTTTTGGCCAAACAGTTTCAATATTTTTTCCATTCTAGCCCCCTGCTCAACGTTAAGTTATGATCATCTAAATAGGATTGGGAAGAGGCTTAACAAACGCAATTGTTTCCCCTGAGTTTCCCCAGCGGACAGCACTAATAATTGATTTAACGTAAGTCTTTGATTTTATGGTGCCCCCACACGGACTCGAACCGCGGACCTACTGATTACAAATCAGTTGCTCTACCAGCTGAGCTATAGGGGCACTGGGCGAGGATTTAGGACAAAAAAACTGCCTATGCAAGCCCTACCTATGCGCTTTTGCCAAAAGAAATATCGCTCCGAGGGAAAGTGTGATGATGAGCAATGCGGCGGGGGTGGAGCCGTGGAAATTTTCCAGGCTGGCTTGTGCGTAGACATGGGTGGACAGCGTGTCGAAATTAAACGGGCGCAGCAGAAGCGTTGCGGGCAGTTCTTTAACCGTATCCACAAAGACAAGCACCATAGCAGATGCCAGGCTTCCCCGCATAAGTGGTTGATATATATTTACTAAAACATCTTTTGGCCCGCGCCCCAATGTGCTTGCGGCCAGTGGGATATTGGTTGAGATCGCGGCCAAGCCGGCCTCAGCAGCCCCAACACCAATCGCGAAAAAGCGGACGCAATAGGCGACGATCAATGCGCCCGCGCTCCCGGTGAGAAGGAGGCCGGGATCGCGACGGAAGGTCGCAAAAACGAGGTCTGCCAGCCAATTGTCAAACGTGGCCAAGGGAATCAATATCCCCAAACCGAGGACGGCACCAGGAAAGGCGTAGCCCACAGTCGTCAGGGTCAGCAAAGATTTTTTCCATGCCGCCGGGGTTTTCTGCAATCCCAAAACCATAACAGTCGCGAGCGTTACGACCAATCCAGCGCTTGCGCCACCCAAAGCCAAGCTGTGCGCCGCCGCGCGCCAAAGGCCGGTGTCGCTCCAAAGGCTCAGATTCGACACGACAGGCGCCACCAGAACCATCAATGGAATTAAAAATCCCAACCCCATAGGAACCAAGCAATAGAGCAGCACGGCGGCCCCCTGCCGCGAGGACAGAGGTTGCGGCTGGATCGGGGCCAATTGACGACCCGATTTGTGAAAGCGCGCGCGGCGGCGGCCAATTTTCTCGACCCCAAGCAAGCCCGCCACAATCAAGGCGGCCAGCACTGCCAATTGCGCCGCGCCCCCCGGGTCATAGCTTTCCAACCAAATCGAAAAAATGCCCGTGGTGAGAGTCTGCACGGCAAAATAATCTACTGTCCCGAAATCGTTTAAGGTTTCCATCATGACTATGGCTGTTCCAGCGGCAATGGCAGGGCGCGCTTGTGGGAGGCTCACGCGCAAAAATTGCCGCATATGCCCCAAGCCAAGTGAACGGGCGACATCCTGACCGCTGGCCGGCAGCTCGCGGAATGCCGCTCGGGCCAGAAGATACACGTAAGGGTAGAGTGTCAAAGACAGCACGAATATTGCGCCAGGCAACGAGCGAATATTGGGAAACCAATAGTCCCGAACCGAAGACCATCCAGCCAGATCACGCAAAGTTGTTTGCAGCGGACCGGCATATTCCAAGACATCTACCCAAGCGTATGCGGCCACGAAAGAGGGCATCGCCAGCGGGAGAAACAACCCGTATTGCACCCATTTGCGCCCTGGAAACTCGAGATGCGTAATCAAATAAGCCAAAGATGTGCCGAGGAGCAGACTAACAGCACCAACGCCCAACATCAGCGAGAGGCTATTGCTCAAATACCGCGGAAACACCGTGGCCAAAAGATGCGCCCAGCGCGCGCCATCGCTGCCAAAGCCCATCCAAGCAATCGAAACAATCGGCAAGAGCACACAGCCAGCAATGGCCAATGCAAGCCATCTGCCCAATCCCGCGCGTTTCTTTAATTTTTCTGCCACGAAGCCCTCATTTTTGATTTCGGCTGTTTTATATTTATAAACGGTTGCCTATACTCTGGCCGCTCAGACTTATTTCCAAGGCAGCATATTTCGATGCAAATTGTTTATCATATTGGCGCCCATTGCACAGACCAAGATGCCCTGCACGCTTCGCTTGTGAAGAACAAAGCCGCGCTTGTCCAGAATCAGGTCGCCCTGCCCCACCCGCGCAAATATCGAAATGTCATTCGAGAAAACCTGCAAGCCATGGCCAAGGGCGCACGCCCGGATATGTCGGGAGAGGAACTTTTGGCCGATATTCTGGGCGATTCAGATGCTGAGCGGGTGATTTTGACCAATGCAAATTTCATCTGCGTGCCAAACCGAATTTTCGAGGGCGGAGATTTCTATGCTTTGGTGGTGGAAAAGCTCCAGGCCTTTGGCAGTTTGTTCCAAGGCCATGACATTGAACTGTCACTGTGCATGCGTGATCCCGGCACCTTTATTCCAGCGGCTTATGGCAAATCTCACGGACGGTCGTTTCAGCGCTTTATGGCGGGGGCCGCGCCCACTGTGGTTCAATGGTCCGGTTTGATCCATCGCATGCGCACTGTCTTGCCAAATGCGCAGATCACAGCTTGGTGCAACGAGGATACACCGTTTATTTGGCCCAAAATCCTGCGTCACCTAATTGGAATAGATGCAGAAGAACCGGTAAAGGCTGGCTATGATCTGATTGGGTCTTTGTTGACGGAAATTGGCACTCAAAAAATGCAAAACTATTTCAAGGCCAATCCGCCCAACTCAGAAAAAGAACGCCAAAGAGTTTTGGCGGCTTTTTTAGAGCATTATGCCAATCCGGCGGCGGTGGAGGAAGAAATCACCCTGCCCGGCTGGACGGATGATCTGCTCAACCGCCTGTCTGACCTATATGATGAAGATGTGAATGCCATCATCTCACGCGGAGATGTTGAAGTGATTGAGCCGGCCCTTTGAGGGCCAGCCGCGCACTCACATGCCCAAGGCTTCTTTATACATTTCCAAAATAGCTTCTTCTTCGGCAATATCATTTTGGTCCCGCTTGCGCAGGGTGATGAGTTTGCGCATGACTTTCGTGTCATACCCACGGCCCTTGGCCTCTGCCATCACTTCTTTTTGTTGTTCTGCCAGATCTTTTTTTTCGGCATCCAAACGCTCAATACGTTCTATGAACTGCCGCAATTCATCGGCCGTGACGCGATAGCTGCTGTCGATTTCTGACATGGGGGACTCCATTGTAATAAGTGATTGTGCAGCGATACCCTTCGTTTTCGACTTGCACAAGCCGCCTTCCTTCGCGACTGTGGCGCAAATTTAAAGTTTTCGGAGTAGACTATGGATTGGCTCATCATCCCGGGGATTGTCGTGACCTTTATCGGACTTGGCCTGCTATTTTACACCATCGCACGGATAATGCGGGCGAAGAAACAAGGTCTCAGCGACGAACAAATGAAACTGCAGCTTCAATCGGCCGTAGCTTGGAACCTGGGCGCCATGGGGTGCTCTGCAATTGGGCTGATGATGGTGGTGATTGGCATCATGCTGTGATTCCCCGCGCCCTTCAAAACATACCAAAAACGAGGACCCCACCGCCATGCAGATCAACACCCTTTCCGACGATTATTCCGTATCACCACAAATAGAGGTCTCGGATGTGCCAAGCATCATGCAGGCAGGTTTCAAATCTGTGATATGCAATCGCCCAGATCAAGAAAATCCTGAACCCCGCCAAATCGAGGCCATTAAGGCCGCCGTCGAAGCCGCCGGCATGGAATTTGCGGAAAATGTTTTCGATCCGTCAAGCTTCGGCCCCGATAAGATAGAGCGGCAAGCGGAGCTTTTGGCGCAACTGCCAAGCCCCGTCTTTGCCTATTGCGCCTCGGGCAATCGTTGCAGCATTGTTTGGGCCTTTGCCCAAGCCGGGCGCATCGCGACCGATACCATTTTGGACGCCACCACCCAAGCCGGGTATCAATTGGCCCATCTGCGGCCACAGCTGGAGATGCTGGCGCTTAATCGCGCGGAAGACTGACCCGAAACGCCGCGCCGCGCTGGCCCGGCAGATAGGAAATCTGCCCTCCCAAGTTGCTGACAATCTCCCGGCAAATCGCCAGACCAAGCCCCGCGCCGCCAGCTTTTGAATGATCGGACGCGCGGGCAAATTTCTCGAAAATCATATCCTGATTGGCCTTATCGACCCCGGCGCCATTGTCGATAAAGTCCACGGTTATGGCCGCGGGCGTCTCGGTCACACTGATGATCAACTCTGGCCGCTGCGCCTCGCAATATTTCGCGGCATTTGACATGAGGTTGATAAATACTTGGGTCAAACGATCGGGGTCTGTGAGGATCGAAATATCCTCACGCCCAGCGCTTCGGCGGATCCTTATATGCTGCTCCACATTGGCCGAGGCCTCCGCACGATCCAATATATCGCGCAACCGTGCTTGGCGAAGCTCCAGTGAGACCTGACCATTCTCCAGCACCGAAAGGTCCAAAAGATCATCCAACAACCGGGTCAATCTTTGGGTTTCATCCTCGATGATCCGCGCATATTTTGGCCGGTCACCATCCGAGAGATCTGGATCTTGCAGAATTTCCGAAAACGCTCGAATCGATGTCATGGGCGTGCGCAGCTCATGGCTGATTTGACTGAGGAACGCATCCTTTTGGATCGAAAGCTTTGTGAGTTTGTCATTGGCATCGCGCAGTTTGCGCGCGGTTGTGGTCAATTCGCCGGACTTGGCCTCTAACTGGTTGGAATATTCCATGATCTGCGCGGTTTCATCCGCCACTGCCATCAAGTCCTCGACCGTGACAGAAGACCCACCGGCCATTTGCCCCAACATCGCATGGGCTGTGGCCGCTCCAACACTGCCGGCCAAGCCTCGCTCAAGGGTTTCAAGAAATTGCGGCGTCGGATCCGGTAGATAGCCCTGTTTTCCCTGCCGTTGTGCCGCCGTGCGAAACAAGTTTTGTGCTTGAGCCGCGCCAATAATGCGCTGGGCCATGCTCAAGAGATCCTCTGCGTCTGTCGCCCCTCTTTGCCAGCCGCGTGCCGAAGGGCCGCTGTCAAAAGCGCTGATAAATTGCACCGCTTGCACCCGCTCCAAGGGAGATGGTCTCGATAAAATAGAGCCGGCCACAAAGGCGAAGCTGTTCAACAAAATCGACCACAAGACCGCATGGACCACCGGATCAAGACCTTGGATGCCAAATAGCGCGGTAGGGCGCAGCCATTGCAGCCCCCAAAGCCCGTGGTCGATTGTCTCCTGGGAAATCAACACTTCCGGGCCAAAGGACGGCAGGAACATGGTGTAGCTCCAAACCACCAACCCGCAAATCAACCCAGCCAAGGCCCCAATTTTGGTCGCCCCTTGCCAAAAGATCCCCCCCAGCATCACAGGCAAGATTTGCGCGACACCGGCGAAGGATATCAAGCCAATGGACGCCAAGGCCGCCCCACCGCCAGAACTGCGATAATAGAGATAGCCCAGCGTCAAAATGCCGATGATCGAAATGCGCCGCGACGTCAAAACCACACTGCGCACATCGCCGGAAATGGTCGCCCCCTGACCGCGCGCGCGCAACCAAATCGGGGTGACGATATGGTTTGAAATCATAGTTGATAGGGCAATCGCCGCCACAATCACCATCGAGGTCGCCGAAGAAAACCCACCCAGAAAGGCCAGCATCGCCAGGCCATTTTGCTCAGCAGAGAGCGGCAGGGTGAGTACGAAAAGATCCGGGTTGGACCCTGCAGGTAAAATATCCAACCCCACCACCGCGATGGGGATCACAAATAGTGACATGAGCAGGAGATAAAGTGGAAAGGCCCAACTGGCTGTCGCGAGATGGCTTTCTTCAGAGTTTTCCACCACCATCACCTGAAACATGCGCGGCAGACACAAAAATGCGGCGGCCGAAAGGAAGGTGACACCAATCCAGCGCCCGGTACTGACCTCCCATTGTGAGATCGGCGAGGCATCAATGCGCGCCAAAACATCACCCGCGCCACCGGCCAACCCCCAGACGACAAAGACTCCAACCGCCAGCAGCGCTAAGAGCTTAACAATCGCTTCAACAGCAATGGCCATGACAACGCCGCTGTGCCGCTCGTTCACATCAAGATTGCGGGTGCCAAACACAATCGTAAACACTGCAAGGCCTGCTGCGGTCCACAAGGCGATATTTGTTGAGCTGAGAATGTTCTGCGTGCCCTTTGCGAAGACCGAGATCGACAAGGTCACCGATTGCAGCTGCAGGGCAATATAGGGCGTTGTGCCGACCACCGCCATCACCGTCACGAACCCGCCCAAAAGCGCAGATTTTCCAAACCGCGAGGACACCAGATCCGCAATGGAGGTGATCCGCTCAGCCCGGGCAATCCGCACCAAACGGCGCAGGATCAACCACCAACCGATGAGCACCACCGTGGGACCGAGATAGATGGTCAAAAACTCCAGCCCCGACCGCGCTGCAAATCCCACAGCGCCATAAAAGGTCCAAGCAGTGCAGTAGATTGACAATGACAGGGTATAAATGAGCGGCGTGCGCATCCAACCGCCGCGCCCGGCATCACTCGCCCGTTCAGCCCAAAAGGCAACGCCGAACAGGAAGGCCACATAAATAAGCGAAACAAAAATCAGAAGATCGAGAGACAGCATTCAGCTCCGTCCCACGCCAAATCGTTTGATCACAAGCGCCAGCCCCAGGGTGAAACAGATCAACCCTGCCCAGACGATAAACAGATAGATCAAAGCGGTCGAGGTCGAGGTTCCCGCATCTGCGCCAACCTCGGAGCTGCGCGGCCACATGATCGGAAGCAAAAAAAGGATCATCCCCACGAAAGGTAGGATCAGGGCGGACTCTTTCACGCGCTGCCCGCGGGCGGCATTGGCAACTCTTTTCAGAGTTTGATCGCGCTTGCCGCTCACGGTGCGTGTCCGACCAACGCATTCATGGTTTTCAACACCTCTGCATTGGAAAAAGGCTTTGTCATATATTGGGATGCACCGCGGGCTATGGCGATGTCGCGATCTTTTGTTTGGCCTCTTGCGGTGAGCATCAAGATTGGAATGTCTTTGTAGTCGGGCAGGCTGCGCAACTCTTCGAGAATTTCAAAACCGGAGCGATTGGGCAGCATGACGTCTAAGATAATAGCATTGGGGGCCGTTTGCACGGCTGTGGCCACAGCATTGGCCCCGTCGGAATGCGCATCAACTTTCCAACCGTCGCGCAAAAATATGAAACTGAGGGCTTCAATGATATTCGGTTCATCTTCGATCAGCAAAACATGCCGCATTTTAGCCTCCCTTCGTTCAAATTTACCATCTTTGGCACTAGAGCCGAATTAAACCTGCTTTGTCAAAACCCATCTGAAAAAATTGACGGCTCACGCCGCGCTGGGCAGGCGTCGATATTGCACAAGCGGCACGTGCTGCCAATTGGCAAAGGCTGGTTGTACGTCGGCGTTTCCGCGCGCAAGATCAACATGGTAGAGCGCAGAACCGGCACGCCCTCAAAACTGGCTGAGGTCACGCGCTCTGCAATAGAAAAGGTGTCAAAGAGATTTTCTTCGCCCAAAGTTCCTGGCCGGCCGCTGTGCAAAATCTGATGACGCGCTGCAACACCAATCTGCGTCAGCGCGCCATAAAGCGGCCAGAGCGCGCAGGCCGACCCAACCCGTGGCGCTTGGAAATCATCGCAGGGCTGCTTGAACAACAAGCCGCCACTGCCATCGCAAATCATCAACCCAACAGGTGGGCGGTTGGGATCAGGAGGTAGGCTGGCCAAGCGCCGAAAGATAAGGGGCAATGACAGCTCTGTCTCTCTGGCGATTCGCACGGGATCCAGTCCAAACTCTGCCACCAGCTGTAGCAATTTCGGCAGGCGGAAGTTCTGCGCATCGCGCCAATACTGTCGAAAATACGCTAACCCCAAGGTTTTTGCCGCCGCCGAAGCCTCTGCCAACAGGCCCTCCGCAACGGGGGCGCTCCATTGGCGCATGTCTTCCAGCTCGGCAAAATGATAGCCATTTTTTGCCAATAGGCTATCGAGCTCATCCAGTGGCGACAGCGTATCAAGCACCCGATCCGAATCGCCATCCAGATAATCCGCAAGAGATTGGCTGGCGGTGGCCAGGCGAATACTGTCCTGAAACACATTGGTTTGGAATCTGCGCTGCCAATTTTGATCCATCTCCCCCGGCTCCGCCAAAATACTCGCGGTAGATCGAATGGCAGACACCGTTGAGAGCACCTCATGCAACGCCTCAGACAGAAATGGGTCATGCGCGAGACGGTCCGATAGGCTACTGACTGTTTGTTGCAGCGCGGTAATTTGGCTCTGCTGGGCCGAAATTAGGCGCGCCCAATCGGTAAAGCGATCCGCAAAATCCTCTGTCTGGCTGAGGTCAACCTCCACATCTGGCCGCGCAATGGCCGCGTCGCGCAGGCTGGTCAGGAGGCTTTTTTCAGCCCCTTGTGCCAGCGCGCCGGGTTCTGTTTCCAAGGCCGCAGCGATATTCAAAAGAACTTTGCCGCCAATTCGGCGCCTATTGTGCTCAATGAGGTTGAGGTAGGATCCAGAAATTCCCGCGCGCAGGGCGACCTCGGCCTGACGGAGCCCAAGCGCTACACGTCTTTCGCGTATTCGACTGCCGGCAAAAGCGCTGCGCTCCATCTCGTGAGTCCTTGACGGTTTTTTTATGGGCCTTGAGGTTTTGTAAATTTATTTACATTTTTTATCAAGCATTCGTGCAATAATTTACAAAATATTTGAATCAAACAAGACCACCGTTGCACAACAATCCATCAAAGAGCGACACTAAGACAACACTGTGAAGTGTGTTTTCGGGGGAACCGCATAATAAAAGCGGGCCCCTTTATTCAATCGGGAGGACTTCAATGTCTAAATCAATTCTGACCCGTCGTAACGTGTTGCAAACCGGAGC
>ENA-OQVM01002943-OQVM01002943.1-marine-metagenome-genome-assembly--contig:-NODE-2943-length-19035-cov-3.945669_pt1 | contig 19035 bp, 18 predicted proteins | sample MGYA00237776_ERZ505498 | MGnify/ENA primary metagenome ERZ505498 (study PRJEB26159, sample SAMN06265151) | marine metagenome | isolation source: Helgoland LTER site | place: Germany:Helgoland, sampling... | reverse complement strand
TTTATACTTACCCCTACGGCTTTAGCTACTTCACTAGAAGTTGCCTTGCGGTTAGCAAGTAGATACGTCCATACACGTTCTTCTTTCTTGGTCATATGTTGTATCCTTCTTTACGTCTGTTGCTAACAAATTTAGTTAAGTCTGCTTTGGCGTAGTCGTAACGATCTCTTGCAGATGGTGATGCAGTTGGCTGTACATATTGCTGTTGCCAGAAGTCTACTTGTTTACGTAAGAACTGTAACTCGTACTCGAGGGCGGGCGTTAGTTTCTTTTTGTCGTGCATTACATTTCGTACCAATCTGTGTTCGGAGACCATAAAACCCATGAGGCTTTATCTTGACCGCCCTTGCAGTGAACTTGAGCCTTAGTCATTTCCCCTGCATTGTGCATACGAATGAGTGCTGTTTGCATAGACACAACGTCTACGTCTAGTGCGTCAGCTAATACTTTGGAAGTAGATGCAACCTGATTAGCTTCTTCTTTGAAATGCTCCACGATACGATCTTCTAAGTTGGCAATCTCTACACGCGGTGTAGTTTCGGTGTGGTTCACAGCTACACCAACGGCTTGCCAAGGTGTGTCGATCTTAGTGTTTGGGATTAGCGTAAGCGTCCGTACTTGTTCTTCTGCGACAGTGTGCTTCTTAGCTAGCTTAGAGTTTATAAAAACCTTTTCACCGTTATCGACCCGTACCCCGAAGGCAGTGCCTGTAGGCATTTGATGTACGATAAAAACTTCTTGCGATTCCATGTTATTCAAAATGTTCATATTGTTTATTCCTGTTGTGTTGATGCCCAATACTTAATCTGTGTTTGTGTTTGGTGCATGTTTGTTTCGTTTACAACCCAGTCAAAACCCCCTGCTGTTTTGATATCATCTAGTCCATTTTCGTCCAGTTGCTCATCGCTGGCTTCAAATGCTTCAATCATTGATGAATAGGTTCTTGCGCCCTTCATACGGTTAAGTGTTTCACGTATACTGTTAATACGTCCAATAACTGCTTCTACAATATCTGCTGTATCTTCGTTAACAAGTCCATTCTTTTCACTATAACGTCTAAACTCTTTAAGTTTCTTTAATTCTGAACATTGTTCTGCGATATGTTTGCCGAAGTCATCCATTGGATTACCACCAGCTTGTACGTGACGTAGCATAGCTCTGCCGCCTGCTAAGTTGTTACTTGGAAACTTGTAACGTTCACCTTCGCTGTTTTCAATATAGATGGCTTGAATGTTTCTACTACGTGATCCACGTTGTTCTTCATTCACTGCTTTGTTATGTTTAATAACAAGTCTAGCACTTTCTAATTTTTGGTAGCTACTTTTGCTACTCCCGTATGCGGCTCCGATGCCTTCATTTACTTTATCTTGATTCATGTCTTTTACCTTTTGAGCTTGGTAGTCGAAATCTTTTGGTTCAATTGACTTGGTGAAATTCTTTAGTGTGTATTCAATAATACTACGGTTGGCCAAAGTTTTAATCTGTCCTAGCGTTTCTTTTATTGATTGATGATCTACATTTGATCCTAAACTTACTTTTATATTACGAGTATTTTCAGTTTCATCTAAACTAATCATAGTTCCAGTGTCTATCATAAAAAATCGTCTAGCTTCTGCAGGGTCTACTGTATCAGCACCCTCATCAGTATACAATTTTAAATCGTGACCGTTGCCTTTGAGTATTTTAAACATCTTTTCTGCAACTAATTCTGAACTCAACATATCTCTTTAACTTTCTATATAATGTATTTATACCAAAAACGTAAATGGCATAGGTGCTAAATCTTCTTCATCACTAAAACTATCTTTAAGCTCGTTATATGTAACTTCATCATACTGTGCTACTTGTTGTGCGACTCTAACCACCAGCAATGCTGACATTACTAAGTCATCAGTTTCGCCTTCTTTTGCGCTGTAACTAGCACCACGAGCAACAAATGTTTTTGTTTCACGTAGTAGTGTACTACTGGCTATTTCCATTTTATCAGTTTCAATCCAGTTTTTAAATTTACTACATGCTGCTAACTTACTTTTGTTTGTAGTAGTAAACCCTTTTCTATAACCTCTGCTTGATCCAGCACGTCTAGGTTCAGATATAAATGTGCCAGGTAAGTTTTCCTCACCCATTTCATTAATAACAACTAGTGCCGCTTCTCCTAGTGTATTGTTTTCTACACTCCAATATATTTCAGATTCAGGTGCTCCTGATTGTATTTCAGTAAGCATTCCACGTAATATTCTTATTTGCTCTTGTATAGGAGTTTTATTGTGCATCCACTCTCCTACTTGTCGCATACCAGGAAGCTCGTATATTTGTATTGCGCTGTTGTCGCCACCTGTACCCAAACTTGGATCCAATCCAGCAATATAAGTTTTTCCATTTTGGAATGGCCTATACCAACGTACTTGTCCAGTTTTCTTGAGTACATCTTTAGTTTCCATTAACGATAACTTTACACTGTCAATAAGTGTTTCATCAAAGGCAATGAATTCATTTAGGTGTTCACGACGGAATCGCTCCTCACCAATTTTACCTGTTTCTTCATCTGCCCATTTTTGGTCACGGTCTGGATGATGTTTCCAATCAGCACTGTATGCTTTAAACCCATTTTTACCAGTTTCTTTTTCATTACCATATGCGTCAGTTGTCTTTAGTGCTTCTCGCCAAATACGAGCAAATTGGTCATCGTCTTGGTTTGGTGTACTTGTAATAATACATTTACCACCTGTACTAAGTGTTGGTGACAATGCTGTCCAGAATTCACGAGCAATAGTAGGTCTTACAAACGCAAACTCGTCTAAGTACGCTAACGATATACTTAAACCACGTCCAGTATTGTCTGTAGTTGCTTGAGCAATAATACGGCTACCATTGTCAAACTCTAGTGATCCTTTATTATATGCTGTAACACCAGCACGTATAAAGTTTGGTAAAAGTTCGTAAGCAAAACGTATACGCTGCATAATCTCTTGTGCGCCACTATACTTGTGCGCCGCAATTAGAATAGTTTGGTCTGGAATAAACATACTATACCACAGCAAGTATGCGCCCGCCGCAGTTGATTTACCCATCTGTCTACTAATAAGAGCAATACTGTATCTGTGATTGTGATACGAATTTAATAGTTCTCTTTGGTAATCAAACAACTCAAATTTAAGTCTACCCTTGGTAGGGTGTTGAATCCAAACATATTCAGTTATAAAGTACTGCGGATCCATAGCACATTTAGCAAGTTCTTGTAACTCATGCGTTGTGTATTTTTCTTTTGTGTACGGGGTTTTAGTTAATTTTGTATCTACTGACATACTAATACTTATGTTAAGTTAAAAAGGGGAAGCGACAAATTGTTTTGTCAGCTTCCCCAAATGTAAACCTTAAGCCTGTAATTAAGGGTTGTATATTATATACCCGCTAGTTTGCGCAAGTAATCTAATTCTTCGTGTGCGTGTGTATGCGCATCATTATTGCATTCACATCCTGTTTCTGGTTGGCCAATTGTACATCCACAATCTTCACATGTTGCTGTTGCTTCTTCGCCTAAGCCTTCGCCCATTCTTGACAACGCATCTTGAATAACATCTGCGTCTAAGGCAGTTAATAGTTCGTGCATTACTTTTTCAATACCATGTTGTTCGATCATATCGTATACTGGTTTTGTATAATAGCCGCCTGCTTCGTTAGTTTTAGCTCTAGCGTTAGCTCTTTCTTCAGCAGCACATTCATCACATGTATCAATTTCACCATCAGTTTCGTCTTTCATGTATTCACAATCTGAACAACCTTTGGTTTCTTCTCCTAATTCATCTCTACCCCATACAAACTTACCATCTGCGCCAGGTTTCATACGCTTAATAATCTCCGCATTTTTACCTAGTCCATCATTTTTACGATCATCTGCTTTTTTTTGATAAAATGGATTATCTGCATGTGTATATGAACTATCGCCTGATACTTTACGTACTGCGTCTTGTGGCATTGAAGCATTGCTTTTACCTACTTTAATAGCGTTTGCTGTACTTGCTACTGCATTGTAACGATCTTGATAGTTTTCTACATATACTTCTACCATGTCATCGCCATTACGTAGTCCGCCTTTTTTAACTTTTACGTTTTCTTTGCCGTATTCTTTCATAGCTTTTGCTGGAGACATTGATGTTTGTTTCCAACTCTTTTCGCCTTCTTTTAAATATTCAGTAAATGTTTTCATTATTCTAGTCCTGCTAATTTTTTCATATATTCAATAGCTTCACCAAATCCACTATCACGACCAATACGACTATCTAAGTCACGTGCTACTTGATCTCTAACATCTGTATCGCCTGCTTCAGCAAAATTATCGTTATCATCTGCTAAGTTCATTAAGTCTGACATAGCGGCATCAATAGCACGCTCTGGACTATCAAATTCACCTGCTTCGTGTCTTTTAACAATATCGTCTACAACTTCAGCAACTTCAGCATTGCCTTCGTCACTAAACATACCGTATTCACGGTTGCTATCATACTCGCCACGTGATGGGTTGTAGTCTGGTGCGCCTGCTTCTTGTACGTCTTCGTTCATGCTTTTCCACATTTCGTCACATTCTTCTTTGCTAACGCCTTGTGCCATATACTCTTGACAAAAATCATCATGGTCCATGTTTTCAGCATCGTCCATCATTTTGTCTTTCATGCCGCCTTCATTTATTGACTCTTCCATGGTTGCTTCTGTATGTGCTTCACGCATTGCTCCCATTAATTCTTCAAAAGCAGATCTTACATCTCCTAAATCACAATCATCGCCACAAGCTGCTTCTAGCTTGCCGCCATCACGGAATACACTATTAAGTTCTTTTAGTTTATCCATTGCTCCATTAAATGTATTATCTATTTTTGAATGTGCCATATTAAATACCTGCGTTTCTTCTAAGTACTGCTAGTTCACTGTCTATGCTATCTGATAGTTTGTGTGCTGTATCTTTTTTCATTGTAGTTTTATGTGTCTTACCACCAAACTCAAAACTGTCTTTACCAGATCTTGATGCTGCAGCAGCCGCTTGATTAAAAGCATTTTCGTCAATATCATCTTCTTCAACTTTTGCTTCGTCTACTTTATCATCGTCGTCTTTTTCCCATGGTGCTTTTTTAAGAGATACTTTTTTTCTTTTCTCGCCACGCTCTGGTTCGTCTGCTTTATCAAAAGCACGTCTTATTGCTTTCTCATCTTCAGCACTACCTTCTTTAAATGATGCATATGCTTCACTTACACTTTCTACAGTGTGGTCTGGATACACAGTTTCATCTACACTAACATGATCGCCTTTTGCTTTCAAGTAACGGCGTAAACTTGTATCTACATCACTACCCATTGATTGCATTGGGTCGTCCATCATTTGTTCATCTGGGGCTGTTGTTGCTTGCTCGAATCCTGCGCCCTCTGCTTCTTCAACTTCTGCTGTTGTTTCAATTCTGTTAAGAAGTTCTGGGTTTACAATTCCTGCTAATTTTACTAAGTCTCTTAAATCCATTTTTTTATACCTTATATTCTTTATTTAATTCTGATTTAGGTAAGTTCTTAACAAAGTTTGAAACAAATTCATTTCCAAAGTTGTCTTTATGTTCTACTTTTTCAGCTTCGCTATAATCAGCATCTGCTAATACACTTTTGCTTTCATCATCAGTAGCGTTCTCTAAATCCTCTTCTTCGTCGATAAACTCACCTTCATTATATACTCTAATTGCTCCAATACTAATACCAGTTGACGCCGCAACTTCTTCTTGCATTACATTTGGAGTACATGGTAGGTGTGTTACGATTTCCAAAGTAGACACTGCGCTCGGGCCAATGTCACCAAACCCGGCTGGGCTTCTTTGAATAATACTAGTCTTAGGTGCGCTTACGCTCTCTACATTGTATCTTGCTAAGTGCTTCTCTAATTTATCTAGTTGATCATCTGACATTTCAGCCACAGTACGTAGTCTGAAGTTGTATGTTTTCTCAGATTCTGCCAAATATTGCTTTAAACTTTTCATAATATTATCCTATCTTATAGTTATTTATCACCGTTCTTAGATTCTGCCACTTTTGCCATAATGTCGTTAATAAGGCTAGAACGGTCAAATTCTTCAGCAGCTCCTTCAATAGGACCGCCATCAATCGGGGTGTCATTGAGCTTGGCAATTTGCATTTCAACTTTCTTTTCTTCTAAATCAAGTTTACGTTTGCGCATTTGCATCTCAATCATCTTTAATTTTTTGTCCATCTTTGCTGTTTTAGCTGTAATGGCATTTGTCATCATTTTACTTGCGCTATCAAACACTGGAGCAGCATGTCTGTCTTCTACGTTTTGTCCAAGATCCATAAGATCTTTAAACGCATCCATTGCTTGTTGAGCATACTCATCCATGTCTTTATCAAGTGACTCTAAATCACGCACTGCTGGTAATGCTTGGTCAATTTTATCAGCAGTGTCTAATGCTTGTTGCATTGATTCTAAATCAAACCCAGTTTCTTCTGCTGTAGTTTGTGCTGGCGTTTCTGGACTAGCCATGTTAAAAACTTCTTCAATTTTTTTACTCATTTTTTTCTCTTCTTTGTTTTCTTAGGATTATTAAAAAGTTCATTCTCAGTTAGCACTCTAAATCCTACGCCTTGTTTTGAAGCAAATAACTTTGCGGCTTGCCATTTAGCTTCGTTTACTACTGCGGCGGCTTTTTGAGCTGGACTTCTAGCATTGCCAAGTATTTGTCCAGCAGGCTTAATTTCTATAAACTCAGCATGTCTTTTTTTGTTTACATCTTCATACACTATAAAAAAGTCTGGCACATACATTGTTTGCTTATTTTTAACTGGATGAAAATATGGTATGCGATGACTTTCACTTGCCCAGGCTACTACACTAGGATGTGTATCACAAAATCTCATAAATTTTAATTCCCATCCACTACGATATCTCGGTGAATGTTTACCAATATACCTAGATAAATTTCTAGGTGTGAATATTCCTTGTTGAAACTTAGATGCCATTATATACGTATTTATGTTTAATTAAAAGTTTTCAAAAGCAACGTGTTCTGGTTGAAATTGTGCTGTAAAAGTAACTGGTGCGCTGTCTGAATAGTCTAGTCTATCATGAGTAACATTTGTCATCATACAGTTAGACATAATAATCCTTCGTCCACGACCATCACCAGCAGCTGCTGGAGTATTTGGTGGACCAGCAAAAACTGATTCACGTGTGTCAGTAGTAGTTATAATAATTCTATTAAAGAAAAATCTACCTAACGAATTTATTGCGTTAAGACCGCTTGGTGTATTAATTACACCAGTAGTAGCATTTGAAGCAAACGGAGATTTAAGTTTACTTAATCCTTGTGAGTAATAATAAGAAGCATAAGAAGTAAGTAAATTTTGAAAGTGACCATCAACAGTATCATAAAATGTTATTGATGATGGTGAAATTTCCTGTCTAGTTGTCACAAATCTTTGATGATTGTATTGATTTAATCGTGTTACATTGTATTGATAGTCAGGCAGTTCAACTCCTGATACTCTATCAAATACAAATGATTTTCCATAACTTTCATCAGATAGTGTAGCAGCATCGTCAATTTCCATAAACACAGAAAAGTTAAATTTCTGTCTTGGCTTCTTGAACATTACGAGATCGTCGACTCCGTAAATCGATGCTGCTGCATTAAGTGGACCAGTGCTAGAGGTTATTCCCATTAGTTATTAGCCTGTTGCGTTAACTAATGTGTTGTCTACTGTGCCGCCTGTAAGTGTGGCGTTTCCAGCAGCGTCATAAATCTCTGCGTTGTCGTATTGAATTTGTACTGTAACTTGTACTTGGTCACTTGCGCTATATGCCATATCGCCATACTGAATGTTTGTGATGTAGCAACCGCTAAGTTCAAACTTGTCTAGTACACCTGGTGTTGGATTTGCTCCGTCAAGTGTTTCTATTGAAGTTGAAAATTTATAACCAGCACCTGCTCTTACACTACTTTGGTTAGCGTGGTCTACTTGTCTGTTAAGTTGGTTATTTAATTCTCTTAGTGTAACGCCATCAATGTCGTCACGTAATACAATACTTACAGGTTCCCATGTGTGTTTGCCTGCTAAGTAAATTCTACTATTGTACGCATCTACTGGGATTTGTTCGTGTGTTAATCCAGGTCTGCTTGTACTAATAACGTTTCTTGTTGGGGTAGCACTAAAGCCTTCACCCTCAAAAGTAACTCTGAAACGGTACTGTAGTTTTGGCATAATAGTAGTGGTGTTTCCTGAATTGTCTGGAACACCTAGTGTTGTTAATACTGCCATGTTAGTCTCCTCTATACTAGCTAATACTATTTATAAGAAATCAGTGAAAAAAAATGGACGCACTTGGCGCCCATTAAGTTTGTAGTTATTTTAGTCTTTTTATACGTTAGATAGTGTACCACTGTTAACAATACGGATTGGAATGTAAATAAATTCTACTGATTTAGTTGGCTCAATTGCCACATCAATATATAATTCGTTACGGTCAATACGTGCTGGTGTGTTGTTGCTTGTATCACACACAACAGCAAAGTCTGTTACACCTCTGCGGCTTAAAATATCTGCCAAGAAACGTTCAAACACTTGTGCTGCTCTTGCTCTAGTCTGTGTATCGTTTTGTTCAAACAAGAATGGTCTAGCAATCTCATCAAAACGTTCACGTAAGTAAGCCACCAAGCGAGCAACGTTAACACGGTCAAGTGCTGTTGTTGTACTTGCTAATGTTTTCTGTCCAAATATAACTGTACCTTGTCCAATAAATGTTGTAATTGGATTTAGTTTGTTTTGATACATTTCATCACGTTGTCCTTGTGTAAGGCTAATTGCTTTAAACTCATTCTCACTAGTAATGTAACCAACTGAGCTTGCGTTTTGTACAACACCACGTGTTAATCCTGCTGGAGCAAACCATGGGAAACTAATGTTGTCGTTATAAGCAAATGTGTATAGTGCCATGTGACTTGCTGGAACAACTACTGTTTTACCTGTAACTGGCTCTGTTGAGTTGCCTGATGGATAGTATGCGGCACTGTAAGTATTATTTGTTACTAAGCCATCTTCTCCATTTTCAGTAGCAACGTTACTATTTTTAACCCAACTAATTGCTTCAGTTGCAGTTTTGCGCATTGGTGTATCAATAATAATAAATGCTGTTTCACCACGGTCACTGTTTAGTGTTACTAATTCGTCTGTTAGTTCAGGATAGTTAGGTGCTGCTAGTAAACTATATGCGTACTGCTCTTCACGTAAATCTGCTCCTGCTACTACTGCTTGCATGCCAGCCGCTACAACTTTACGTTGAGCAAATCTACCAAATGCGCCACTGCCATCTGAATGATTAGTTGCCGCATTTCTCCATGCTGTGCCGTTCCAACTACGTACTGTATTTCTACTTTGTGCCATATTAACTACAAGCATTCCATCTGGATAAATTGTCGCATCTGGAGCACCTGCAATACCAGCACCGCCGCCGAAAGTGTCGTCAATGTCAGCAAACAATACACCGTTTGCGCTTGTTTGGTCACTATTTGAATGTTTAACCCAAGCAGAACCATTATGCTGATAAATTTTAGGATAGTCACGGGCATTAGCACCGCTTGCTAATGTTGTGTCGACCCAAACATCACCATCCGCTAATGCGGCGCCTAAGGTGTCTGTTGTTGGTGCTGTTGTGCTATATTGTACATCAGCTGCTGCGGTCCATGCAGAACCATTACTAGTATAAATGTCTAAACTATCAACTGTGTTATCAAACCAATATTGACCAGTTGATGCTGTTGCTGTTGGTGCTGCAATTTGTGCTAATAATGAAGAAGCTAATGCCAACGGTGCGCCTGCGCCGCTTACTACTAAGATATCAATTTGATCTACTGCTTCACCTAAAAGTATACCGCCTGCTGTGGCACTTGATGTTAGTGCTGTTGCGCTTGCGCCATCTTGTGGTACAAATGTAGTAATATCAGCATTATCTGAACCATCACTTACACCTACTACTGATTGTGGATTCCATGCTGTAGTAAATTTACTAATAGCAATACTTACACCGTTACCTGGGCTTGTTGTTTTAACCCAAACATCGCCATTACTTGGTCCTACTGGTACGCTATAGTGTGGTGCTAGTGTTGCGCCTGCTGTTACCCATGCCGCTCCACTTTCTTTATAATATTCAATACTATTACTTAAAGTTGAAACTACGACGTGATATCCGCCAGTTACAACTGCTGCCGCTGGTGCTGTGCCTGCCGCTGTACTAATTACTTCTACTGTTGGTAGTTTGTTTTCCCATAGTCCACTTGTACTGTTATATACGTGGATACCATACTTACTAGCGTCTGTGTCTAACCAGTATGTATTTGCTGTTGAAAATGTACTTGTTGGTTGAATTGTTGTTGAATCTAATTCTGCTAGGTCAATATTAGCACGAACGATAAAGGCTCGTGATCCTTGTCCTAGATAACTGTATGCGGCTAATAAGCCGTATTCACTTGTTTCGCTACCTTGTACAATAGCTGTTCCGCTTGTAGTGAATGTTGGATTACCAAAATATTGTGTAAGCTCACGCTGTGATGTAACTGAAATTACATTACCAGCTTGTGTTGCTTTTGTAAATTTTGCGATACCATCTGATTCACTACCAGTTGGATCTGTTTTATTTTCTCTTGTTGCTACAACAATTAGTGGTACTGTTCCGTTTCCGGCGGCGCCATATGCGCTTTCATCAGTTACACTAACCTGTACACCTGGTGATACTAAAGCCATTTTATTCTCCTCTGGTCATATCTATCGATGTTAGTATTTATTAGAATAGCTATATATCAGGGGGGAAACAGGGGTTAACTACGTAGTTATTTAATTAATTAGCACTATATGAGTCAATATGTGAGATAAGAGCATGTACATTAAACTCAAGATCTTTTAGTGTACCATTGTTACAAATAGTAAAGTCTGACATCCACTGTTCTAAACTCATACTATTTTTATTCTCTGGAGGTAAATGATCACTACGGTCAACCCAAATACAGTAATCAAACACACCTGTATTTTTCATGGCATGGAATTCTTTTTTGTTTCTTAGCCCACAATAGATGTCATAAGCGTTAAACATTTCTCTACCTAGTGTAGCAGGATCCGGTACATTGTAATCACAGATAGCTTCATACCACTCTTGTCTGTGGTTATGTCGGTCAGCATAACATTCTTCTTCAGATTTATATCCATACTTGTCTTTAAGATCGTTGTATATAAATTGTAGACTACAAAATTTTGAACTGCTTTCAAAACTGTATCCATACGTGTCTCTGAGTATCTCACAGACAGTATCTTTGCCATGGCGTCCATGACCTATTACTAGTAATTTTAATTTCATGTTTATATAATAGCAAACCTAGTTGTAGTTGTCAACCGATAATTATACCTAAGCCAGCTTGGCCATCAGTATAAGTTTTAAGTTCATCATCTAGTTTGTCAATTGCCATTTGCGCATCACTACGCAATGCGTCAGCATTAAGACTAGTACCACCTTGTGGACCAGCAATAGTATTAAACTTACCACGAGCTTCTGCTAACATTAGTTTACTATATGCTAGTGCCAATTCTTTAATCCATGGCATGGCATATGTATCACTTAGTAATTCTTCTTCACTGCGCTGTTTATAAGTGTGTAAGTATACAGTGTCAGCGGCTTTAGTTCTGCGATGAATTGTTATTTTTTTACTAACAGTATTCCAAGTAAACAATAACTCTTTACCAAAAATACGACCAAGTGTTTCACGATGTTGTGATAAAGCATCAAATGTTGCTAGTCCGCCAGCTCTACCGCCGTGTAACAAATAGTTGTTTAAATATGCTGCTTCGAATGGTTCCATATCAGCACCACCACTACCATTAAGTGTGCCACTTGCTCGTCTGTAAATGGTATAAACATCTATAACTTCATCAGGTAAAGTATAGTCAGCAACATCAATTACTAAGTCTAATGTAATGAAGCTTTCTTCGACAGCGTTTTCACTACGCTGTCTATATTTTTCTAATGCCTTGCGAATGGAAAGATCGTAGTGCTCTGGGTCGAGCTCTACGTCTACCATTTGTCCGCCTAAGCGAAGTTCGATTTCTTTAATTAATTCATCACGTTTTGCCATGTAAGTATTTATACTATTTGAAGGCTTTTAGTAAAATAGTATCTTCATTAATCCTACCGTTCATTTTAATATCAGTAGTTTTCAGATATCCGAACTGTGTTTTAAGTTTATGATGTGTTACCTTTTTCCACTGTGGCAATATTTCACTTGGCTTACGTACTGTTTTTTGTCGGCTTGTCTTCTCATCAAAGAACTGAAGTGTAGTACCTTTAACTTGTAGTGTAGCTTCGTGTTGCGCATAGTAGATACCAAGTTTACGTGTTTTAGTATTAAACACAACTAGCGCACTAGCACCAATGATGTCTTGTGGAGGAATACTGCTAATACCGTAGTCTGGATCACTTGGCTTAAACTTCATCTTCTTAACTAAATCAACAGCACTTTTTTGTTTAGGCTTACGCACAGCTCTTGTTTGTTTCTTCTCAGCACGTAAAATGTCAAGTGCTTGAAAGATACGTTGGTAAAAACCATGTAGCTCTTTCTTTTCTTTTGTACTCAAGTGATTAAAACCTTCAGCAAGTTGCTGTTGCATATCGTCTTGTTTTTTAGGAGCAGGCAAGTTAATAAGTTCTTCTAGCTCTTGATACGCACCTTCATAAAACTGCTGAATAAATCGAGCATGTCCTAGATTAACTTCTAACTTGCGGAATAGTTGTAGAGGTTGCTTGTCTTTAAGTGGATTCTTTTTAGGATCACGAAGCCAATCATCTGCCCATTGATCAATCTCTTCCATTTTATCAATGGTTGCTTCTTGAAGTCTTTCCTGAATTGTAGGAACATACTTTACTTTTTTTGTAGTTAATTCAATCTTTTTAAGCTCAACAATCTGACGTCCTTCTTCTGCTAGACTCTTGATCCACGCATCTAGTTTACCTACATAATCAGGATGAATTTTATCTGGAGCATTTTCTTCAATAAATGCGGCTGTTGCCCAATGGCTTTTACCACCAACTTTGTGGTCTGGTAACTTATTAATAGCTACTTGTACTTCTTTATCGTAGTTTTTCTTAATATAGTTCTTAACTTGGTTTAACCACTCTTTTGACTCCATCATATAATGAATATGATATTGTGCTGTATGCCAATCCTTTGTAGGAACCATATCCCAAGCGCCTTTGCGTCTTGTAGCACGTACTGTTTTTTTCTTACGAGTTGATGTTTTAGCCATGTTATTCTCCTGAACTATATTGCCGTTACTTATAAACAATACACTATTTAAAAACCTTTGTCAAGCCATAAATATACGTATGCCACGTTTAACATTATATAAACCAACTAAAACTAACGATTTTCACTTTATGGATCGCCAGATCCGTGAGCAATTTTGGATTGGAGGCACAGGAGTTAACGTACACAAGTATGTAGGGCCAGCCGCACAGCCCAATCAAAATGATCCATCACAGCCCAATTATATTGACGGACGTGAAGTGGATCCACTCAGTGGAGATTTTATTAATGTAGATAGTCTCATTAATGAAACTAAAATACAAGACTTATTATTCTTGGAAAACAGAGATAGAAAATACGATCCAGACATTTACGATCTGCGTGGTATATATAATGTACAAGACAATGATTTTGACCTAACACAATTTGGTATGTTTTTAGCAAACGATCAATTTTATATGACATTCCATACTAATGATATGGTTGAATTACTTGGAAGAAAACTATTACCTGGTGATGTACTAGAATTACCTCACTTACGTGATGATTTGTTATTAGATGCTAATAAAGCACCTATAAGCAAGTATTATGTAGTAGCAGACGGCAACCGTGGTGCTGAAGGATTTAGTCAAACTTGGTATAGTCATATTTGGAGAGTAAAACTTAATCCACTTACAGACTCACAAGAGTTTAATGATATACTTGGCAATGCCAGTGACAGTGCTACAGTAAATTACGATATAAGCACATATAAGTCAGAGTTTAATGTTAGTGATGCGATTGTAGCAAGTGCTGCGCAAGATGATCCAGATGGTACAAGTTTACTAGATCATTTATATGGTTTTGAACACGCAACTGCTGGTGGTGTTGTAATACAAGATAATACATATAACCATGGCGAAACAATAGCAAGTGGCAGTGCTTTTCCAGCAGATGCCAATGAAGGCGAATATTTTATTAGAACAGACTTTAGTCCGAACCGTATGTTTGTGAGAAGAGGTTCTAAGTGGAACAGAAGTTACGACAACGTAACTGACAAGACTTGGGTAGACCGTACATATAACGCAAGTGATTATATTACAGAAGATGCCAAGTCAATGGTAAACGATGAAGAATTTAATAGGAAGCAAGCAATAAGTGATGTCATTATGCCACGTCCAGACAATAAAGTTAATAGCGAATATGTTGAAGACGGGTATACGGATGACGATTACGTGCTGTAAGGATAAAAAACATGGCAATAACTAAAAGACTAGTAAAAGGTAGCGCATTAACGCATACAGAGTTAGATAGTAACTTCACCGATTTAGATGGTCGAGTAACTACTCTCGAAAGTACACCAGGTAGTGACAGTCAAACATTAACATTAGCAGGTGATGATTTAACTATTACCGGCGGCAACACTGTTAGTTTAAGTACATTAAGCACAGAGGTAGTTGATGATACATCACCACAACTTGGTGGCAATTTAGATTTAAATGGCAACGAGATTACTGGTAGCGGTGGTTCTGCGATATCAGAGGTATTAAACGTATTAACACTAGTGGGTGGTAATAATGGTATCATTATGCGTACAACAACTGGCGCAGGTAAAATTGTAATTGGCGACCAAGCAGGTTCCGTTGTACTTGGTAACTCTGCCAATTCAATAGAATTTGTAGACAATGTAGATGTTGACTTTACAAATACTAATGTTGACTTTACTAGCGCAACTGTAACAGGATTAACAGTATCACAAAGCATCGATAGTTTAACTGATGTAGATACAAGCACTACACCACCAGGTGTTGGTCAAGTACTTAAATGGGATGGCGCACAGTGGGAGCCAGCAAACGATTCATCTGGAAGCGGCGGAATTACATTAACAGCATTAAGTGTAACAAGTGCTAGTGCTAGTGCTAGTTCAAGTTTAGTTTATAACAATACAACTGGAGTATTCACATATACTCCTGCTCTTAATACTTGGGCATCTATTACTGGAAAAGATGACGCAAATGGTCCAAATGAGGTTACTATTGGAAGACTTGCAGGTTCAGGCGGCGACAGTTCAGTAGCAGTTGGCCAACTTGCAGGCGAGACATCTCAAGGTGATTATTCATCAGCATTTGGTCCCCTCGCAGGCCGGACAAATCAAGGTTCAAACTCAGTTGCGATTGGTAACCAAGCTGGGTTAAGTAACCAAGGTGACTACGCAGTAGGAATAGGTACCTTGGCAGGAGTGCTCACCCAAGGCGAGCGTGGAATAGCAATTGGTTATGAATCTGGCAGATCAAGCCAAGGCGCAGACTCAATAGCAATTGGTACGAAAGCTGGCAGAGGATCCCAAGGCAACAACTCAATTGTACTTAATGCGACTGGGGTAACTTTGGAAAACACAACAGCAAGTAGTTTAGTAATTAAGCCAATTAGAAATGCAAGTGGTACACATAGCATGGAATACAACCCAACTACAGGTGAAGTTACATATGACACACTTGGTGGCGGCGGTGGTGGTGGTATTGATTTAACAGCATTAAGTGTAACAAGTACTAGTGCTAGTGCTAGTCCAAGTTTAGTTTATAACAATACAACTGGAGTATTCACATATACCCCACCTAATTTAACAGAGCTAGGAAGCAATTTAGACCTAAACAGCAATGATATTACTGGAACAGGAAATATTAATATTATTGGTTCGATTACATCAACTGCGGTAGGTACACCAACTATTACTAGTAGCACTGATATCATTCTTTCAGCTAACAGTGGAAGTGGAATAGTTAATGCTAGTGGAAGTAAAATTACAAACTTAGGTACACCAGTAGCGGGAACAGATGCTGCAACTAAAGCGTATGTTGATGCTAACGGAGGAGGATCATTGTCGTGGGCAACTTTAGCTGATAAAAATAATGCCAGCGGACCTACTAAAATAGCATTAGGACTAGACGCCGGTTCAGTAACTCAAGGTCTCAACACCATAGCAATTGGTGAAACTGCTGGCCAAACTAATCAAGGCGTCTCCGCCGTAGCAATTGGCACTGGTGCGGCTACAACCGATCAAGGCGGTGCCGCAATAGCAATTGGCAACGGCACTGCGGTTACTAATCAAGGCGAAAGTGCGATAGCGATTGGTAATGTGGCTGTCTTATCTGGCCAAGGCGACAACGCAATAGCGATTGGGAACAGGGCAGGCGGATTTGTAAATCCGCAAGCAGCAACTTCGATTATATTAAACGCAACTGGTGCCCAATTAGAAAATACAACAGCAGATAGTTTTGTAGTTAAGCCAGTACGTAATGCTAGTGGTACACATAGTATGGAATACAATCCAACTACAGGTGAAATTACATATGACACACTTGCTAGTAGTGGTATTACATTAACAGCATTAAGTGTAACACAAGCAAGTGCCGGAACAGCTGGATTAGTTTATAATAATGTAACTGGTGTGTTTACATATACACCACCAGATTTGTCAACTTATCTAACAAGTGTACCAGCACAGACATTTGCAAGTTTAACTGATGTTAACAATGCTAATGGGCCAACTACCATAACAATTGGTAAAAATTCTGGTACAACAAATCAAGGTGCAAGTTCTATCGCATTAGGCGGTCGAGCAGGTGAAACAAACCAAGGGATAAACGGAATAGCAATTGGTCAAAATGCTGGTAAAAGTGACCAAGGTGATAGAGCAATAGCAATTGGTAGAAACGCTGCTACAACAAACCAAGGCAGTCAGAGTATTGTAATCAATGCTACAGGCGGCGCAGTAGAAAATACCACAGCAGATAGTTTAGTAATTAAGCCAATTAGAAACGCAAGTGGCACACATAGTATGGAATACAATCCAACTACAGGTGAAGTTACATATGACACACTTGCTAGTGGTGGCTTACCTAGCAGATCCCCTCCAATCGGCGCAACAAGCAGTTTAGCTGATGCCGCACAAGCAGACTTGGATATTACAGGATTCAAATCATACACATTAATGGCTATCACAACAGACAAAGCGGCCCGTGTAAGATTGTATGTGAATGCTGCAACAAGAACAGCAGATGCGGCAAGGGCAGAGGGTATTGATCCAACATCAGACGCAGGTGTTATTGCTGAAGTAATTACCACAGGCGCAGAAACTGTTATTATTAGTCCAGGTGCTATTGGATTTAACTTAGAAAGTTCGCCAACTACAAATATACCATGTAGAGTTACAAACAAAAGCGGTAGCACAGGTACTGTACAAGTAGGCTTAACCATACTACAACTGGAGGCGTAACATGGAATTGTTCCAAGTAACACTAAAGCATGGCGAAGACATTAATGCTTTCTATGAGGATATGGAAACACCAGGTGGTGCTCTAACTATTCCAGATCGTAAAGTAGAGTGTGCCGCAAGACGCCCAACTTCAAGAACCACAGGCTATATGCTTACTATGGAAGAAGCAATGGAAGTAGCTGATGACGACAGAGTTGAACAAGTTATACCACAAAGTGTTTTAGATAGAAACATAGATAAACCAGCAAGTACTTTCACAGGCAGGTTTGACAAAGGTGTTCCAAGCGGTTCAGCGCCGTTTACAAAAGCAAATGGTCAAACAGGAATGAAGTATACTGTTGATCACAAAAATTGGGGCATACTAAGACACAGTGAAGGCGCAAACAGAACCAATTGGGGATCAAATGCTTCATTATCAGATAGATATGTTGATGACAGTGTAACATATTCAGCAAGTGGTAAAAATGTAGACATTGTTATTGTTGAAATAAAAACATTAAGCGACCACGCAGACTATTCAAGTAGAGTAGTGGACTACAACTGGGGTCAACACTACAACACAATCACAGGTGGTACTAACTATACATACAGCAACGCAGACGCTCGTGACAACTATGGCGCAGAAGACAAACATCCCACAGCAGTCACAAGTTATGCGGCAGGCACACTATACGGACTTGCCAATGATGCAAACATATACATGTTTGACAAGACTTACGAAAAATCAAAGTCAGGCGGCAGTAGTGATGATAGAACTTATGCCTACATCAGAGAGTTTCACGCAAACAAAAGTATAAATCCAGCAACAGGTAGAAAAAATCCTACTATTGTTAATATTAGTTTGGGAACACAGACCCTAGTAGGCGGCGGGGCCGCTTTAATTCACTTCCAGGGTGTAACTACAGACAACGGCACAGGCAATGATCTATTAGCCGCAGAACTAAATGCAAGAGGTATATATGCAAGTGATCCTGAGTGGACAGACAATCAACAATTTAGTGTAAATTCGCAAGTCCTACTAAGTGATATGCAAGATGCTATAACAGATGGAATTATTATTGTAGCATCGGCAGGCAACGAAAACAGATACACTGATGTGTCAGATGGCGACAACTACGATAACTATATTGTTAGTGAGGGGGCATATTTCTTTAAAGATTACTACTTTGGCGGTAATTATCCATTTAGATATTACTATCATCGTGGCACCACTTATACGTTCAATGGTGCTATTTGTGTAGGTGCGTTAGGAGTTAACACAAATCAAGGCAAAGCAGGTTTCAGCAGTTGGGGACCAGGTGTCGATGTATATGCCGCAGGAGTTGGTTGTTTTGGCGCAGGAGAAAGTAGCAATATTATGTTTGGTGTTCCGTATCCAGGACAGGAAGCAAATACATCAAACTGGGACACAGTACAGTCTGGATCAGGAACAAGTTATAGTGCGCCGTTCGT
>ENA-OQVM01002940-OQVM01002940.1-marine-metagenome-genome-assembly--contig:-NODE-2940-length-19069-cov-21.090459_pt1 | contig 19069 bp, 19 predicted proteins | sample MGYA00237776_ERZ505498 | MGnify/ENA primary metagenome ERZ505498 (study PRJEB26159, sample SAMN06265151) | marine metagenome | isolation source: Helgoland LTER site | place: Germany:Helgoland, sampling... | reverse complement strand
GATTACGGCTCAAGAGGTTACAGGTTTGAATCCTGTCAAGGTCACAAAGGGAATTACAGAAATGTAGTTCCTTTTTTATTTACACTACGTCAAATACTACGACAAATACTGCCTTATAGCTATACTCAAATATACTAAATACTTAACAATTAATATTCAAAAGCTTTAACGTTATTTAGATACTTATGCCATAAGCCTGCCATATGCTGCTGGGGTTAATTGAGATACTTAGATGAGGTCTACTTTATATAGAGAGATACTTACCAATTCTTAAGTCTATTCTGATAGTCAGTGACTTACATAAATGTAATATATTGATGTCAATCAATACTGATACCTATACAATCTTAAACACGGAAATTAACGACTCGTAAACGCTATTTACTTTAAACGGAGTACTATTGAAACGCAGTACTATAGCTTACTTCCTATATAACATCTGGATACTTTACTTTATTTGTTGTTTATATAATACTGTTATTCCATCTCTCAGATTGCTTACTTTAGATTACTTACCAAGGTTATACTGCCTATAAATACTACTGATAAAATAGATTACTTATGTAAAATTAATTGTCTTAAACCTTTACAATCTCGGACGATTTTTTTTACACAGATATTATGCTTTAATACTGCGTTTTAGTCTCATTTGAATTCATTTGAATAATTACATACTTACCTAATATTATAATTTTTTCACTGATACATTTTTGTCTTGCTTCTTTACAATCTCGGATGATTTTGTTTCAGTAGAATTAGACCATTGTACACCCTTTTTAATCTTGCTTAATCTTGATTAATTACTCCTAAACACACTCTTTTAACCTGTTGGACTCACTTGAATATGCATAATGCGTAACAGATGCACCTAAATATTGTTTTTAAATAAAGACCTATGACTCAATCAGAATATAATAGAGCTTATTACCAAGCTAACAAGAAGAACCTCAGCAATAGTCAGAAGACTAGAAGGGCTAACAATAGAGAGATAATAGCTGCTAAGGATAAAGCCTACTATAAAGGATTGACTACTAGCTTCGTGGTATATAGACACAGTAACGATTTAGGAGACTTATATATCGGAAGTGGGACTAATTTAAGACCTCGTCAAATGAGTCAATGTAATAGGAATGCTAATTGGCATAAGTCTTTTAATAAGGATACAGTTAAGGTGGAGATACTACATACTTATAGCACTAAGGCTGAGGCACTCTCAAAGGAAAGAGAGCTTATAGAATCTATTGGCTTAAATAACCTAGTAAACATCATATAAAATCTTAAGAAATAAATATCTAAACACTATGAAAAATTCAACACTTACAAAGTACACATTTCCGTTAAAAATGACTCTAGAACAGAAAAAGAAGCTAAATGACTATGCTTGGGATAATAGAATGGCAATGTCTGAAGTACTTAGAGGCCTAATAGACTCACTGTAATTACAAAGAGTGGACTAGTGAAAGCTATGCTCTAAATCAAATAAACCCTTTTACAATTAACCACACAGAATGCTATATACTAAATACTTAACGGAAGTAGATGAGTCAATCAATGACAAATTAGATTCTATGCTATCTAAAGGACTTAAGCCCTGCTTAAAAGCTCCTACTGGTACTGGAAAGACTACTCTTATCTACAAGCGTATGCAAAGAGAAGCTGAAAGAGGCTATCTAAGCGTATTAGCACTCCCTTTCAAGTCTATTGTAGACAATAAAAAGAAACAAGCGTTAAAATATGGCATTCACACTGGTTATGCTAAATCAATTAGCGAGATACCTTTCACTAACAATGGAATTGCTATCCAGACTACATTCGAATCAGCTCTAAACATACTAAAAAACACCTCCTATAGTAACATTAAGCTTTATATCGATGAGGCTCACTTAATACTAGGTCACTCTGGCTTTAGACACACTCACGACCTACTGGAATTAGATAACGTTGAGGTTATCGCACTAACAGCCACTCCAGAGGCTATGGAGGCCCTAGAATTCACTATATATGAACCTCAGCGAGCTATTAAGACTCCAGTAATTAATATTAAGGCTCTAATTACATCTAAACCCCCTGAATCTACTGTAAACAACCTGATAACACAACACAATAAGGACAAAGTACTTCAAATAAGAATAAATAGCAAAGACTTAATAAGTAAGGCTTGTAATATGGCTAAGGTTAAGGGACTCAAGTACGTTGCAGTGTATTCAGCAGACAAAAACACTATACTAGCTGTAAATCAAGACTCTGGGCTTACTGAAAGTGAGATAATGAACGCTCAAAACGGGATATTCTCTAAGAACATTGACTTAATACTAAATACCTCTAAGCTAGATGCTGGATTGGACTTCACACTAGAAGGTAGTCGTGACTTGAAATTCGTAGCTGTAGGTCGTAGAGAGTCTAAAGGGAATATAATGCCAAACATACCAGACTTAGCTCAATCGGTTAATCGTATGCGTTGGAGTAATCCAAACAAAGCTGATATATCTATTGTAGGTCAATTTGGGACTGAAGTGTCTAAAGATACCAGTAAAATCTATAAAGGCATAAAGGAGCTAATAGGTACTATTAAGGCTCTAGAGGCTCTCAAATACGCAGCCTGGGATATTACTCAGTATTATAATAAAGAGACATATAACAGTCAATTAAACAAATTCAATGTTAATATATCATCTGTTGAGGTTCTAGATGTAAAGTATAAAGCTATGGAGCTAAAGAGACACGCTTCAATATTCATAAGAATTAATCAATTCGAGGGATTTAAACAGACTCAAGAGAAGGCTAAGATGTATGGCTTTAATCTACTAGACTATTGCATTGCTCAGGATAATAGCGAAGCTTCACCTTCAGCCAAGAGTAAGGCTAATGAAATAATGGGACATTTAGAGAGGTTATTTGACTACTATGGGGAGAATATGCCTATAGAATCTATTTGGACTGGTAAAACGTACTCTAAACAATCTGCAGAGGCTCTTATATTAGTAGCCAGAGCTATGGATTCAAATACTAAGCTAGGGAGGGTTATGAATGAAGCTGTAAAGAATAGCGAGCTTATAAAAAGCAACCTCAGCAAATTAGTCAAGTCTGAACGCAAGGCAGTGAATAAGTACTTACAAATAATATATAAAGTCAATCCTTCTAAGCTATCTAGAACCGAATATAAGACTATCAAATTAAATATAAAGGATAAGGAGGCTAGCAGTGTGGTTACTGTGAATGATTCTCATTTAAAGCATATTGAGAGTAATGCCTCTAAGTCCCTTATAAAGACTCAATTAACAAACGAGCAAATTAATGCTTATATAACCAGTCAATTAACAAACGAGCATATTAATACTTATATAACACAATGAAAGCAAAAGACACTAAGTACGTTTACGATAAGCACGCGTCGAGTAACAGTGCTCTAATCATTGTTACTCTCAAAATAGAGTAATTTTTTGGCGATTATTATTATTAATTAGCCTAATGACGCTGAATTGGTTTAATATCAAAAAATAATTTATTCCATTTAGTATTGGTATTAGACTTTATTCTTATTTTTAGCCTAATCGATATTTACTATGAGTGAAAAAATAATTGGGGAAGTATATTTAGCTTCAACTGAATCTGAGAAAGATAGAGGTTGGATTAAGTGCGGAATGACTACAAGAAGCTCTGTACAAAGAGTAAAGGAAGGTAATGTTGCTTCAGTTCGTGAAAAGTATGAGATTCTTTACAGAATTAAAACACCTCATTATCTAGAGTTAGAAAAACATATGCATAATACTTTTGAGAACCAGAAAGAGTGGATCAAAGTATCATATGCAGAGGCTTATGCTGAAATTCATAGATTCTTAAAGCACAAGGAAAATCCTGAGTCAAATTCAACAAAATATTCGCCTCGAGCTCACCAACAAGATGCTATTAATGCAGTCTTAAAAGAATCAAAAATCAATGATAAGGGATCAATAGTAATGCCTACTGGTAGTGGTAAAACATTAACATCTTTGTGGATTACAGAATCTTTACAAGCTAATACTGTTCTTTTTTTAGCGCCAAGTTTACAACTTATAAGACAAACAAAAGATGCTTGGATTGATCAATGCAAAGAAGATTTTTTATGGATAGCTTGTTGTTCTGCTACTGATATTGAAGATAGAGACTACGCAAAAGAAATGAGTGGAGGTATGGTTTCTACTGATCCAAGTGATATAGATGGATTTATGCGATTTACAACTGGTAAAAAAGTTTTTTTCTCCACCTATCAGTCTTTACCATCTGTAATTAATGCAGGAGTAGAATTTGATATCATAATTTCTGATGAAGCACATAGAACAGCAGGGGTAAGTAAAGGTGAATTAGGTTTATTTAATTTAGTCCATAGTAAGGATCTAAAGGCAAAATTTAGATTATTTCAAACTGCGTCTCCAAAAGTATTTAAGGATGATTTATTAGAAATAGTTGAATCGGAATCTGATGTCTTTTCATTTGATATGAATAATGAAAAATTATATGGAAGAATAGTCTATGAGATGACACTTGGTGAAGCTATTGAAAAGAAGATGTTATGTGACTTTAGAATAGTAGCTATTGGAGTTAACGATGAAGAAGTAGCCGAACACCTAAACAAAAGAACTTATGTCGCAGATGGAATTTCTGCTGACGAGGCTGCGGCAGCAGTTGCCATTGAAGAAATATTTAACAAGATAGGAACAAAGCATATGATCTCATTTCATTCAAGATTAGATCTTGCTGATATGACTTCAAAAGAGCTTAATAAGCTAAATATCTTTTCTGAAACCGTAAAAGGTACAATGAGTACAAAAAACAGAGAAAAGGCCTTTGAGAGGTTTAAAAAGAAGCCTAGAGCGGTTTTAACTAATGCATTTGCTCTGCAAGAAGGAATTGATATTAAGAAAGTTGATTCTATTTTTTTCTCTTCACCAAAATCAAGTACAATTTCAATTATACAAGCTATGGGTAGAGCTCTTAGGCTAGATCCTGATAATCCTGATAAAATTGCAACAATTGTTGTTCCTGTTTATACTGTTGGAGATCCCAACGAAGACATTAACGATTCAGCTTTTAAAAGCTTATATCAATTAATTTCAAGTGTTAGTGAGATTGATCATAGAGTTAGAGCTTATGTACAAGGATTTACTGAAGGTAAAGCTGAAAGAGGGGAGAGTAAGTCCGTAGATTATATAAAACTAGGAGACTTTGAAAGACTTGATTTTATAAACTTTACTGAAAAATTAAGAAATGCATTTATTTTTGGAACTCTTAGCAAGAGAAGAAAAACTTTTGAAGAAAATCTAGAGGAATTTAAAGATTTTATTTAATTATCAAATGGAAATCATATATACTATACATAATAATTTTGACCACTGTTATGCAGAGTTTCTTGGGAAAAAAATGAGCTATTATCAGTTGAAAGACTTACTAAAAGAAAGAGGAAAAAAGTATATTAATAATAACAAAGTAAAACCTAAGTCTCATTCTTTAGAAATAAGCTTTGATAATGATGATTTCAACAAATCTAACCTCTCTGATGATGAAATTGAGGAGTACTTAATTTTAAAAAGGAAATCTAAAGCTAAATCTTGGTTGTCTAGCCAAAGAAATCTCAGAAGAAAAGGTAAACTGAGTTCCAATCATATAAAAATACTTAACAAATTGGGAATGCTGTGGGAACCAAATAAAGACCCGTGGGAAAAAAAATATAGTTTATTTAAGAAAAAAATATTTTCAAGTTTTTTAGAACAGATTGTTAAAAAAGAACCCTGGTCCTCGGAAAAGAAATTAAAACAAATAACAGAAATTGAAGATTGGATTAACGAACAAAGAATATTGCACTCAGAAAATAAATTATCTTCTGAAAATTTAATAAGATTAAATGCTATAAATTTTCCGTTTAATTTAAGCGAAGACGAAAAAAAGGAAATAAAATTACTCTCATTGGCTAAAATGGTTAGCTATATTAACGATTTAAGGGGAACGCTATCTTATTATGGTATTAAAGATTTTGCTAAACACTATTATGTAAAAGAAAAAGTTTATGTTGGATCTCCAATAAAAGTATCAGAAAAAAATATTCAAAAAAGAGAAACAAAAGAACTTGAAGACGATAAAGCACAAGATGACAAACATTTAATTAGTAGAATTAGTTTTGAAAAAGAAAATCTCCTTGCCCAAGAAAATGCTATTAAAATTCTTAAAAAGAAACCAACTAAGGTGTTTTTAAATCAAATAGACAAGATTAGTGAAAAATATATCCCAAGCTGGAATGATAAAAACATATATGAAGTAGGTAAAAAAGGAAAAGACAGACTAGGTTTATTATATTTTGACAGGTATGAAAGTAAATATGAAAACTTAAAAGATTATCTAGATAACAACTTTAACTTTCCAAGAACTACAATAAATAATGTTGTCTACAAGGCAACTTATGGAAAGTTTAACTATGATGATGATGTGAAGATTTATGCCGCAAAAAAAATGATAGAAATTCTAGATAAACATTTGTTAAAGACAGGTAACTTAAATCACAGAAAATCATTTAAACCTATTTCATATTTGATAAGATATTATAAAAAAGAAAAAAACATCAAAGAACTATTAGCTTTAAAAGAATTGATAAAAAATCATCAAATACTAACTCTAATATATTCTGATAGGTTAAACAAAATTCTTAATAAGTATGTCTAAATCCAACTCAAACAATTTCAATTATACAAGTGAAAGTCCTAAACATTATAATAAAAGAAAAATTAAAGAAAGAATTGCTAAAGAAGCGTCTAAAGTTACAATCAAATACAAGGGGGTTGAATATGACGAAAATAAATTGATTCAAATCTCAGATAGTCTGTACAAAGCTCGGGAAGATTCAAAGATTGAAAATGTACCAGATATAAGTATTGATGAAGATCTTTCAGAGGAAAAGAAAGAGGAGCTTATTTCTTGGAAAACCAAGATGGAAGCAAATAGATGGAAGTCTCGACAAAGAAGCCTAAGAACAAAAGGTAAACTTGATCAGTATAAAATTGACTCACTAAACAAACTAGGGATGGTTTGGAATCCGAAGGAGGATGAATGGGAAAAAAAATACTTAATCTTTAGAGAATATGGTCTTTGTGATGAAATTGAGGAATGGGTTATGGATCAAAGAAAATCATATAATGACAATAGTATTTCAAAAGAAAATATTGACAGACTAAATGCGGTTAAATTTCCATTTAAAGCAGATAAAAATGAAGAGTTTGTTTTTACCACAAGATCCATTTGGAAGCTTCGTGAAAAGCTACAAACAAAACAAAGAAGAATTGAAAGAGAAAAAGAAAAAAAAGAAGGGATTTATAAAGACAGAAGAAAAAATACTTCAACGGTAAAACTAACCAAAAAAGAAAAGGAAGACAGAAATGAGGTGAGTAGTTTTTACAATAGAAAATTTCATTACTGTAGTGATAGTTTTATATATAAATTAAGTGAAAAAGAAGCCTTAGATAAACTTTTACAAATTAATAAGGGTGAATCCATATATTCAGGAAGACTTAAGTATTTTCTTGACAGTGAATCTGAAAAATTTAAAAGTCAAGGAAGAAAAACCCCCCTTTGGGTAAGAAACTTTTACTCTGATATAAATGATGATAAACTTAGCTCTGATCAAATTTATGTTCAATTATCAATCTTTATGTCATCAAAATTCAGCGCTGCTGTAAGAAAAAAAGCTTGTATTTATATGCTTAAGTATATTTCAAATAGAAATTTGAATAATTCAAATTCTTTTAAAGAGATTAATTATTTAATTTCTGCTTACAAAAAGGAAAAAAATACTGACGAATTATTTAGATTAAAGAAATATATAGAGAAGTACCCTATATTGATAGAATTATATCAATCAAAAATCGATAAAATTATACATACATTCAAACCATAGGCATATCCTCTTCTTTTAATTCAGCTATTTCTAAACCACGTAAATAGCTTAAACTTATATTTCTTATATTTGAGTTTATGAATTATAAAAAACTTTTAAAACCAATAGTCAGGAGTACACTAATTATAATGATTGGCGGGCTAATTTTTGGAATAGTTAGATTATTTCAAGGAAGTGATGATTGGGGTCTAATTATTACGCCTATTTCTTGTATAATATTCTTGTTTGTTTTTTTACCATTTTTGGAGAAGATGAACAAACACCCTAAACCATAGGCATATCCTCTTCTTTCAGTTCTGCTATTTCTAAACCACGTAAATAGGTTAAACTTATATTTATTATATTTGAGTAAACTAACTTATTATGAAGAAGATTTTATTTACACTCGCTTTACTTGTTTCTTTTGTTTCTTTTGGGCAGAAGTTTAATGGATATACTCATATTGTTGTTGAAGATATTGAGTACAAGGATGGAAGTATGGATAAATATGATTTGATTCCAAAAATTATCAAGTTTTTTAAGAAGAAGGGGTTAAATACTGCTAGACTTGATGAGGGGTATGATTTATACGAAGGTGAAGTAAATTCAGATTACCCTTGTGCAAATTTAATTCTCGCTATTTCTCATACTGTACCAACGCCGGGGTCTGCAACAGAAACAACCTTTAAGTTTTTTGATTGTAATAGTGATGAAGTAATGAAATTTTATATTAGTGCAGGTTGCGGAGTAGAATTTATATGTGATGATCCCAGTAAATTGTCATTAACGGCTAAATATGATGTAAATAAAGGAGTCGAGAAGATTTTAAAGATCATAAAATCCCGAATAGGAAAGTATAAGTTTAATCCAAGGAAAACACCAAAAGCTATAGAGCTTAGCCCTAATGATGTTGCTGCTTATAACAATAGAGGTAATTCAAAAGCTGATTTGGAAGACTACTACGGAGCTATTGCAGACTTTACTAAAGCCATAGAGCTTAACCCTAATGATGCTGCTGCTTATTACAACAGAGGTAATGCAAAAGATGATTTGGAAGACTACTACGGAGCTATTAGTGACTATACAAAAGCAATAGAAATTGACCCTAAGGATGTTGATGCTTATTACAACAGAGGTTATTCAAAAAATAGTTTAAAAGACTACTACGGAGCTATAGCAGACTATACAAAATCAATGGAGCTTGACCCTAATAATTCTGATATTATTTATTTCTACAGAGGTGTTTCAAAAAACAGTTTAAAAGACTACTACGGAGCTATTAGTGACTATACAAAAGCAATAGAGCTTGACCCTAATAATGCTACTGCTTATAACAATAGAGCTGCTTCGAAATATTTCGCTAATGACTTAAAAGGAGCTTGCGAAGACGCAAAGAAATCAGCAAGTTTAGGTTATGATGCTTCTAAGTTAATTCAAGATGTTTGTAACTAACTTCACAAACTGCACAACATAATGAAAAAACTACTCTTACTCTCCGCTTTATTAATATTCGCTTGTAAACACAACGAAAACACTCCTTCAAAAGAGTTAAAATTTAATCCTGATATTGAATTAATTAGTGCTAAAGCATCTTGTGGTATTTGTATGTTTGATATGGAAGGAGATAAATGTGAATTAGCGGTAGATGTTAAAGGAGATAAGTATTATGTTTCTGGGGCACACATTGATAGTTTCGGAGATGCTCACTCTGAAAATGGGTTTTGTAATGCAATATTGGATGCTGATATCCAAGGGACAATAATCAATAATCAATTCCATTTAACTTACTTTAAATCAAACTAATGAAAAAACTTTTACTTCTCTCCGCTTTATTAATCTTCGCTTGTAGCACAGACAGTGAGGGTAACCCTTGTATCTATGAGCCAACTCTAACAACACAAGCTGCTACTGATGTAACAGAGACCTCAGCTACTTTAAATGGCGTTATAAGCATCGTTTCAGATAACTGTGAAGTAGCACCTGGAGAAATGCAAGGCTTTGTATATTCAACTAATCCGTCTCCTACAAATGATGATGATGTTGAAGTTGTTTATGGAACTGATATCAGTACTTCTGTTGAGGGTCTTGAGCCAAATACTACATATTATTTTAGGGCATTTCTAACAAATACCATAGGTGAATTTTATGGAAATGAAATTGATTTTATGACTGCTGAAGCATCTTTAGTTAATTGTGATGGTAACCCAATTCCAAGTATTGTTTACGGAACACAAGAATGGACTGTTGAAAATACTTGTCATACTACCTATAGAGATGGAACACCTATACCACAGGTTACTAATGATGATGAATGGGATAGTCTTACCACAGGTGCTTGGTGTTATTATGACAACGACCCAACAAAGCCAAGGCTGTATAATTGGTATGCAATAGCAGGTATTCACGATAATGATGAAAATACCCCAAACAAAGAATTTGCACCAGAGGGTTGGCACGTACCATCAAATGCTGAGTGGACAACACTTAAAGAACATCTCAGGGCAAATGGCTATAATTATGACGGCACTACCACAGAATATAAAATAGCCAAAGCGATGTCATCCACAACAGGCTGGGTCATTCCATCCAGTTGGGAAGGAGACCAAGCAGCAGTAGGCAGAGACCAAAGCTCAAACAACAGCAGCGGTTTTAACGCCTTCCCTCAGGGTCACCGTTGGTACAGTGGTTATTTCGACAAAGAGGGTAAAAGTACGAAATTTTGGAGTTCCTCTGAGTACAATACTTATACTGCGTGGCACAGCGAACTGGCTTTTACTGTTAGTTACCTAACCAGTGGCAGCGGCAATGGTAAGCGACTCGGCTTTTCGGTGCGTTTTGTTAGGGATTAAAAATCTTTAATCCTCTTCGTTTAAATCTAAGAACAAAGGCTGTTCTATAAGTCCTTCATTTGAATATTAGTAATTTAGACATATCAGCTCCTTGGCATACTCCTTGGCATTGAATGAGTCTAGTATCAGTGTGTTAGAATCCCTTATCTTTTGCTTAATAGCATTCATTTCGAAATTAGTATAGTGACGCTTAATACTCTGGTCTCTTTGACCAAGTAAATGGATTCTTATTTGGAAGTCTACATTGTTTAGTAAAGCATAGGAGTCATAAGTCTTACGAGCCGTTTTAAAGGGTACTCCTAGGAGTCTTTTGATAATCTTAGCGTACTTAGGTAATTGATAAACCTCATCCTTTATGGTGTCATATAGAGCAGTAATTAATCCGTCTAAGCCGTCTATCTGCATTTCATTCTTAGTCTTATGTCTGAAGTGTGTGAATACATCTCGCTGAGGTTGCATATTCTGGAAGTCTGTGAAATACATTCCCCTAGTCATTAACGATAGTAAGTATAGTATAAGAGCCTTGCGTTCATTTTCTGATTTCACTCTGCTCATAGCCTCCTTGAATTGCTCTGACGTTATAGACTTAATCTCTAGGCGTTCTACTCTTTGATTGTAAGCGTTCTGTCTAGTAAAGGGAGTACTGCAATAATCTCTTTTGTAAGCATCATTCTTTAATATACCTAAATGCCTGATATACGTATTCATTGATGTTGGACTCAATCCCTCTGTCTTCCATTTACTAATAGCCTTAGTAATACTAGAATGAGATATATCACTGAATATAATAGACTTATTTAAAGCTCTCTCATAAGCTGTTATGCTGTATTGGTAGATGCTATAAGTGTTAGGCTTCTTTTCATTCTTATAAATACTCATTAAGTGCGGTATAGACTTCTCTGTCCTCTTAGATAGCCTACTGTTGAATTCCTCTAGAGTGATTATATCAGCTCTATATAGCTGCAGTGATTCATAAATCTTTGCGGAGACCTCATCTATGCGCTTATTGAAAGGAATACTTAAAGGATGTGAGCTCCTTACTCGCTTACGTTTAGTATTAAAGTGTTTCTTCTGTACTGCGAATTTAAGTGGAATAGAGATGTTTATTCCTTTAGCTCTGACCCTTACATAAAGGCTATGCTCTTTATTCTTGTTTACTGAGGTTTGTAAATACACTCCTATCATACTACTAATATTACGTCATATTTTACGACTGGTTCAACGTCAATTTTAACGACAATTAGCGTATAAAGCTCAATAGTATTGATGTATTTAAGAGGTAGAGTAGAGGTGCATAACTGAATAGTGCACTTGATTACGGCTCAAGAGGTTACAGGTTTGAATCCTGTCAAGGTCACAAAGGGAATTACAGAAATGTAGTTCCTTTTTTTGTTTTATACGTGCACCCACACGCGCACCTATTCAATTTTTTTAGTATATTGGGTTATGATTATCTCTCTAAAACTCGATTCTAACGTTAAAAAGTCTGGACTACAATCTATTTATTTCTATGCTTCACTAGGCAAGAGTGGGAGGGTCGGACAAATAAGAAAAAAGGTTTATGTTGGCTTAGATGTTTCAGCTAAACAATTTGACCTTAAAAATTTTAGAGCTAAATCAAGGCACGCCAATCACGAGATAATTAATGAGAGGTTAAAGCAGTTAAAAGAAATCAAGACCACTTGTGAAACTAAATACGATGCTGGACTTTATACAATCTCGCAAGTAGTGAATCACCTAAGTGGTAAATCAAACATTAATAGTGTAGATGATTATATTAAACAAGTACTGCAAGAGTCTAAAACTCGACCCACATATTTAAGCTACGCGTATACACTTAGTGCATTTAAAAAACATCTTGGTTTCAGTAAAGAAAGACCAGTCTCATTTAACGAGTTCTCAAGCTATCCGTTATTAGATAAATTTAAACGTGAAGCCATTAAAAGCGGGGCTTCTAATAATTCAATAAACTCATATTTTTCCAAGATTCGAGCGATACTCAATGATGCCTATTTGAATCAATACACGTTTGAGAAATTCACTCTAAATAAGAGCCTTAGAATGCCGAAGCCGTATAATGATAAGATTGAAACTTGTACCGTTGAGATGTTCGTTAATGCTCTTGAAAAGTGCAAAACAATATATCAGATTCAATCGCTGGGATTTTATTTGCTGATGTTTGCTACTCGGGGAATGTATCCAGCTGATATTGTTCAAATCAAGAAATTCAATTTAAGAGATGATAAATCTGATTCAAATACTGAATTTGATTCTCTAAACGAGGGCGTTATTAAAGATGGCATATTCAAACTCCAGAAATCTGGCGAAAATTTCCTTGTTCATAATCGAAGTAAGAATCGAAATAGAAGCAATGCACCAATGATTATTAGAATAGACCAGCAAACACACAAGCTGTTTATTTGGCTCAAGCTTTCTGTTATTCTGACACATTACAATAGGGTAGAGGTCTTAGGAGCGTTTGACGACAACCTTAGTATTTTTGATTATGATACAGACAAAAGTGAGCTTCATAAAAACGTTTGGGACGTATATAGCAAGCAATGTAAAAAGCTTTTAGGTCTTTCGTTTAAGAATGCTCGGAAGAGTTTTAGTTCACACGCTATGAAGCTTAAAACAGATGCTGACACAAGGCAAATTCTGTTAGGTCACAAGAATATGTCAATGCTTCAATACTATGACGATTTGAGTGTACTTGAAGAAGCAGTTAATGAAGCTTATATAGGGGTTTTAAAAGCGTTTGAGGTTGAAGCCTTAGTCAATATAATCGAAACTAAATTCAATGAAATAGACAGTCGAATATGTACTATGCTACCACCATACGAGAGGTATGTTCCGATGCTTTTAAAGAGGAGTTTTAAAGCTTAGTTCTTTTTTTTTGTATTTTTGAATTATACCTTAACTTTTAAATGACTTGATACAATGATAAAATTACCACTGAACAACATACTTTACACACTCGCATTACTTATTTCTTTTATTTCTTTTGGGCAAGATGATATTAAACAAGGTTTAGTTATAGATTATTATGAAAGTGGAGAGGTTATGTCTAAAGTAAACTATGTAGATGGAAAAAAACAAGGAGAATCAATAATTTATCGTGAAAGTGGAGAGCCTTTTATTAAAACAAACTATGTATATGGAAAAAGACAAGGAGAATCAATAACTTATTCTCAAAGTGGAGAGGTTGTAAGTAAAAAAAACTATGTGAATGGGAAATTTCAAGGAGAATACTCTTTGTATTTTAAAAGTGGAGAGGTTATGTCTAAAGTAAACTATGTAGATGGAAAAAAACAAGGAGAATCAATGACTTATTATGCAAGTGGAGAGGTTAAGAAGAAAGGAAACTATATAGATGGGAAATTACAAGGAGAACATTTTTGGTATTTTAAAAGTGGAGAGGTTCAAAAGAAATCAAAATGGGTAGATGGGAAAGTACAAGGAGAATATATAGAATATTATAAAAGTGGAGAAATAAAAGAAATCAAGAATTACAAAGACGGAGAACTAATAGAAGATTAACTCCTACCTCAGCCTAATTTCACAACACATTGATAAAATACTAACTGAAAAAGCAGAAAAGAATGGGAATATTCAATCAATTCAACATTCAAAAGCATAGATGATTTTGTTAAAAGGGCTAAAGATGATTGGTAAAACAAGCCACTCAATAAGAATCTCTAATCAAAAACTAACTAAATGAAAAATATATTATTTACACTCGCTTTACTTATTTCTTTTAGCTCTTTTGGGCAGACAGCTGAGGAATACGTTAATAGTGGTAATCAAAAAGATGATGCAAAAGACTACAACGGAGCTATTAGTGACTATACTAAAGCGATAGAGCTTGACCCTAATGATGCTGGTGCTTATTACAACAGAGGTATTTCAAAACGTAATTTAAAAGACTACAGCGGAGCTATAGTTGACTACACAAAAGCAATAGAGATTAACCCTAATTTTGCTGATGCTTATTACAACAGAGGTGTTTCAAAATATTATAATAATGACTTAAATGGAGCTTGTCAAGACGCAAGGAAAGTTCAAAGTTTGGGTAGTGATGCTTCTCAATTAATTCAAGCTGCTTGCAACTAACTTCACATACTGTACACCTTAATCAAATACTAACAACTTTAGTTATTGGTAATAGCAAGTTAGTAGCTTCTACTAAATAGCTTCCATTGTCTGTTTATTGTATCTACCCAGCTAAATCTTTGAACTTAAAGTTGTCTAAACTTTTTCTGTTTACCTTTTCATTTCCGTTACTATCTACAAATGTAATTTGTATGTCCTTTGGTACTTCTTCAGTTATTTGTTTCTCTATAGATAACTTAGGTAAAGTATGCTTCAAAGCGATATCTAAAAGCTTTAGTTTCTGAGTGTTTGATAGACTATTATAATCTATGTCCTTTAGTATGTGTGTAATAAGTATTTTAAGGTCACTACGGAGGTCTATGCTTAATGATTTTCCTCTTTTGCTTGTCTTGCCTGCTTCGCTTGCTGTCTCTGAATTAAAACCCATTAGAATACGTTATTTATCGTTATATTTATGTTCTAATCTTTAAAACTTTATATTATGAAACTTCCAAATTATCTTAAAAACGTTTTCGCAGGTCTTGGTATCCTATCTCTAATATTTTTTACTTGTGCAGCTGCTGATGAAGCAGCTTCCGACAACGACAACAATAATAACCCTCAAACAGTAAATACATATAATAAATATCGCATTAGCCCTGTATTTAATCTTAACGGAACTTATTATATATATGGGTTAAATACCGAGACAGGCGAAGCGGTTAGAAAAACTGCTTTTAGTGATAATATTTTATTCACACACTAACGGAAGTTTACAGGATTAATAATCCACTTGTTTAGTCGTAAATCAAATCTTTGAAAAACTTTGATTAATCAATCTTTAGTCATCGCTAAGGTTCTTTGTTATGATATATCTCAAATAACTCGAGAGCTTTAGTCTGTTTTGTTTAGCTTTATCTAGAAGCTTGTCTTTATCGTTCTTTGTGAACTGAATTGATACTGTTTCAAATTGTTCCATTGTTAAAATAAATTATGATGTGAATGATTATTGTTAAGGTGTTTCACTATGTAGCCACTTATAGCTTGCTTACTCTTTATAGGTTCATTGTATTTAATAGCTTTCAGGTTTAATCCACTTGCTTGGCTTAACTGTTTGTTTGCTACATTCTTGTCTAACAATAGGTTGTAGGTGATACATCTCATCATTCCAGTCTTTCTCCATAGTATAAAACACTCTTGTTCTTAGTCTCTTAGATATTCTCTCTATTAGCTTGTCACTTGTATGTGCTTTTAGCTTGTAGCTTGGTCTTATAGTTACTGTGCTTTTCCAGTTACTCATTTGTGCTACTCCATTTGCGTATTCTTCTGTGTTTGTCTGTCTCATATAGTCTGGTTTGGATATACCGATAGTTAAAGGGATTTACACCCTATTGCTAACTGCTTACTTATATATAAGCTGGACTTAAAAAATTTGTAGGAATTTGAATGAAACTTATTAACAATCGAAGAAATTAGTGAATTGTCTGTGAGGTAAGCTAATAATAATTTTACGCGCACCCATACGTGCACCCAATTATAAAAAGTACGGTTTTGGTGTAAGAAGTAATACAAGAAGTTAATAGAGGTTATTGAGGTGTAAAAAATAAGATTTTAGAATTGTTATTTAGTGTAACGCGTGATTACGGATCAAGAGGTTACAGGTTTGAATCCTGTCAAGGTCACTAAATCGGAGAATTGATTCATTGGAATCGGTTCTCCGTTATTTTTATAGTATTCGTTTTTAAAAACTATGTAAAATTGCTTGTCTTAGATTGTTTTTTTTTTATTAATTATTATATTTACTTAATTTATTAATTATGAAAAAAATATTATTCATTCAAGTTGCAATTACGCTAATAGTTTCTTGTGGTAAAAATTCAAAAAAGAAAGAAGAAAATATTCCTTATCGATTAGTTCAAGTTTGGGATCAGTCAAAATGTGAAGTTTGTGATGATCCCTGGAGAGAATGGAATGAAAAGATTGATGACTATACAAATCTGATTTCACTAAAAGACAAGTATGGAGATAAATCAATGACTGCAGAATCATATGTACTCTTTAAAAATGTACCACTAACTTATACTGAAGGGTATAAGAGTAATGCTTCATTTAGGATTTCTTATGAATACTATGCGAAGAATTGTTGGGGGGCTGAGTGGAGAGATGCTAATCTTGACTTGGGTTCACCTGGTTACTGGTCTGAAAAAAATGTTGAATGGATCAAAAACGCTAACAATGGTGATCGCTTTGACGTGTTAATGTATCAACCTGAATTTGAACAAGAAAATCCAAGTAACGCCTGTGATTATACCTCATTTGATGTTGTGCCAGCCAACTATGGTAAAATTGTAGTTTTTCCTGCGGGTGAATTAAATATTAAACAAACAGGTAATTATAAATTTAAAGGTACTCAAGGTGACTTTGAACTTGTCAAAAAAGATAATCTAGAAGAGTCTCTAAATATTGAAAATAAAAAATCACCTTACGTTAATGAATTGAATGACATAGAAGAATCAAGAAACAATATTTCAAAAATAGCACTAATCAATATTGATAATTTAAATTTCAGGTCTAGTCCAGAGATTTCTGATAACATTATTGGAACTTTAAAATTTGAGGAAAAAGTTATTTTTGTAGATTCCATATCAATTGAGTCAAATAATATAAATAATGGTATGTTAAATAAGAAAATTGTAGTTGATTTTAAAGGACAAAAATATAATTTTAATAAACATAAAGTTGTAGAAATTGATGGTCCAGATGGAGATTATGCTCTAGTAGTAAATATTGAAGTAGGAAATGGGAAATACATATTAGCCTCCATTCCGACATCAGACATCGACTTGTCCAATAAAAAAACCTGGGCGAGAATAAAAAAAGGCAATAAAACAGGTTATATTTATTATGATTTTTTAAATTTCATTCAAAATTAATTGAACACATATGAAGAAAATAATTTTAATATATTTTATCATTTCATCTGTTTACATGTATTCTCAAGAAGAAATATATGATGATAAAACAAAAGAAATTAATTCTCCAATAAATCCTTTGGTGAGCAAGAGTGATTATAAAAATTACATTTATACTCATGATTCTATAAAGGCTATGCGTTTTACTGAAAATATAGGCTTTTCCCTTCAGGAATTTACAGAGTTAAGCGAAAGGATATATCAAATTAATGCTCTTAACTATAAGACGCAAAAAATAATAACAAAAGAACTTGACTATTCTGATGATTTTGATATAATCTCTTTGAAAGATTTTGAGAAAATTCATTCTCCAATTAATCCGTTGGTCAGCATGAGCGATTACAAAAAATACATTAAGGATGACGATATAAAAAGTATTGATAGTAGTGATTTTTTTATTTTGGAATCTACAGAGATAAGCGAAAGGATATATCTAATTGAAGCTCAAATTCATATGACAGAAAAAAAATTTAAAAAAACATATGACTGTTCTGATAATGATATAATGTCCTTTTCTGATTTTAAAGACTACGAAATTAGAAGACGTATAGAATCTAAAAAATCACTAAAACAAGAATTTGAAGAAAATTTAAAACAGATTCAAGAGTCTCCAACGATTGTCGAGAGTTCAAAAACCGATGAAAGTGAAGAGATTATTTTTGATGAAAGTGAAGAGACATTAGAACAATACGTACCTTTAATGGTTGTTGAAGAACTGCCGGTATTTCCAGGTTGTAAAGGGCGTAAAGCAGAATTGAAATCATGTTTCAGTAAAATGGTTGGTGAGCATATTTCTGCAAAATTTAATTTTAATCTATTAAATGAATTAGGATTGTATGCAGGTAAGAAAAAAGTTAATATTGCTTTTAAGATTAATAACAAAGGAAATGTAGAATATATTAAAGTAAAAAGAGCGCCACACCCTGAGATTGAAAAAGAGTTTGTGAGGGTTATGAAAATGTTACCTAAAATGAAGCCTGCAAGACAAAGAGGAATAGCTATTGGTGTAAGTTATAGCTTACCACTTACATTTATTGTAGAGGAAAATTTGAAAAAGAATAATTGATTGATGATAATTTTTAATAATTAATTAAAAATTAGTCATTAAAACAACAATTAAACTTTCTTCAATGTTCGTACTTTTATAAGATTTTGTCACGAATTATTTTCAAGAGTAATTAATTATTTTTTGGGATATTTTTTATTAAATACAAAATAATAAATGAGGTTGTTCGTTTACACAGGTGTAATATTAAATA
>ENA-OQVM01002938-OQVM01002938.1-marine-metagenome-genome-assembly--contig:-NODE-2938-length-19077-cov-19.789105_pt1 | contig 19077 bp, 11 predicted proteins | sample MGYA00237776_ERZ505498 | MGnify/ENA primary metagenome ERZ505498 (study PRJEB26159, sample SAMN06265151) | marine metagenome | isolation source: Helgoland LTER site | place: Germany:Helgoland, sampling... | reverse complement strand
AAAGAAAAGTGACTGGCGTGTCGGGCCACCCCCGACGACCTTGACCTTAAAACTCAAACAAAAACGCAAACCCTCAGAATACCCCATCACCACTAAAAGCATATGCACAAGACTCCGGCATCTGGCTGTCGAGCCCCCCGTCGAATCAACCCCAAAATTCACCTAAGATATTTGTTCAAAACCCAGTTACGGTTATACTAAGCAGCTGATTAGCTACTTTATCCATATTAATAAAACACTAGGTTCCTCGTTATGACAAAATCCAAAAATCCACGCGCCTATTCTTCAGTCATCGTTGACGGCAAAGACCGTGCAGCAAGTCGCGCTATGCTAAGACCAGTCGGCTTTACGGATGCGGATTTTAAAAAACCTCAAATAGGCGTTGCTTCAACATGGAGCATGGTCACACCCTGTAATATGCATATCAATAAGCTCGCCGATGAAGCCTGTAAAGGGGTTGATGCTTCTGGCGGTAAAGGCGTGATCTTTAATACCATCACTATCTCTGACGGTATCTCAATGGGTACCGAGAATATGAAGTATTCATTGGTATCACGGGAAGTGATTGCCGATTCCATCGAAACAGTCATGGCTTGTCAGGGCTTTGATGGCATTGTTGCTGTGGGTGGCTGTGATAAAAATATGCCCGGCTGCTTAATGGCTATCGCTCGTTTAGATCGTCCAGCAGTATTTGTCTACGGCGGAACCATTTTGCCAGGTAAGCATAAAGGTAAGCAACTCGATGTTGTCTCTGTGTTTGAGGCTATTGGCGCTGAAGCCAATAACCTTATTCCACTTAAAGAACTTAAAGCCATTGAGACTAAGGCGATTCCTGGCCCTGGCTCCTGTGGCGGCATGTATACCGCTAACACTATGGCCTCGGCAATTGAGGCTATGGGCATGAGTTTGTCTAACAGCTCTGCTCAGGCGGCTATATCGGACCATAAACTTAAGGATTGCGAAGCAGCCGGCGCTGCGGTCATGAATTTAGTCAAAAAAGGTATTACGCCAAAAATGATCATGACTAAAAAGGCTTTTGAGAATGCCATGACAGTGGCTATTGCTTTGGGTGGCTCTACTAATTTGGTACTGCATTTATTAGCGATGGCTCACTGTGTCGATATTAAATTAACCTTGGCTGATTTTACGCGTGTAGGTAAACGCGTTCCTATGTTGGCCGATCTTAAGCCTAGCGGTCGTTATAGTATGGCCGATTTAATTGAAGTGGGTGGTATTCAGCCATTAATGAAAATGCTGCTAGATGCTGGTTTGTTACACGGCGATTGCTTAACGGTTACCGGCAAAACGTTAAAGCAGAATTTAGCGAAGGTTAAACCTTATCCTAAATCACAAGATATTATTCGCGCTTTAGATAATCCGATAAAATCAGATAGCCATCTAGTTATGCTGAAAGGTAATTTGGCCCCTGAGGGCGCGGTGGCGAAAATCTCTGGTCATGAAGGCTTACGTTTTGAGGGTAAGGCGCGGGTTTATAATTCGTCGGATGCTGCGTTAAAGGCGATTATGGATCGAAAAATTAAAAAAGGTGATGTGGTTGTTATTCGAAATGAGGGGCCGCGCGGTGGTCCGGGTATGCAAGAAATGTTGTCGCATACGGGTGCCATTATGGGCCAAGGTTTAGGTGATGATGTAGCATTGATAACCGATGGTCGTTTCTCGGGCGGTACGCATGGCTTTGTTGTTGGACATATAACACCGGAAGCCTTTGTTGGCGGCCCCATCGGTTTAGTGAAAAATGGAGATCGTATTACCATTGATGCAAGTACAAAAGCGTTATCTGTAGATGTGAGTGCGAAAGAGTTGGCTGCGCGAAAAGTTAAGTGGAAAGCGCCTAAACCAAAATACAAACGGGGTGTTTTAGCCAAGTATGCGGCTAATGTTAGCTCTGCATCAGAAGGTGCTATTACTGATAAGTTCTAGTGTTCATTTTATTCGTGCAGTGGAAAATAATTTCGCTGCCGATTTGAACTGCTCATCAATGTTTATTTTTTTTCGTAACTTAAAAGAATAAAAAGAAATTATTAAATAAGATATTGTATTAAGGCGGGGCTTCATCCCGCTTGCTTAAGAATAGAGGCTGGCGTATAAAACGCATCGGCTTATCGCGATAAGCATACACTCGATATTTCCAATATCAATAATTGTCTATTATTGATGTCTGTGGGTATTCTTTTAAGAGTGCTGCTGAAAAGTGGGTTGTTTATTCGCGTTAAATATATTCAGTGCAGAACAAAGGCAAGGAAGCCTGATGAAGGAGAGCACAATGGAGAGCATTAGTCTTATCGAATGGAGCGTGGGCGGAGTCTTTGTTGCCGTTAATGCTTATCGACGTTATAACACTCCCGCAAGTAATCGCGCTTCAACCACCTTCCAAAACTTTAGTCTCTATTTTTTCTTTTATCTATTAGCTGTATTGACCCTCTATGTTTTTTTTGGTGCTGTACTTGATAGCTCGCCAGAAACCATTGGTTGGTTGTATGCGCTGTCATCAGGTCAGGTTGGCTCTAATGTGCCATTAGCTATTGATAAGCTAAGTGCTCCCATGGTGTCGGCGTTATTTTTAACAACGTTACTTCCATCATTACCTTGGTTGTCACGCTATGATCAGGCGCTACTGAATACGTTTTGGGATAGAGGTAACATTCCAACGCACGTTTATAAAATGGCGGCGTCAATGCGGCGCGCAAGGTTTAATTTTTCACCAATACAAAATAAACAGTTACGCAAAAACTGTAAAAAATTAAATATCGATTTTACGCCATTGATGACGAGTACGAGCGCTTCACTCGATTTTCGTTGGGCGCGAGTGAATGCGATATTAAGTGGTTTAGAAGAATGGAAGCAGGATGATTCTGGCCGAATGCGTCGTTTTTTAATGACAAAGCGAACGGCGCTTAATGATTTATTTAAGCAGCGCGATGAGATTAATGAAGAGTTCGCACAACTCAAAGCTGAGCAGTTAGATTCTAAAGTGTTGCATAAAATTGAACGATTTCTTGATAAATCGATTGCTCAATTATTTTTAGATGCCTCAATAATCATTGGCCAGGCTATTTGTATGACAGAGCTTTCTGAAAGCGGGCGCAGTGCGCGAGTGACACAACTAGGGTTTGAAGGCGGTACGCAAGGATTTGATCGATTATCTCCTCAACAAATGTTATCGGGTTTGTTTGCAATTTTTATAACATTTTTATCGTTATCGATTATTGAGCAGTTTATGAAGCCTGTTGATGCTCGCCATTTTGCGGGTGTGGGATTCATGACTTTCTTAATGCTGTTTACTTATGGTTCTTCGCTAGTTATTGCCTTTGATTTAAAGCGGCGTGTCAGTATGGGTTATAACGAACTCACTAAGCAGCGATCATGGTTGGCTTATGGCGTAGTGGGTGGTATTACGGTAGTGGGGTGGTTCGCTGTCACTATTAGTTATCGTTATATTTTAAATATGTTGGATGGCGAATTAAGCAGTGAAAATTTATTGCATGTTAAGGAGAGTATTCAGTGGAGTTTTCCTTTTGCGTTACAGTCTTTAGCCTTAGCTATTGTTGTGTCGTGGATACTCGATAAGCATCAGCGCCTTGGCGCTACTGATAGATTGTGCACTTACCAGCGCGCATTGGATGTGAGTATTTCGATTGCTGCTTTAGCCTTAGCTTCTGTTATTACCTATGACTGGATGGCAGGTATTGGTCCCTTTGAGGGCTATGGAACGAAAGACCCTCAGTATCTTTCTAGTTTATCGTTCGGCTGGATTGTTGCAAAAGGAGCGGCAGTGGGTGCGGTTATTGGATGGTTAGTTCCTATGTGGTTTCATATTAATCGGACAAAATCACCCGATCAAATTGCGGGGCGTTTAATTCAAATGAATCAGCGTCAACTCGCTAAAGAAATTCGTAATCTGAGTCCTGGTGATTTAATTAATGTGGTTGCCGGTGTTGCGGCATCGGTAGCCGCGATCGATTTAAATGTGAGTCGCAATGAAAAAGATGTGTATCAAATTATTTGTGGTCACTTGGCAGGACTGCCAAATTCGGATGTCGATATCGATAGTGCCGATAAAGAATTTGATCATTGTTTAGAGTTGATTGATGCGAATACATTTGATTTGGCAGCAAGGTTAGAAAGGTTGAGCGAGTGCTCACTCCTTGCTTCTTTGATGCCGTTTATTGCATCCTCAATTGCCTTTGCGGATGGTGTCTATTTGGACCAGGAGCGTGAGATAGTCGAAAAAATTAAAAAACAGATTAAGTTAGGAGTAAGTGTATATGCTTATTGTTAAAGGGTTTTTTCTTAGCTCTAACGATAATGGCCTTAAATGCTAAGTAGATTGTCCCCAAATGCTATGGTTTAAAAAAATTCCCAATGTAAAATTTCCTCAGCTTTTACAATTAATAAGGAATTATTTTAATGAAGAAAAAGGGTGCCGGAAAAAAAGGGTTTCTATTGGTGGTTTTTGCAGCTTTTATATCGACAAGCGTTTGGGGTGAAGGGAAAAATGTTGACGGTTATAGCGAGGCAGTAGCACAAATAGGCTTTTTAAATGCCGAATTTAGCGACGCTGATCCTTATTATTCAGAGCCACAGGCAATAGAAAATATTAAGCCGCCATTGGCTATGACAACAGCGCTTAAATTTGATGAGCCGCAGGGTGCCTATCTGCGATTCAGTGTGGCCCCGAGTAAAGGCGTCTCTCCTTATGTCTCTCCCTATATAGTAACGAGTGTAGTGACGGGTAGAGCAACGAGTATAGTGACGGATAGAGCAACGAGTGTTACTGGGGCTTCTCAGTGGACGCGCTCTGATATCGAAGCAGCAGCAGGCAATGAGAGTTATTCCGAGGGTGATGTGTCTTATGGTATAGGTGCTGAATTTAATCTTGCTGAAGACGCTAAAATAAATGTTGAGTATAGGGATTATATTCGAGGTTCTAAAAACGAGGAGTCAGGATTCAGTTTTGGTGCGTCTTGGACTTTTTGATATTCGATTTATTTTGATTTTTTTAAAATACACTTTGATTAATTGATTTAATATCAATTCCCCGTTTCTTTTTATAGGCAATAGCTTATAGTCTTTCTTCATTTAGCATAAAAAAAGGCCCCTAATATTTAAATATTAGGGGCCTTTTTAAATTTTGAATAACGGTTAAATTTTGAATAACGGTTAAATTTTGAATAACAGTTAAGTTATGAGTAGCAGAGATTAACGAGTAATCGACACGCTATTTCTTAGAGTAAAAAATATTTCTTATATACATTTTAGTTTTTGCATCTGGTGAGTCACCTTTTAAATAAATAACATTGGTGACATTCGTTAAATCTGCATTTCTCTCAGTGATTTTGGACATGGGTATCTTGTAGTATTTCCAATTTTTTTCTAGTTTGTGGTCACGTTTAGGCCCGAATTTCATAGAGTTGTTTACTTGATTATTCGCTAAATAGTGACCGGTCTGATAGCCGATTTCAAATGATAGTTCAGGGTCGCCGCGCATTTCTAAAATAATATGCCCTGAGTTAAACGCCGTTAAATTCTCGCCAGTCTCACTTTCAATGCCGAGACTATTTCCCCACCAATCTCCAGTGCCGGTGGTGATCTCAATAACATCATCTGCTGTCATAATAATATTACAGGTGCCTTCCCATGGAGTAATCTTTAATGTGTTGCTTGGGTAGCTTGTATTAAGATTCGTTCCGAGTAAAGATTCATCGAGAGTAACTATATAAAAATCAGCAGTTACAGGTTTGCCCGGTACCGCATTTTCATTAATCGTAGTAATTTTACGTCTTGGCATTCTGCTTTTATAAGGCGGTGGAAGCACAGACTTCATGAATGCCGCTTTATCACCACCAAAGCTTTTTGTTAGTGGTTTGCCGTTACGAGTTAGGCCATCAAAATCGCCTTGGTCAAACTCGTCCCAAAGTGTGTATTTAACTTTGTTGTTGAGTGTGATTAAGCCAAAATGATTTTCTGAACCAGAAGCTTCGCCAGCGTCTTTCCATTGCTCATCAAAGATTTCAAAATAAAAAACAGACATGCCTGCCTCATTGCCCCAGTCACGCATATGTTGGTAATACAGTTTTTCTTTTAATTCGTCAGCAGCGTGCGAGCCTGTTTCGCCATATGATGAGCCTGCAATTGAAGCCCAGCCGGTTTCGCCAATATGAATTGGTTTGTCTGCATCTACACTATTAATATAGTCAGCAGCACCTTGAAATTGTGATAAGGCGCGTTGTTTCGCACGCAGCATAACCGCTTCTATCTGATCAATTTGATTGAGGCTTTCTTCTTCAGGAAGCACGCCCCAAAACACAGGATCGTAGTGAGAGTCATGAAAAGGATAAGTGTGCAAAGACACATAATCGACAGCTTTAATTAATGAGGCTAGATCATCGGTTTGATAGACCTTGTCGCCACCACCCCAAGATTCAAAGTTATCTGAGCTGGTGACCCATAAACCGGCAGGGAGTTCGCCTGTTGATTTGAGTGTTTGTAAATGATTTACCCATTTCAAAATGGTCTTTGGATAAACAAAATAATCCACCGCCCATTGGACCATGGCTTCATTACCTACGGCGATAACTTTAACAATGTCCGGATATCGATTAGCCAGTTCAACAGCTTTACCAATTTCGGTCGTATTATTTTCAATGCTTCCTTGAGTGTGATCAGCGTGATCGGTCCATGCTAGTCTGCAATCTATCCAGGCGCCAAGCATGACATACATCTCGAGGGTTTCATCTTCGGCTTTTAATTCGTGGATGGCGGCTAAAAGACGTTCTGCTTGCGGGTATTGCGAGGTGTTGTAAGTTCGCAATATTTTAATGCCCATTGCCGCTAAGATTCTTACATCATCTTTTATTTCATCTTTGGTCGGTACGACATCGCGTGTTTTTTCGCGGTAGCCGCCGTAAGACATAGCTGGGTAATCGGGATTACCTAGAATTTCCGCAGCTGTTGGGCTCGTTGACGCTATGGATGTTGCTGTAGAGGTTGCAGCACTCAATGGAGCAATAGCAAGCAGTAGTACCATTGAAATCGTTAGAAAAAAGTTTTTATAATGTGTCATTGGAATCTTATAAGCCTATGCTGGGGAAATAACTAATATAAAGTGAGCGGAGCCTTCTTAATAGGGGTTGGCAGCCATTCTATCACTATATACTACCCACTTATCGACTTCGCCCGCGCTAAAGTCTTTCGCATTACTGTTAGACCCTGAATAGCGTGGTATCCTACTTTTGTTACCTCTAATAAATTCAGTTCTATACGCGCCTTAAAGGAGTCGTTTGATGGGTCCTGTTAAGGTCGAGTTACTCAAGCAAGAGACAAAATATCAACTCACGGTTGATGATAAACCGTTCTATATTAAAGGCGCTGGTTTAGAGTGGGGCAGTATTCAAAGTCTTGCTGAGCACGGGGGAAATGCGTTTAGAACATGGCGTGTTGATAATGGTGAAAATACTGGCCTGCAGATACTCGATGAGGCCCACAAATACGGTTTAATGGTGTGTATGGGTATAGACGTTGCCCGAGAACGCCACGGTTTTGACTATGATGACGCAGCAGCCGTTGCCGAGCAAAAAGCGATTATTAAGCAAGATATTTTAGCGCTTAAAGATCATCCGGCATTATTGATGTGGGGTATTGGTAACGAGCTCAATTTGCGCCATAAAAATCCGCGTGTTTGGGATGCGGTGAATGATATAGCGATCATGATTAACGATATTGATCCTAACCATCCAACGTCAACGATGCTGGCTGGTGCTGAACCTGAAGTGATTGAGCGTGTTGTAGAACGCTGTCCCAATGTCGACCTGCTATCTTTTCAGTTATATGGAGAGATAGACCAGTTACCTCGGTTTTTGTCAGAAAGCGGCTATCAAGGTGCTTATACCGTGTCTGAATGGGGAGCTACCGGTCATTGGGAAGCGACCTGCACGGATTGGGGTAGGCCGATTGAAGCTAATAGCAGCGACAAAGCTAATGATTATAAAACGCGTTATATCGATTATATTACCGCCGATGTTAAGCAATGCGTTGGTTCGTTTGTGTTTTTATGGGGCCAAAAGCAAGAGCGCACACCCACGTGGTATGGCGTTATTCTAGAAAACGGCAAAAACACAGAATCTGCTCAAGTTATGCAGTATCTGTGGACAGGTGAATGGCCTGAGCATCGCGTACCCACTATGACTGGATTAACGATTAACGGCTTAAGTGGACAAGACAATGTCCATTTAATAGAAGGGCATGTTTGTCAGGCAGAAGTCACTATTGAGCATCCTAGGCATGAGATTTTAAAGTATCGTTGGGAGATTATGGCCGAAGTTGATAAGTCGGTAGAAAGTGACGGTGGTGATTTTGAGCCGAGTCCAGAGGTTATTTGGCGTGACTCATCAGACCATAGCACCACTAAAGTTGAATTTTTTGCACCGAGTGCCGGTGAATACCGTTTATTTGTTTATGTAGACGACAGCCATGATAATGCGGCGACAGCGAATATACCCATTTTAGTAGAGACAGCTTCCTTTATGGGCTTGATTGTTCATAGAATAAAAAAGTATTTTTCATTGATGACATAACGCGCCACACTAACAATATGAGAGGGTTCGAAGAATGGATTCTCTCTTTTGATTAATTTTTTATTGTACAAAGTAGTGCTAGTAAAAACACAACTAAGGCTAAAAATAATATGAATACTGCCACGCAGCAAGAACAAAACAATAGCATTCCACTCAGCCAAAAAATTGTTTTTGGTATTGGCATGCTCGCTAACCAACTGTTTCCTGCCGCACTCGGTATTTTTATGGTGATTTTGGTGCAGAGCTTAGGTATGAGTCCTCTTCTCTGGTCATTAATTTTCTTTATCCCCAAAATGATCGACGCAATAACAGATCCGTTAATGGGTTATATTTCTGATCATACGGTATCTCGCTGGGGTAAGCGTAGACCTTATGTATTTATAGGCGCAATTATTTCGGGCCTATCATTTATCATGATGTGGCAGTTGTCGGCTGACAATACTGAAATGTATAACTTTTATTATTTTCTTGCTTGGTCTTGTGTATTTTGGATTGGCATGACGATATTCAGCGTACCTTATGTGGCTATGGGTTATGAAATGAGCTCAGACTTTCATGAGCGAACGCGATTAATGGCGGTGGCTCAATGGATAGGTCAATGGGCTTGGGTGCTTGCGCCTTGGTTGTGGATTGTTTTATATGATCCTACTTGGTTTGAATCAGCGACTGAAGGTGCGCGATATTTATCGCTTTGGGTTGGCGGTATTTGTATGGTGCTCGCTTTAGTGCCGGCAATTTTTTGTCATTCTACGGCTGGTGTCGAGGATGAAAGCCAAAATGATGATGCAACGCTTATGGATACTATTCGCGATTTTGTTCGCGGTATTTTCATTACACTTAGTAATAAGCCGTTTCAAAAAATCTGTATAGCAACGTTTTTGATTTTTAATGCTTTCCAAACTGTTGCTGCTTTTTCATGGTTTATTATTGTTTATTACATGAATGGTGGAGACCCTGCACAAGCGGGTGTATGGCCAACGTTATTTGGTTCAGTTGGCGCTTTGTGTACCTGCTTTTTGGTTATTCCTATTGTTAATTGGATGGCCCAAAATTACGGTAAACGGTTTACCTTTTTATTATCTCAATCGATTTCTTTACTCGGTTATATTTTGTTTTGGTGGTGTTTCTCGCCAGAAAAACCTTGGATGATATTTATTCCATTACCCTTATTTGCTTTCGGTATTGGTGGCTTGTTCACTATTATGATGTCAATGACGGCAGATATTTGTGACCTTGATGAGTTAGAAACCGGGGAGCGCAGAGAGGGCACCTTTGGTGCTATTTACTGGTGGATGGTTAAGTTAGGCGCTGCATTTGCCGGTGGTGCTGCAGGTCTTATTCTTAGTGTTATCGGATTCGATCAATCGGTAGCTGTGCAAAGTGAAGAGACGCTTGAGTTGTTACGGTTAGCTTATATCGTTATTCCTTGTGTGGGGACTTTGATTGCTATCTTTGTTATGCGTAATTATGATTTAGATGAAGCGCGAGCTCATGAAATTCGTGGGCAATTAGATGCTCGAAAAACCGCTTAAGCTTATGACTTGAATGCGCGCATAAAAAAGCCGGTCTTAATGACCGGCTTTTTTGTTACTGCGTTTTAGCTTTTTTGATACAGGTTCTATTGCGATTCCTGTTCCGGCTTTAGTTTAAAGCCGGTGTAAGCAATACATCAATTTGCGTTACTGTGCCTTTCTTATCAAAGATCAGTAACGACGTTTCTGCATCAACGGTATCTCCTATAATAGTATTCTTAGTACCATCAGCGTGAGTCACTACAATTGACGCTTCCGAACCATCAGCTAAGCCATAAACAACCGGGACCTGACAATAAGTAAAGCCGAGTTGTCCTTTTGATAGTGCGACAGTTTGTTGATCACCGTTAATATCAAAATAAACCAAAGTATCATCGTTAGATAAAAACTCAGCTTTGCGAAGAATAAACGGGTTAAAGGTAATGCTTCCGTTAGTAACTACAACCCCGAGTTCCATTAAGCGGGTAATGACTTCTTCTTTCACTTGGCCAGTCATACCTGGCTGTTTAGCGCCAGCAAAACCCGGTGTATGTGAATAAGGATCGGTAGGGAAAGCGCCATAGTTAGCGGGCGTTTTGTTAAAGCCTATGCCGGCACGAATATCAAAATAACAATCAGCCAACTTTTGCATAACCGTTGCATCAGCGCCGACTTCTACGCCTTTACGGAAGCTCTCTAACGCGGCTAGTAACAGTTTAGATACCATGTGCCAGTAGATTGAGCCTAAGCCTTCATAAGCATACATGCCGCCAGAGCGACCTGTGAATTGACGATGATTAAAGATACCTTCAAAAATTTCGGCAACCAATGATTGATCTTGCTCAACTAAGGCGTCATAGCCATTCGCTTTCAGAGATTGCATGGCACTCTTTGCGCTATCGACATTATTAAACGTACCGTTAAAGTGATAGCCGCCTTGTGTATCAACTTCAATTAACGAAGTGTCACCAGCTGTTACTAATGCTTTAAGAAGTTCTGAACGTTCAACTTGCTCACTTGGAATAATATTTTTATCAACGAATCGCGTTAACTCACGATCAGGATAAAGTAAGTAAGTGTGCTGGCGAGCGGTATAAATAGATGACTTTCTTAATGCTTCTAAAACATTTAAAGATTCTTCAGGGCTTAGGTAGCCAGAACTTAATACGGCCACCTGACCTTCAAGCATTTCATATAAATGCGAAATCTCAATGCCGTCATCGCTAGCCGTCATTAAGTTGTAGGCATGATACAAACCATCTTCGCGTCGATTGGCGCGAATAGTGTGGTCAATATATTCTAAAGAAGTTTGGCAAAAGGCAACCAAATCTGATGCTTTAACCGCTACTCGGTTACCGCTAAAGGATTGTTGATAAAGACCAGCGCGATAAGTGCTTGCTGCCGCACCCAAACTATCCAGTACTTCTTTGCGATCAGCATCACTGAATTTACCCGCGAGTAAATGTTTATGATTCTCAAAAGTGCTATGAATGGCATGCAGTAATTCAGCAATTTCTTCTGAAACAGCAACCTCTTGAAAATCTACTGAAGAAAATAACTCTAACAAATACTGTTGTAGGCGACGGGTGTAATACAATGTCACCATCGATACGCCAAAGCCTACTAAGGCATTGTTGGCATCGTTCCACTCGGGGCGCTGGGTGTTCATCCAGATGCCGCCTTCAGGGATAAGGTTTGAAAGTTTAGCCAATACTGTCGCTAACAACTTTTCGGTTAAGTTAACGTTATAAACTTCGCCTTTGTTATTCCAGATTAAACGTCCATCGGCTCCCACTTCTTCGACACGTTGATCAATTAATACTTCTGTATCATCGTCATAGTCGATAGTGTTGTGAGGATCTTTAAGTTGATCTTCATAGCCTTTAATACGATAAGGTAAGTTGGCATAACAAAATAGATCTTGCGTTAAGAATTTTTGTAGCGTGCCCGGGTGGTAATCATTTGAGAATTCTAAGAACTTCTGCAAATAAATAACTTGGTGATCACCCCAGTAGCCGATGTTCGCCCATGGATCGCTAGGATCGGATTTTTCCCAGTCGATACCGGATTTAGTAATACGGTAAGGATTGTAACCGTCAGCAGTACTGGCGTTAACAAACTTACAGATCATGCTTTCGATATAGTTAGGAATCGAAAAGCTTAAGGCTTCCCAGTTTTGGAAGATGTCACGCCAGTTGCCTTCAAAGTTAAGCAGCTGAGAGCCATCATCTTTCTTAACGTTAATTGAGAACTTATTCCATGGTCGTGAAGGGTCGCCATGACGACGACTAAACGATAGCGGTAAGTATTCAAAGCATAAACGTTGTAGGCCGGCATTATTTTGAGCTTCGGCCGCTTGAATTAAATCGCTGTAGTGAAATTTATCATCAAGATTGTTGAAGAATGTTTCGAACTCGGCGAATACCTTACGGTTAAAGCCTTTTACAAAGCTAATAAGGTCATCTTTAGTGACTTCATAGTTATCAACAAATAAGCCGCCACGCATAACATTAAATAAAACGTTAGAAAAATGGTGGTTAGCGCTGAGTTTGTCTTCTGTTACTTGCAAGCCGTCAGAGATGCCGACGATGCGCGAAAGATTTTTTGAACCTACAGCAATATCAGTTTCAATCTCTTCTGCAATATTGTTATCAGCCGCTAAATAAGCGATTAAGTTTTTAACATCGGCAGGACCTTGATTGATATCAGCAACGATGCTCCACGTTTCTTCACCATGCGGCGCAAGGTTAATGCCGTCATTAATAAAGTAAGCGCCGCGACGCGCACGGACATCGGTTTCTTGCTCAATTTCCCAGCCATGACGGAAGTTATTAAGCTGAATAGATGAAACTAAACGTTTAGCGTTAGGTAGACCTACTGACCAAACAGTCGTTGCTGATAATGCTTCACTTGGCTCGGCGCGATCAACTAAGATAGAGCTCATGCTGTAAAGGCCAACACCGCTGTCGGCTTGTAATTCATTTTTCTTATAAGCGTCTACTAAGCAGCTTAATGAATTTTGAACATCAGGCTCAACACCATAAGGTAAAAGGTTTTCTATGCCGTCAACAATTTCAACATAAGTGGCGTTGGCACTGTTGTTAACGAGTGTTGATGTTTTAACAAAACCGAATTTGTCAGAAGTACGCCATGCATAGCGAAAAGTGACTTCAAGGTCATGATTAATTTCTTCAAAAATTAATTTATCACCAATCACGTTTTTGTAGAGGTTGCGGGTAATATTATAGATGCCAGCGCATTGCTCAGAGAAGGGTTCCCAAAGTGAGGTTTTTCCTTCGCTAGAGACTAAGGCTATAGTTCTGCTACCAGTATAAGGCGAGCCATCGCTGATTTTGTCATCAGAGTAATAAGGGAATAAGGCGTTATCGGGATTAATTCGACCAGCCGATAAGCCACCGCGAGTCGAGATAAATAACCAATGGTTAGAATCGCTGACCACGCTAATAAAGAAATCTTTCATTTGATCGTAGTTGGCAATCTGGTAGAAAACTTCGCCGTCTAAATCGACGTATTGGCCAGCGACCTCATTAATAGTACTGTGTCGAAGTTGTTTGCCTATATGTATACGTTTCTGTGTCATGTTAAATCTAATCCAATTTTGTGAGCGGCGCAGTAGCAAGCGCTTATATCGCTGGTAGATGCACTCTATTAGCAGAGGCAGTTATTATAGCTTTAATGATCTTTATCCAGGCTCCCTGCCTAACCCTTTCAAACAGGCGCGGTATTGTACGTTTCCCCCTGTTCTTTCGCCAGTTAGAGAGTAGTGGAAGCTGGGGATTTATCATTAAATAGCCTATAAAATCGTTAAGCTGTCCCTTCATTAGGGTAGGTTGGAATGGCAGATGGAACTAAATTAAGTCGTTTTTAATTGATGATCTGTGTAAGTTAAGTTTAGCGAATACTTTAAGGCGCCGTAAGTGCTGATATCAGTACTTGTTAGCGATAATTCACCAAGTAAATAACGTGTAAGGCGGTAGATAGCGGTTTGTTGAGCGTGGGGAGGTTTTATTTAGAGCAGGGAGGTTTTATTGGCTTCGCATTCATAATTAATAACCTTTGGATCATAATGAGTATTTGAGTTAATAATAAGTGTTTAAGTTAATAACAAGTGTTGAAGTTAAATAAGGCATGCTGGTATTTCATAGGATAAGGTTGACGCTAATAGTTGTTATTCCCGTGATTTAAAAAAATCGAAAAAAAATTTAAAAAGGCAATATGTATGAAATATTTTTCGCCACTTCTGATTTTTATTTTAGGTTGGATTCTGTTGTTAGTTTCAAATAGCTTGGCGTTTATTGGCTTAACGAATGGCTTACTACAATTACTGTTATTTTTTTTCGTGGTGTGCATTCCAACGTGGTTAACTCAGCGAATGTCTTATGTTGATATTGGTTGGCCTTGGGGTTTAGTATTCATTGGTATTATCACTTTATTGTTAAGTGAGGGTGATAGTGCTCGCGTAATTGTGGTGAGTGTGGCTTATATTTTTGCGGGTGGCCGTATGGGTGTTGGCGCATTAAAAATGTGGAAGGCGGGCATGTTAAAACGTGAGCTACCGCGTTATGAATATCAAAAGCATCGTTGGATAATGGCGGGCAAGACCAACGTAAAATTAATTATGCAAGTTGAAGTGGTGCTGCAAGGTTTAGCCAACGCCTCTTTCTTAGCGATGCCAGCATTAGTTATTGCGACGAACCCAGGTGGGCCAGTAACAGTATTAGAAGTTTTAGGTCTGTCGATTTGGCTGGGTGCTTTCGTACTTGAGTCTATTGCAGATAATCAAAAACTTGCATTTTTAAAGGCTATGAAGGTGCAGGGTAAGCGTAAACAGGTTTGCAATATTGGCTTATGGCAGTACAGTCGGCACCCTAATTACTTTGCCGAATGGATGGTATGGAATGGTTTAATTATAGCGTCTATTCCATCATGGTTAGCGTTATATGAAAATGAGTCGTTAATTATTTGGTTGCTGCTTGGCTGCGGTTTGTTATTCGCATCAAGAATGATGTATACCACATTAGTTTATTATACGGGTGCAGTGCCGGCTGAATATTATTCCGTGCAAAAAAGACCTGGATATAAAAACTATCAAGACGCAACCAATAGGTTTTTTCCGGGTCCAAAAAAGCCATAAATAAAATCGCTTATAGTTAACGCATCATTGATTAAGGATTGATAATGAATAACGTGGAATATGCAGGATTTTGGATAAGAGCTGGAGCCTCTTTAATTGATACAATTTTAATGATGGTGATTATTGTTCCCGTGCTGACAATTATTTACGGTAAAGGGTATTGGGCAAGTGAAGCATTATTTTTAGGTGTTTGGGATTTGCTCTTTAATTATATTTTGCCTGCCATTGTCGTTATTGTGTTTTGGGTTTATAAGTCGGCGACGCCAGGAAAAATATTATTAGACATAAGTATTGTCGATGCTGAAACTGGCGGCAAGCCCAGCAATGGACAATTGATTGGACGCTATTTTGCTTACTATATTTCGGTGCTTCCGCTCATGCTTGGCTTTATATGGGTGGGTTTTGATAAGCGTAAACAGGGATGGCATGACAAATTAGCGGGCACAATGGTGGTGAAGCAGGGCTAATTCTAGGGCTTCTGAGCAGGCTGATGGTGCCAAGTTTGATCGTTTTTTGTGATATTTATTCTTATTGAGCCTTTTTTACTTTCTTTATTAGTGAATGAGGTAGTTATTAGATGGCTTTATCGTATAAAATTACGTCTTCGTTTTATATCCGACTTGGTGAACTCGGGTATATATTTTTGAATTTCACCAACAAAATGAGTAAAGAAGATGAGCAAAGGAACAGTTAAGTGGTTTAACGCCGATAAAGGCTTTGGTTTTATTACACCTGAAGATGGAAGCAAAGATTTATTTGTTCACCATTCAGAAATTCAAGCTGGTGGCGGTTACGCTACATTGAATGATGGCCAGGCAGTTGAGTTTGAAGTTGGTCAAGGCCAAAAAGGTCCTTGTGCAAACAAAGTTGTTCCTATCTAAGCTTTAGCACAGATCAAATTAAAGCCGCCGAATGTTATGCATTCGGCGGCTTTTTTGGTTGTGGGGTTTGGGTATTGAAGCGTATCGAGAGGCGAGCTTTAGTTGAGTTAAATTGTCAGGCTATTTCGCCAAACTTTTAGCATAGTCTTTTCCATACAATACTTTCCATTCGTGTATTCATGCTGGATTAGGCTATCTCACACATATTGTTTGGGCCTAGCGCAAACGTAACTGAGGTATTGGTGTTGAGTATTTCGTTAGATATTTTTTAAATATCTGCATGTTTAAGTTTCTTACCATATGCTGTTATCCGATATTTTTGTAAACGACTCGTCGGTTTATCGGGAATAGTCATCTCAATTAAGCCGTCGGTTAAGGCGGGTAGTAAATAGCGATCTCGAAACGATTTTCGATCATTTAGCTGCAATTTATTAAGTAGCTCATCTCGGCTCATGGCACTTTTTAGCACTTTCAGTAATTGCATGACTTGGGGGGTGACTTGGGGGGTGACTTGGGGGGTCGCAGATATGATGGTGTTCAATATCATAGAAAGCATAAATTCAATAAAAGGGGCTGAATCAGCTCCTTTAGTGCTTTGATTGAGCGCTTGGTAATACTCTTTTTGGTGTTCATGGACCATGCTTTCAACGGGTACATGTGAAAAAATAGGGTTCCATTGGGTAAGGATTAGCGTTTGCCATAGGCGCCCCATTCGCCCATTGCCATCAGAAAATGGGTGGATAAATTCAAATTCATAATGAAAAACAGAGCTTGTGATTAAAGGATGTTGGTCGGTTTCGCTGAGCCAGTGCAGCAGTTCGTGCATTAATTTACCGACACGGTTGGCAGGTGGTCCCATATGTACCACTTGATCTCCGTTCATTACGCCCACACCGCTACTTCTGTAATAGCCAGTATCGTCGATTAAACCTTTCATCAGCATTTGATGCGCTTTCAATAAATGCTTTTCGTTAACCGGTTGCCATTGTTCAAATTGGTCATAGGTCGAAATAGCATTCCGTGCTTCTTGTAAATCGCGTGGTGGGGCAATCACTTTTTTGCCATCCAATATAGCGGTAATGGCGTCAATACTAAGCGTATTACCCTCAATAGCTAGTGAGCCTTGAATGGTGCGTATGCGATTAATACGACGAAGCTTTAACTGATTCTCTTGGGTTTGCTGTGCAGATAGCCGCCCAAGGTTTTCGCTGATATCAGCGATAAGCCGGACAATGTGCGGTGTAATGCTAAATGGCGGTTGATAGTCTTTCATCATCGTATTGTAAGCACTTATGTAACAAAAAACAGGGCCAGCAAAAAACAGCAGATAAAACAGAGTGAATAGGAATATTTTTTGATCAGCCTTAATATATTGTCCCGTAAGTCTTTTATGACTGCCATGCCCGCCATCTTAAAAACAACCATCCAAAAAAAGGCCAACCCTTATCGGGTTGGCCTTTTCTAATTGGGGGCGGCGGGAATGATTCATCCTTCGTCCTCACCCCTTCGGGGTAGTCGTCGTTTCGCGATAGCGTTGTCTCACCGCGTGGCTCGGCTGAACTCGCTTGTCGGTTTCATTCTATCTGCCGCCCAAAATAAAAAACCCCAACCCTTGCGGGTTGAGGTTTGTTGTTGGTGGAGACGGCGGGAAAATGATTTATCTCTTAATGTATTGATTTTATTGGCCTTGATTAGCCATAAAAACCACACATACCCCCAGATATACCCCCACCTTAAAAAGCGTTTTCCACCACAGCATCTGTAAGCTGCATTTGGGTCGTTTGCGCTTCGTTTAACGATTGCTTTAAATCATCGCATAAAGCCATCAATTCGTCTACTTTGGCGACGATGCGGTGTTGTTCGGCAAGTGGGGGTAGCGGTATCTTCGTTGACTCAAGCCTACTCAAGGCCATCTTTTCAACACCAACCTTATTAGTTTTTTGGTGAAACTGATTTTGGCAATACTCTCCGCGCAAGGTTAGGTATAAAAACTTATTATTGACTCCGCTAATAACTTTTATTCTTGCTGCATTTTCGGTGAGATTCATATTGTCAAATTTTGAAGGAACAATCCCACATTTCCCAATCGTTGCTCCAACAATTGTCATATAAATATCGTCTTCATGAACTATGTAACTTTTAATTTTCTCTCTTTCTTCTGCTCCAATATAATGTAAATTTGAATCATCAATAGTTCCGTTTTTCATATCGGTTACACGAATGTAAATAAATGGTGTAGGCTCTAGCTTAAGTTTATAACCTTTTGAAACTCTCTTTCCGCCTGTGATGGCTGTGATTTTTCCTAAATTTACCATTTTCCAATTGTTGGGTATTTTAAAAAATGGGTCTATATTGTTCGTTTCTAATGAATTATTTTTCTTCTTTATTTCCCCATCTTTGATGAGACGCTCTTTTTCAGAAGCAATTTTTTTAAGCAACACACTTGCTGGCTCATCATTTGGGTCTTGCGGCACCAACTTGCCCATTATCGCTAATTGCAAAATGGTTTCTTTGAGCTTATCCACGCTACGCTCAGTGGTCAGTAGCGTATCAAAATGCTTCGACACTCGCTCCCATGCTGATTGAAAAGCCTCGGCGTCAGGGGCGTTTGTGAGGGCGGAGAAGAGGGTTTCGACTAAGGTTTCGTGTGCTTCTATGCTGTTTTCTTGTTGTTGTTCTAGGGTATCGCACAGCGCCATCAGCTCGTCTACTTTGGTGACGATGCGGTGCTGTTCGGCTAGGGGTGCCAGAGTAATTGGGTATCTAGCGAAGAAGTCTTTAGGCACACGTTTCAAGCCAGAAGTACCAGTCATCTTAGTTTTGCCAATGGTCAAAAAATTTGCTGATTTAAGGTGAAATAGTATGAATCTCGTATTTAAAAATTCGCCTGCTAGGCGTGCCACATGTAACTCAGTAGTTGCTGCTCCAAAACCATT